>Ga0209125_1000968_pt1 | contig 31021 bp, 23 predicted proteins | sample BarGraIncub1131A_FD_184503 | JGI IMG/M metagenome (GOLD analysis project Ga0209125, IMG submission 184503) | Arctic peat soil microbial communities from Barrow, Alaska - Barrow Graham LP Incubations 11-31A (SPAdes) (version 2) | ecosystem: Environmental > Terrestrial > Soil > Wetlands > Peat... | reverse complement strand
TAGGTATTACTTTTACTTTTATTAGAGACTTTAGGTTTTACAGACACCTTCCGGGATTACAAATCTCAGCCACCGCTATTAGCGGTTTAGTTCTATTCTTTTAAAGCGAATTAAATAATAAAAAATAGATAGCAGAAGTATTTAAAGCTTCTGCTATTTTTCTTTCAATTTTGAATGTTTTTATGCCTGTTTTTATGGCAATTCAATTGCAATTATATCAATATATATAACTTTGCACATCTTAAACAAAATCGATTGTATATCTTAATGCTTTTTTTCTTTCACATATATCTTTACATTTAAAGCCTTAATCTCATGACGTAAAAGCCAGAACTAACCCAGAATAAAATCCAGATAAGGACTTGAAAAAAGGCTGTCCTAAGCCAAAAAAGATTGAATAAATTCCTGAGTAATGTGTGGAAAATATCCAGGATATATGAACTTGTGGATTAGATTGAGAGAAAGCAGGAGAAGGTGCAGAGCTTGGATTGAATAGATTATTAGTGGATAAGGCTTAAAAAATAATTCCATAACTATTAATTAGTCAGTAAGTACAGTAGACATGAACAAAACAAATAATAGAATATAAATTATTTAAGTAGTTTACAACAATTACGTATATAGTTATATTCGATTTGCAAATTATGCTATAATTTACAAATAGGAGAATTGCAGTTGTAGATTACTACGAACTAATAATTATTTATATTTTATGGAGGTGCATTATGGGAACTGAATTAATAAATGCCATAAAACTTAATACAGAGGTTCTGTTTACAAATTCAAATATTATGTTGCAAACGTGTAATCTTGATATCATTCTTTGTAATATGCCTATATGGAAACATGTATATCATATGTTACATTCCTGCGACCAATGGTACATCAATCCAAACGAGTATACAGAGCCTGATTTTCACGAAACAAACTTAAACTCTTTAGACATTGAAAGCGAAAAAACCATCTCAAGAGATGAATTATTACACTATCTTAGTAGCATTAAGTCGAAAATTATGAACTATTTAGATACACTAACGGATGAAATGCTATATGACATTCCATCGGGCTGTAAATCCAACAGATTGGGTTTGATTCTTTCGCAATTTCGCCATTTTTATGCTCATTTAGGTAATATAAATGCTACAACGATAATAGAAACCAATAAATGGCCACGAGTAATTGGAATAAGTGGGAAAAGCGGGAAATCTACCAAAGGACTTTATGAGTAAATAGATAATCATAAAATGGGCACAATGTGTAGTTGCGTTATTTAGCATTCTTGCTAAAAGGTACACCAATCGTATGAATGTGAAATTGAACCATAGTAGATTATGACGAATTAATATTGGAGGTAAATAAGTGAAAACGAAGGAAGTAATTGTTGTTTCTTATAATTCTAAATGGTATGATGAATTTCAAAAAATTAAATTATATTTAGAAAAAACACTTAAAAATAGCATTATTTCGATTGAACATGTAGGAAGCACTTCAGTTGTAGGTTTAGCAGCTAAACCTATTATAGATATAGATATTATTATTGAAAACTATGATACTTTTCAGAATGTTAAATCTCAATTAGAAAGTTTAGGATATTACCATGAAGGTGATTTAGGAATAAAGGATAGGGAAGCCTTTAGGCATGCTGAAAAGCATGAGTTTATGACACATCACTTATATGTTTGTCCACAGTGCTCTGAAGAGCTGAAAAGACATATTTATTTTCGAGATTACTTGAAAACGCATAATGAAGATAAAGAAAAATATAGTGAAATTAAATTACAAGCTTCAAAGATGTATCCAACAGATATAGCGAGGTATATAGAAACTAAAAGTTCATATATTACTGAAATTTACAAGAAAATTGGATTATAATAAGTAAATCTGGACTTACTTAATGCATAATATTCTAAAAATGTTCATTTATTATAAAACCAAGAAAAATTAAATAATTTATAATAGTTTGTATTAAAATAGCAGGATTGCTCTCATCGGGTTCGGTTGTTAGGTGCAAGAAACTACCTCTAACCCAGTTACCTCAACGCTTTAAGGCATATAAAAAGTCTTCATCAATTTATGAAGACTTTTTTGCTTTTATAAACGCTTATAAATCAATAGTTCAGCTCATATTTCCTTGTAATTTTGCACCTCTGAGACGAACCCGATGAATTACTCCTGCTATTTTTTTTGTTATTTAGTATGCTAATTAATATATGCACCTCAAAAACGAACCCGTTGATCTTATGATCGTGAATTATAAAAGAGCTAATTATTCAGTTACCCCTACTTATCCTGCTGAATTAAAGACATTACTTCATTTAATGGCACACTATTGATGAATTTCTTATCCTTTATCATTATAATATTGTCAGCAATCTCCATGGTAGATTTACGATGGGTTATGATAATAAGGCATTTACCCTTTGCTTTTAATTCTTTAAAGGTTTGTAATACCCTTTTTTCAGAAATAGTATCAAGGGAAGCCGTAGGCTCATCCATGATTAGTATGGGGGCATCCTTTATAAGGGCCCTAGCTATGGCTACCCTTTGTTGCTGGCCTCCAGAAAGTCTATCTCCATTTTCCCCCACTTGGATATTTATAATATCATCATCACCTATTGCAGCATTTTGGAAAGCCTCATCTATCTGCTTTAGATTAGCATTAGGATTAGCATATAAAACATTTTGTAGTACCGTCACATCAAAGAGATTATTCAGCTCCGGGACATAGGAAATATTATGCCTCAACTGATCCAATTTATATTCTTGGATATCTTTACCCCACAGCTTAATACTACCTGAATAATTGATAAGCCGTAATAATGCCTTGATAATACTGGATTTTCCACTACCACTTTGACCGACTAAGACAATGATCTCACCACTATTAATACTTAAGTTTGCCTCTTTTAATACAATGTTATTACCGTAGGCAATGCTTACACCATCAAGCTCCAGCAATTTTTGAGAGCTGTTAGCTATAACAGAATCCTTCCCCTTAGTGCTTTCTGTTGGCCACTTGAATATACTGTTCAAGCGACTATAAGAAACAGAATGAATGCCAAAGGAGGTTAGTGCAATTCCTAACCCACTTGTGTAAGTCAAGAAATCTCTGCTTAATTGGGCAATTAATATAACACTAGGCAAATTTATTAAACCCTGCACTGACAAAACGCAGGCAAAGGGTATCATCATTGTAGAGCAGAGATTAACAAAAACACCTAGGGTACTTGCTTTTAGTGTATCTAAACTTACAAGTTCCTCTTCACTTTTATACATTTTTTCAGTCTTGTTTCTTATCATAGCCTCTACTGTCTTACCTGCGGACAATTGGCGAATGCTCATCTTACCCTGGATAGAGCTACCATAAATTTGAGTTAATCCTTCTTTGCAGGTCAATAACTTGTTATTTATAAATTTACCTCTTTTAATATAGAAGAAATTAAGCAAAATAACTATGATTTCAATTGTAAGCATAGATAACCCTATAATCAAGTTTGTGAGGAAAAAAGAAACTAAATAACCTATTCCAAAAACCAGTGGATAAATTACTGACATTATATCCCATGATACTAAATTAGCCGCAATACTGGAATCTGTATTATATCTGGTTATTAATTCGCCGCTTTCAAAGTTATTAACCTGCTTAAAGGATGACGATACCAATTTTCTGTATACTTCTTGCTGAATATCTGTGACAGTAGCTATATAGAATCTATTCAATGCATACATACTGATATTTTCTAACCCCACGGATAATATAAGTCCAATTAGAACCGCTCCTAAAATCCATAAAATCTTACTCAAGGTAGTGTCAGACTTAATCAGTTCGCTGGTATACAGCTTATTTCCGTAAGCATATAAGAGCCTAACGGGCAAGGAAATTAATGGGTAGAATAACACCCCTATAACCCATAATATCCAGTGTTTTTTGATTTGGTTAATCAATGCTTTCACTAAGATCCCCTCCCATAATAGCTGTAGTTTGAGACATTCTGTCCAGCATTACCCTATATTGATCATTTGAACTTATAAGTTCTAAATGAGTTGCAAACCCTACAATATAACCATTTTCCATGACAAGAATACGATCAAACCTTTCTGGATTAGTAAGTCTATGGATTATGGTTATTACGGTTTTATCTTTCAAGCCCTCTAAAGCAAAGTTCATTATTTTCTCATGAAGGGGGATGTCCAGAGCAGAAGTAGGTTCGTCTAGTAAAAATACCGATGAATTTTTTAGAAATGCTCTTGCTATGTTTATTCTCTGCATTTGACCCTTGGACATTGATTTATTAGGATCTAAAAGATGGGTATCATAGCCTTTCTCTAATGAAATAATATAGTCATGTATACAGGCATGTTTACTTGCTTCAATCATTTCTTTATCACTTGCAGTAAGCGTACCTATTTTTATATTGCTCCTAATTGTATCACTAAATAAAAAAGCTTCCTGTGTCACCACGGATAAATTATTTCTGAACTTGTCAAGAGATAATGTGGATAAATCATCACCATTAAAGCACACCACTCCTTGAGTAGGCTGATACAATCCACAGAGTAGCTTGAACATTGTTGTTTTACCGCTACCACTTACTCCCACAACAGCAATTTTCTCTCCTCGTCGAACTGAAAAATTTATATCTGTAAGTATTCTTTTTTCACCGTAAGAAAAGTAGAGGTTTTTAATTTCGAATATAGCTTGAGAAGCCTCCTTCGTAGATGAAGCCTTCCCCGTTGTTTTTTCCATAGTTAAATTTAGAATATTATCTATGCGAGTCATACAAGCTCTGGCAGCTTGATAGTTTGGGGGAAGAACTTGAATTATATTAAGACCTTCCCCCATGAGATTCCCCAAAAATATGATAGTGATAAGCTCTCCAATTGTCATTTCACCCTTGAGGATAAAGTATGCGCTAATTGCAAAAAGTACTACAAAAAACAGATATCCAGTAGCCGTTCCGTAAAAAGAAATGATTCTTTCCCTAAGGGTTTTCCTTTGATTTGCCTTTAGCACATCATCAAGGAGCTTACGATTATTTGACAAAAAAACGCTTTCCAAGCAAAATGACTTTACTACTATGCAGAATTGAATAGTGGAATTTATAAACCCTGTAGTCTTTCCAATGGTTTGACGTTCAGAAAGATTGAGTGAATGAAGCTTTCCAGATAATAAATAATTTACAAAAATTATCATTGGTATTACTGGAATAAGCAACAAAATCAATTTCCAATTAATCAGAAACATAAAGATGATGCAGAGAAAAAATTCTGCAGGCAAATATCCAATTTTAAAAACAGCTAAGAGGTATGGTCGAAACCCCTCGGTGTCATTTGTTACAGTAGAGAGGATTTCACCATCTTTATACTTTTCTAGCTGAGAAAATTCAGATGAACATAGAATATTTCCTAGTTTTAGCCGTAAATTAAGCATGAATCTGTTGATCATTTTCCCAGACGCAAATGTCCACAGTGCATTTCCAACAATATAGATCATAGTAACTATTCCTATAATTATAAAAGTTCTCATCACAGAGGAAAATCCAAGATTGATGTCATCAATGATTTTGCCTAAATAATATGTAGAGATGAATTGAGCCACCGAGGAAATACACCCTACTATAAAAATCAGTGAAAACATAGGAAGGAATTTTGGACCATAAATTCCAGTTATTTTTTTATTTAATTGAATCAATTTCTCCATAGGTAACCTCCCATAAAAGCTAATATATTCTATTTGTCACTAGCATATGCCCGCATAACTAAGTCAATTGCAATCTCTTTTGCCTTACTTGTTTCAACTGAAATATCTGGATTTCTGTCCCCTATATGCATAGCCCACCAAGCAATAATCTCTGTAAGACTTTCAATGTGTAATTTAGGATAGCTAATATTTCTTACTTCACCATTTTTGATATATATATCAATATTTTTTTCAAAGACTTCAAGCATCCTAGCTTTTGAGAAATAAAATAATGAAGCTAACTCTTTCACGCAATCGATATCGTAGTTTGCATTTATAACATTAAAGGCAACCCGATATTCTGCTTCAAGATCAAATAAATTAGATAACATATCCTTAAATCCCGGCTTTACGGTTCCATGAGTTGTGCTTAAGTTTATAAGCTCGAAGCCTTTTTCAATATTTGAATGAAATATGTTAATCAATTCTCTGGTATTCATTTCCTCTATAGGAAATGTAATATTGCTTTCAATATATTCCTTATCAAGAGAGCAGCGGAGTACAAAGGTTAAAACTGCTTTTTTACTCTTAAATATGTTGTAAATAGAACCAGTGGCAATTCCTACAGCTTTTGCAATTTGTGAAATTTGTGTCCCTCCATAACCCTTTACCGTAAATAAGTATCCAGCTTCTTTATAAATTAGTTTGAGTTGATCTTGGTACATAATAAACCTCCCGCATAGTGAATGAACAGTTCATTCATTATTATAGTATGGGAAAACCTTACTGTCAATGATGCCTATATGAAAAAGACAACTTTGTATTAACATAATGAAAAATACCATACCATTTAATAAAGAGTAATGTATTTTAGATAAATAATAATGGCTAGGCAACAGTTATAATAGTTTTTTATGAAAGGTATCCAAACCTCACATCTATAGTTGTATCTCTATTTTGTGTTTATCGCTTTTAAATGATTACATTCAAACAAGTCACATAAGGTCGGTATACATTACATCTGTGATAATTTATGTTTAAGTGAATATAAAACTAATATTGATCTTGTTATAAAAATCCAAGAAAAAACGAAAAAACAATTGGTAGATTAATATAGTACTTAAATACGTAGAGCCTTAGTGATAGGATTTGAACGCAAAATCTGATTTTAATAGTGTACCGCTTTATAGTTATACATGGGGTACAGCCAACTAAGTTGGGAATGCTGGCGTGACCCCTACATGACAGTGAAGTTCTAACAGGGAAGTATGCATTTGACTTTATAACTAATTGATGTTTGTAAAATGTTTTAGATGCACTAATCAAATTTTAGATTACTTTACAACAAATTGTTGTTTAGGTTTCATCGATAGAGAAACAGTAGGGATACAATAGAATAGAAAGTTCATTGATGGATTGGATAGGGAAAATTTAAATTATTAATCAGCGAAGATCATGTGAGTAATGAATTCGCTTGATATTAAAATTAGAAAAGTAATAGTACAATTTATTACTCAATTGCAAGTTATATTTTATTTAATAGCAACCAAATATTCATCTATATAAAATCTCACTAAATTTGAAGGATTCTTACCAACCAATTTTAATATCTGCCATTTATAAGTATATCCTTGCTGTTCAAGTAGTATTTTAATAATATAGTTAGCTTTTCTTATTTGGAATTTATCAATTGATTCTATTATTTCATCTATAAATTCTTGAGTTTTAGGTAACTTGTTTTTATTATTATATATTAAAGAACTAACCTTAGCTACACTGCCAAGCCGACTTTTAGTTATTCTTATAGGCTTAGTATTATTAATTATTTCGTTATATGCTTTCGTAACAATAAGTAGAATATGCTTATCCCTTTCTTTCCAGTCAACTTTATTTCTATTTATTTTAACATAGCCTGTATTTTGTTGGGACATTTGTTCAAACAGCCAGTCTTTGTCTTTTCGGTATAACCATGTATATTCCTTTTGTGCATTTTTTCTAATTTCAGTTCTAGAAAGAAGAGGACTTTCAGCAATAATGTCTATCAATGTATTACGATATTTTAGTAAATTTTCATTTTGAGAAATATTTTTACTATTGTATACCTCAGCTGAATTTGATAAATTGTTGCTACTACCATGATCTATTATATTTATATATTTCTTTATTGTATTTGTATCACACCACATCATTCTGGATAGTTCTCTAAGACTTCTATTCCCCTCATAAGCTATTGTTAGCAGCCTGGCCTCCCACACATGTCCAAACTGTTTAATCCTACCAATCTTGTATATATGCTCATTCAAATTGTCTGGTCCTTTTCTTGAATATATAAAACCACAAGAACAGCTAAATGTCCCAACCGGTACCCTTGTTTTATAATCCGCAGTTATTTTAACTTTTTGTATCACTTTTCTTCTATAATGATCTGAAACTGGATTTAAGCAGGGCCACGGACCACCACCAAAGTATTCATACTTTTTCTTTAAACATCCAAAAAAAAGTTCTACACTATCGCATAAAAATAACACAAATAAAATATGCTTCATAGGATTTATAATACTATCATGATTCCTTGATATATTTCTTATCCAGGAGCTATCATCTTTAATATTAAAGTTACAATTTAATATATTAAGTATTTCATCAGTAAAATATTTTTTAAACAGATTCGCAACCTCTTCTTGTCTGATACACTCTGATATAGTTAAAAAGCCTTTCTCCTTTAATATTATTTTGTACCTCTTATAAATATTATTTATATCGCATTGAATCCAATGATTCTCTAATAAGAAAAAAAAAGCTTTAGAAATCTTTAATAATATCGGAGATTTTACCTTGTCATAATATTCTACATCACTATTTATATATTTGACATTTAGACTAATAAATTTCAGTCTCGAAATAAATCTATCATTTTCAAAAGTATATCTCTTAATCTTGCACCCATGCTTATAGCATACTAATATCCCATCAGCTTGATGTGCTCTATGAAAATATGCCTCACCATTTAAATCGTTATCCTCGTTTACACAAATAGGACAATATCTCAATTGCTTAGTATTTAAAAGGACACCGGCCTGAATACCTAATAAATATCCAATCCTTTTACCATTTGCAAACTTCATATCTTTTAGGACTTGTTTTTTACGAGAGTCCGGTAAAAATGGATTGTAGATTGGAAACATAGTATGCCTAGAAATAATATAATCAGCATTAAGACCTAATTCTTCAGGAACGTTAGAAGAAAATTTAGAAATATTGCATGGGAAGTGCATAAGTGGTGTTAATGTTAACGAGCCAAAAAAATCTTGTATAATATCCTTAAGATTGGTATTTCCCGCTACTTCAGAACACCTGGCTACAAAGCTATAAAATAATTCATCATTATAAATTCTAGGTATATAATTAATCATTTTATTTCCTTACGAATATTTTATTTGGATTTCTATGGTAATTCCATAGGCTTTATATCATTACTTAAGTCAACAGTTATATTCTTTTTATTTAGCTTTTTTGACTTTTTATCATCTTCCATATCTTTGGGCATGCTTAGAACTATTTGCTTTATAACTTGCTGTTTAAGATATGGAACTGCTTTTTTAATCCCCTCTGTTGAAAGCACGTTCTCTACGATATTTGAAAAATCTTTATAATTATAACCTAATTCACTAATAAATAAACTTAGTTCATTTATTAGTTCTTTCTTACTCCTACTGTTTCTACGTTTTTCACTCTGTAATATTTGCATAGACTGTGATCTGCTAATAACCTCATCTCTACAATTTTCAAATAAATCTGTCAAATCAAATGGTGTAAGTAGATCTTCATATTTGATAAGCTTTTTAACATCATATTTAATAATTGCTTCTATCATTTCATTTGCTAAAGCAAATTTTTCATCTGCAACTTGATTAATTAATTTAATCGTAATTCTTTCTATACCTCTTCTGATAGCCTCAAATTGTACACACATGAAAAGCTTAATACTCAAATCTATAATTCCTGCTGTCCTATTGTATATTAATTTCTTAATATCATCTGTAAGTTCTGTTTTCTTATTTACCCATTGGTACTCCCATAATTCATTTAGAAAAATATCGTATTCTTGGTCATCTTTCATAAATCTAAATTCAGTCATACCCATACCAATTGATCGTCTTATATGCCTCCCATCCTTTGATAGTTGCTTTAATGCCTTATATGTCCCTACGTAAATTATAGGTAATTGAATCTCATTCATCATGCTAACGAAAAAATTTAAAGCAGCTTCATCTAGATTTCTTGAACATTTTAAATGTTGAATTTCGTCTATTATCAGCATACCTAAACCATGCTTCATACATAAATAAGAAATTGAAATAATCATCCTATCTATGCTGAATCTACTATTCCCATATTTCTGAAGATAATTTGTTTTTAAAGCTTTATCAAACTCATTAAATATCTTTTGACACAATCCCTTAATGTTTCCATCATATGAACAATCTACTATTATCCAAGCGACTTGTACAAAATAGAATTTTTCTTCTTTATATTCAGTATGATGAATCACTTGTGGATAAAAAGAGAGAATATCATTTACAGTAGTAGATTTTCCAGCGCCACTTACACCAATTATAGAGAATCCTAACGGCGCTGAAGATTTACTAGTACTGGTCAAAAAAACTTCTTTGATTTCTTTAATCTCATTTATTGAATTATTAAGCATTGAATTTAATTCCTTTATCCTATACATATATTCTGGCGAGAATAGCTTTTTATTTACATATCCTCTTTTTAATGCAATAGATATCTTTAATTCAACTTCATAATACTTTGTAAATGGGAATCTATAATCATTCAACCTGAATATAGCTTCTAATCTTTCAATCTCTGATTTATTTCTTTCTGAATCACTATATGAAGGTAGCTTCTCCACATTTAAAAAAACACTCTCCATATCTAATGTAGGAGGAAGTGCCTCTATCAAAGGGTTCCCTAAATATGTAATCTCAGTAGGTTTTATATATATTGCCTTTACATTATTATTTATGTCTGTGCTGTCAGTATCTAGATTCTCATACTGACTTATTTTAAAGTCAATAACGTATTTACCTTCCATTGGTTTTTCTCCTAATTTTCATTTTATTAAGTACTTCTAACTCTCTTACAGTTATTTCATTATCTATTTCATACCTTCTAATAGGTTCATTTAACAGTGAACTATCTAATTCAGATAAATTATTTTTTTTACTCATCTCATAATCATGTTTTATTTCAATCTTTTTATTATTTTTCATATCTACTCTTGATATCTTAATTGATACTCCCTTTGTCATGTTATCATTATTACTAATCACCTTATCAATCCCTGTATACAAATCAACATTGATTTGATTAGTATAATCTTGCATTCTATTTTTTTGCACCATACTATCAATATTAAAATCTTTAATTTCATCCAAAGTTAAATTAGCAAACATTAAATATTCATCTTTTAACTCACATTGGATATATTTATTTGTTGGCTTATCATAGATATAAATAAAGGTCATATCTCTATCATCATAAACTATTGGGATATTTTTATAACCTTCAATCCTCGATAATTCATACCAACCATTATTCTTTGCCAGTTTTGTTGTATACAGAATTTTTCTATATTTTATACCTCTTTCAGTTATTGAAGCAGTATCATGTTTCATAAGGTGGAATTTTAGTATATCTTCATTAATAGTTCTAAGTTTTCCGGTTCTATTAACCATTCCCCACTCCCAAAGTTTAATAGGAATAGCTTTGACACCATCTGCTAACATTTCCCTTGTAAGCTGGTAATCATCAAGCTCCGATTTATTAATATTTTTAATTGCGATTAATACTATTTGAGTATATTCAAATATATCTAATCTAGCATCAAGTTTATAGTCTCTTTCCCCTCTTTCCCTACAATTTTTCTTTACAGCACCTGGTAGTAATGCTTTAATTCTTGCATGTAATCTATGAAACGTTTGCTCAACAATAGGTTTTCTATCACCCCGACCAGTTGGTGTGTTTTCTAACACTATGGACAATTTTGATATTATTGGTTCACCAATAGGCCCTATTAATTCACCTCTATCTGCTAAAATAATATTAGGTAATCCTTGAGAAGGCCACTCTTCACTAGTTATTTCTATCCCAAACTTTAGGCAAAATTTCACCTTATTTTCAGTGCAATTATATATAGTACTAGCTGAACCATTCCAAGACGCAGCTTCAAATGAAATATGAACTCCTGTAATTAGCCTACTAAAAACATCAACAATCATATATGTAGTAGGTCTGCCAATGACTCTACTTTTATCTAATCTACTAACTAAATATATATCATCAGGAGTCGAATCTATTTCATATCTTGACCCTGGTCCTAAAACATCTTGTAATGTATTTGAAGGTAATTCCCTATTTTTTAAATCATATTTTCTAGCACCAATTCGTTTCTTGGTATTAGCTCTAATATCAGTTCTATTTCTAACCCAATAATAAAACTGATTGAAACTAGGAATTTTCTCTCTACTATTTACAATCAGTTCGCCATCTATTTCCGTTGTAAAAAAATCCTTTTTCATAAGTTTATATACTAAACTAAGAGCAATTTCCTTAGGATTCCTATAATATCTACTTAGTGATAAATCAAAAATGTTTTTTATTTCTTCAGTGAGCACAATTCCAATTCTTTTATTTAAAATGACTTCTTCATAACTTGGTCTACCTGTTTTTTTAGTAAAATTTTTCTCTCTTCCCGGCGCCCCACTGTTATTATATTTGGGTAGTAAAGAAGATTTTAATTTCCCCCCTTGCCAATATAATCTTAAATATTTATATATTACTGTATGACTCAAGCCAAATTTAATAGCCGCTTCATCAACCACCTTACCCCTATACTTATGGTTAAAAATATATGGTTCTGGGCATTCTGTTACCATATATTTTACAACATCAAACTTTTTATTCATACTCTCTTTATGCCTGTCTTCATAGTGTTCCTCTACATTTACCAACTCGATAAGATCATTTGTGGCTATCTCAAAACTACAATTCTCAAGAGCAGCACTTACATCCTTTATTAACTTTTCTTTGATTATAGTTTTATTTGTACCTAATAGAATTGTAAAACAATATTCATATTTTAAATCAAGCCATAATATCCTTTCTCTAATTAATTCCGATGAATTGCTATGAATTATAACATCATTAATTAATAACTGAACCATTTTCACTCTCCTATGTAAAATATATTTCCATATTGTTAAAATTCAACTTAACACTCATGTCTATAATAATAATTTTTTGTATAATAAGATATTTGAAAAAGTTTAATCCTTCTCCGCACTGCCACGAATTATTTTCCTCGAAATTTCTACATGCTTTTATAATATCCTTATTACATTTTAGCAATAACCTTTTGAAATCAGATATTAGTTTTTTCATAGCATCTTTACTCAATTTAATATCTTTAGCCCAAAAAAAATCATTATATAATAAGTATATATTTTTAGCTTTAATCTTATTAATTTGTTCTTCTGTGATTATTCCCCAATCCAAACCTTTATTTCTAAAATATTCTTTTTCTATAGATAACTTTTCCAATACTCTCCTTTTTTTTAGATCTGAACTGCTCTTCACTGTCCTTACAATATCTTTTAATCGATTATTACACCTTATAGTAATTACAAAATCTGTAGTCATAACAACTTCATTCCCTATCTTACTATTGATAGGTGGATGTCTAAATCCTAAATCATTAGCAATCAGGACTGTATCAATCAAATCTAAGGGAAACTGCTCTCTTATTTCTGTTACATTATCGTCAAACTGAAGTAGTAAAAAATAGTAAAGTTCCAAGTCAGACATAAAATAGTATATACGATCAATGTACCAGCCAATAATCCTATGAACTCTTCCTTTTGATCCGAATTCATGTGGTTTTAACCATGGAGTATAATCAACCCCTCGGCCAGTTCCAACCTTCTCTTTAAACTTAGTTTCATCACTTTTTCTTCTAGACATTTTATCCCTCCATCCTAATATTGCCTAATATTCACCATATGTTAATAACAAAAACTTATACATGTTCTCTGATAATGTAAAGCAATCTGTGTTGGAATATAAATCTATATAAACCTTCTGTTTTAGTTTTTTTATCAAACTATCTAATTTTTCATATGTAGATGTTTTTTTTGAGTAGTATATAAATTCCCTTAATCCTCCATCAAATAACATTCTAATTATTAAGATTATCTGAATAGGCGAGTAGGCACTTGCACTTGCACCTGGACTTAATATTAGTTTTTTAAAGTCAAATATATTCTCTTTCGCAGGATATAGAACATTGTTTAATTGCTCTAAGAAGAAGTAATCATGATACTCATTAAATTCAGTAAAGAACCTCGATTTAACAATCATATTATAAATATACCCTTTTTCTTCCATGCGAATCCAAATTATCATTTTAATATATTCAATTGTAAAACTACTTAATATTCCATTTATTACACTATAAATATCTTTACTTAACACTTTTAACTTATCCGTATACACATTATCAAATTCGGGGAGGTCTGTTAAATCGAGGTTTAAGTAATTACCTGTATGATTATAAAATTCATTAGCTACTTTAAGCTTGCTATCATGCTTTATACAAAAGTAATTACCTACTATTTGATATGTCCTATGAATATATGCCCCTCCAAATGTATTAGATTCTTCATTTATACAATGAATACATACCTTTGGATTACTTAAGTTAAAATATGTCTGATGATAATTCTTTGCATTATCAAGATATAATAAGTAATTCTTTTTTATCCTTTCCCATAAAATTTTACTTGAGTCAGAAAATGCAGTAATATATGGAAATATTGTATGTTTATAAATTACATCAACAAAATTGCATCTATTGTTTATTTCTGGATATCTACAAATATTTAATATATCTTCTGATTTTAAACTAGATATATCTCGGATTCTCAGCTCCTTGATTCTGCTGGAACAATATATTTTTAAATCATTGTATTGACAAATACTTATTAACCAACTTTGAAAAAGTTCATCATGACGTAAGGGCGGAATTAAATACATTTTAATTATCTCCATCATTTGTAAATTTTATATATAACGTAAATAGAGGTTATTCCAACCTCTATTTTTATTTACTACTATTCTATTTTTAACAACTTAGTTTCACTTTTAATAACTTTGTTTAAGGCCAATAACAGACAAGCACTAATCCCACATATTATTCCACAGTAACGCTTTTTGCCAAATTCCTTGGCTTATCAACATCGCACCCCTTCATAGTTGCTATATAATAGGAAAATAATTGAAGTGGTATAACTGTTAAAACTGGTGTCAATAATTCCATTACCTTAGGGATATAAAAAGCTTCTGCTACAGAATTTTCTATAGCTACATTTCCCTCCATGGTAACTCCGAATACATGGGCACCTCTGGTTACAACCTCTCTTATGTTACTAACCATCTTATCAAATACCATCTCTTGGGTAGCTAAAGCTATAACAATAGTTCCTTTTTCTATGAGGGCTATTGGTCCATGCTTTAGTTCTCCTGCAGCATAGGCATCTGAATGGATATATGATATTTCTTTAAGTTTTAAGGATCCTTCCATAGCTACTGCATGATCAAGACCTCTACCTAGGAAGAACATATCTTTTTGCATGTAAGTTTTAGACGCAAATTTTTGTATTCCTTCTTTATTCTTCAAAACTTCTTCAGCTTTTTCAGGTAACCCAAGTAAAGCTACTTTAATTTCTTCTATTTTCTCATAGCTTAATGTCTTTTTTCTCTCTGAAAAGAATAGGGCTACTATATACATTGCAATAAGCTGAGTTATATATGCTTTAGTAGAAGCAACTGCTATTTCAGGTCCAGCCCAGGTATAAAGTACATCCTTAGCTTCCCTTGATATTGAGCTACCTACCACATTTGTTACTGCAATAACTCTAGCATTTTTTGATTTTGCTTCTCTTACTGCTGCTAAAGTATCAGCCGTTTCACCAGATTGACTTATGGCGATGACAAGTGTTCTTTCATTTATTATTGGATCTCTATACCTAAACTCTGAGGCAATATCCACCTCAACAGGTATTCTAGCAAGCTTCTCAATAAGATTCTTACCTACATAAGCTGCATGAGAGGCTGTTCCACAGGCAACTATATATATCCTGTCAATATTTTCAATATCCTCTGAGGTTATGCTTATTTTATCTAAGTTGATTTCTTTGCCAAGGATAATTCTTGAAGCCATTGTATCTCTTATTGCCTTTGGCTGCTCATGAATTTCCTTTAACATAAAATGCTCATAGCCACCTTTTTCTGCAGCATCTGCATTCCAGGTTACATGATATATTTCCTTGTTAATTTCTTCTCCATCCTCTGTCAATAACTTAATGCCCTCTGCTGTCATAACAACAAATTCCTTATCCTCAAGTAAATATACTTCCCTTGTTTCATTTAAAATTGCAGGAATATCGGAAGCTATAAAATATTCACCTTTGCCAATGCCTACTATTAGTGGACTATCCTTTCTTACTGCAACTACCTTATCAGGTTCGCTACTACATATTACTCCTATGGCATAGCTACCTTGCATTCTTGAAGCAGCCGTCATTACTGCCTTAGTAAGATCTCCTTCATAATAATAATCAATAAGATATGGTATTACCTCTGTATCTGTTTCTGTATGAAATTCATATCCATGGGAAATTAATTTTTCCCTTAAACTCATGTAATTTTCTATTATTCCATTATGGACAACACTGATAGTTCCCTTTTCATTTGAATGAGGGTGTGAATTTAAATCTGATGGCTCTCCGTGGGTTGCCCATCTAGTATGCCCAATACCCACAGTTCCCTTAAGTGGAGAACCCTCAAGCTTTTTTTCAAGATTTTTAAGTCTACCCTTACATTTTGTAGTATTAATTACTCCATCAACTAAAATGGCAACTCCTGCTGAATCATACCCTCTATATTCAAGCTTTGAAAGCCCTTGAATAAGAAGTGGTGACGCTTGTCTTTTACCTACATATCCAACTATTCCGCACATTAATAATCTTCCCCCTTTTTTTGTACCAAAATAAATCCGTGAGACTAAAAAAAATTTAGCACAAGAAACTAGACCTACAATAATCTCAAAAATATTATTAAAGGTTACAAGATATAAATTTTTAAAAATGATCTGAAAATTTTGAGGTTTTTACACCGGATTGATGTTGTGCCAAAAATTACTTTTCGGTTTTATCAATCGCTTACGGTAGTGCGATACCGTGGGGTGCCCGCCGAAGACTTCGATTTTCCCCATCCTCGTCAACTTATCCTGCTATTAATTGCTTCCCTAGAAATCTACTATTTTGATTCATCAGGCTACTTCATCAAGATCAAAGAAATGCATCTAATAAAGTATCTACAGATAAGCTCTGGCGCTTTTAAAATATATTTTTCTCCTCACCTCCTAATAGATAATATTATACTACAGGCCTTTTAATGTCAAATGAAAGCATATATTAATATATGCCCTTGTTCTACATAGGAGCATGTACTAATATATTTAACTTTACTAATATATTCTAAATATGTTATAACTGTTATAATGCTTAATATGTTATAGACTTAAGTGCTTCATATATTAAGTTTGCTAAATTAACTTTCTTGAAATTTTCTGAAAGGACGATAAGCATGAATTATGATTTAAATAAGCCATTTATATTGGTATTATTTGGTGGAACCGGAGATTTGACAAACAGAAAGTTGCTTCCTGCCATTTACAACTTAGCTCATAAAGATATGCTCCCAGAAGACTTTGCTATTGTAGCTATAGGAAGGAGGAATTTAACTAGAGAGGCCTATACAGAACAGCTTAAGACTTCCGTAAGTAAGTTTTCCCGTTTTAAACTAGAGGAGGATGTATGGGACAAAATTAAACATAGACTATATTATCTCCAGTTTGATTTAGACCAGGATAGTGGCTACAAAGGCCTAAGCATATTTCTAGAGGATTTAGATAAATCGCTTAAGACCTCCGGAAACTACATTTATTACTTAGCTGTAGCTCCAGAATATTTTGGAATTATAACAGATAAGCTACATGAGCATAATCTTTCTAGTATGGAAACTGGCGAGAAAAATTTGGTTATCGAAAAGCCCTTTGGAAAGGATTTAATTTCTGGTAAAGTATTAAACGAAAAAATATCTGCAGTTTTCCCTGAAAAAAACATATATAGAATAGATCATTATCTTGGAAAAGAGATGATACAAAACATAATGATATTAAGATTTTCAAACATATTATTTGAACCCCTGTGGAATAATAAATATATTGACAATATTCAAATCACCTCTAGTGAAACTGTAGGAATTGAAAGCCGGGGCAGCTATTATGAAAGCTCCGGTGCTTTAAGAGATATGATTCAAAATCACATTCTACAGCTACTAACTTTGACAGCTATGGAGCCTCCAGTAAATCTTAATACCGAATCCATAAGGGATGAAAAGGTTAAAATTCTTAAAGCTATGGAACCAATAACCCCGGATTATGTTAGAAATAATATGGTTAGAGGTCAATATGGTGGTGGGGATTCACATGGAAATATTTATAATAGTTATAGGGAAGAAGATAAGGTTTCTCCTAGCTCCAGTATAGAGACCTATGCTGCCTTAAAGCTTCATGTGAACAATTTTAGATGGGCAGGAGTTCCTTTTTATATTCGAACTGGTAAAAGGCTCAAATCTAAATTTACAGGAATAGTTATAGAATTTAAGAAGGTTCCAAAAGTTCTATATGGAGAAACGAATAGAGACTTAATGCCTAATCTACTTATTATTAAAATTCAACCAGAGGAAGGTATTTATCTTCAATTTAATGGTAAGGAGCCAGGGTCCTATAATAATATTGTCCCTGTCACCATGGATTTTTGCCAAAGCTGCAATTTTCTGAACAATTCTCCTGAAGCCTATGAGAGACTTTTAGGAGATATTATAAAGGGAGATTCTACCCTCTTCACCAGATGGGATGAGGTTGAAAATTCCTGGAAGTTCGTAGATTCAATAATGGAGATATGGAGAAGTGATCCAGTAGACTTTCCTAATTATGAAAGTGGCACAAATGGTCCTTCTGCATCCAATGAACTATTAGAAAAAGACAATAGGAGATGGTGGAATATATGAAAATTTATGATATATCAATGGAAATAAAGCCTGATATGCAGGTTTATAACAACAATGAAACTAAAAAGCCTGTATTTACTGTAGCTGATAATTTTAATACGAGTTCTCACTATGAAACCAATCTAAGTTTTAATCTTCATACAGGAACTCATGTGGATGCCCCTCTTCATATGATTGAGAATGGTGATACCTTAGAGTTCACACCCATAGAAAAATTGATAACTAAATGTAAGGTAATCGATCTTACCTATCTTGAAGATAGAATTTCTGGCAAGGATCTTTTAGTAAAACATATTTTAAAGGATGACTTTATATTATTTAAAACAAAGAACTCACTTTCAGAGGAGTTTAATCTTAATTTTGTATTTTTAGAAAAGAGTGGCGCTGAATATCTTAAAAACATTGGAATAAAGGGTGTTGGTATAGACTCATTAGGCATTGAAAGAAGCCAAATTGGTCATGAAACACACAAAATATTATTAGGCTCTGGTATCCCAATACTGGAAGGCCTTAGATTAAAGGATGTTCCAGAAGGAGAATATCTCCTAGTAGCTCCTCCTATAAAAATATTGAATGTGGAAGCTGGCCCTGCAAGAGCTATCCTTATAGAAGAATAATTTAAATTAATATTGAAGACCCACCTCCTTGGAAATAGGAAGTGGGTCTTCATTGTGCGCCCAGCAGGGGCGCAATCTATATATTTGCCTTTTCTTCAATTAATTTTGATAAGGAATGAGCTAATTCATTCAGCTGAATTTGATCCTTTCCCTCTAGCATTACTCGAACTAATGGCTCTGTACCAGATTCTCTTATTAGAACCCTACCAGTTCCATTAAGCATGTTTTCAATATTTTTTATTTCCTTAATAATATCCTCATCTGTCTCATGTATATGCTTTTTATTTTGAGGCACTCTAACATTTACTAATATCTGAGGCAACTCAGTCATTATTGATGCTAATTCTGAAAATTTCTTGTCTGATTGCTTTAATATTGTAGACAACATCAAGCCAGTAAGAAGGCCATCTCCAGTAGTATTATGATCTAAAAATATAACATGCCCAGATTGTTCTCCTCCAAGATTGTAATTATCCTTTAGCATTTCCTCAAGTACATACCTATCTCCAACTGCTGTTTTTACAGTTGATATTCCTTGTTCCTTTAAAGCTAACTCAAGACCTAGATTACTCATAACTGTAACAACTATCACATTATTTTTTAGCTTTCCCTTATCCTTTAAATACTTACCGCATATAGCCATTATGAAATCGCCATCTATAAGCTTCCCATTTTCATCAACAGCTAAGCATCTATCCGCATCTCCATCAAAGGCAAGGCCAATATCTGCACCTTTTCTTACCACATAATCCATTAATTCCTCAGGATGAGTAGATCCGCAATTTTTATTTATATTTATTCCATCTGGATCATTGTTAATTACCATAACTTCTGCTCCAAGCTGTCTAAAAGTATTAACCGCTGCCTTATATGAGGCTCCATTAGCACAGTCAAGAGCGACTCTAATGCCTGTTAAATCTCCTTTAATAGAGCTTTTAGCATATTCCACATAATCCTCTATAGCACTATCCACTATATGTTTACGTCCTATAGCTTCACCAACTGGTGAAGGAACTCCCTTAAAATCACTTTTAATAACTGCTTCAATTTTATCTTCTAGCAAGTCTGATAGCTTATAACCCTTATTATTGAAAAACTTTATTCCATTATCCTCTACAGGATTATGAGATGCGGATATAACTATACCAGCGTCTGCCTCATATTTCCTAGTTAAATATGCAACTGCAGGTGTTGGAACCACCCCTAAGCATAAAACCGAAGCACCTACTGAAAGTATTCCTGCAACCAAAGCAGCCTCTAGCATATCACCTGATATTCTTGTATCTAAGCCTACAACAATTTTAGGCTTATGGGCACCCTTAGATAGAATATATGCACCTGCCCGTCCTAAATCAAAGGCAATTTTTGCTGTTAATTCCATGTTTGCTATTCCTCTAACACCATCTGTACCGAACATTCTTTTCATAATATACCTCGTTTCGATTTTTCTGTAACAATTTAATTATATCTCACTTAAACATTATATATTATTTATTATACTATCTCAACTGTCAGATGGTGAAGGGCTCTGTATACTACATTTTCTTCTATAATTATACTTTCTTCTTCTCTTTTATCACTGCATTTCCTTCAATTTTCAATTCTCCAGTATATTCAACCATGTCAATTTCACATTCTTGACCTATTGTAATATTCTTACCCCTTACAATTTTAGCTTGGGTACTTTCTAAGTAAATATTATCTCCCTCAATACTCTCGCAAGATAACTTCCCGAAACTGGTGAAAAATTTATTTATTATTGAATTTATAAGGTTTCTTGCAGGATGAACTTTAACTGTTATTCTTTCCCCGCCGATCTCCCTTGCCCTGCAGTTGCCACCTACTAATATATCAACTTCTCCAGCATTTAAAAGTCCACCTATCTGGAAGCCTCCCTTTGATATATACCTTTCTACCTCGCAATCCCCCTTTATATTAATAAAGCCACTTACATCTACTTCTTCTCCCTTTAAGTTGCCTCCTATGTTTATAGAGCCTGATACTTTTACACTGTTAATATTTGCATTTCCTCCAATTGTAGTAGATCCACTTACCTTAATATTCCCACCGTTTAATTTACCACTTATATTTGTACCTCCGCTAATTTGCATATTGTCAAAGGCAAGGTCCCCTTCAACGCTGGAGTGTCCACTTACTTTGAATTCTTTTGCCTTGATATTTCCAATTACTTTACTTGACCCACTGGTTGTAAAATATAAGCAATCCGTATCACCATTAATAGTCCCACTTCCACTAATCTTAACATCACTATATAACCCACCATTTGCTGAGCCTGAACCGGATATCTTTAATTCATTTCTAACTTCATCCATAATTATACCTCCATATATTATTAAGTTTAGCTAAGTAAACTTACCTTTAATTTTAATTCCTCTATACAAATATTGATATTTTGCCTTCCTATAAGTTTAGCTGATTTTTCTAAATATATAGGTTCGCTTGAAGATGTTAGAAAGCAAGTCGCTAAACCAAACTTTCTGATAAATATCATATCGCAATTTTTATCCTTATAGTTATTGTAATCATCCTCTAAGTTTTGAAGTATTATTTTGCCTTCCTCTAAACCTACCATTCCAGATTGGAAAAATCTTTCTAAAACATAAATATACAAAAGCTTATCAAAGGAAAATAAATCAACTTGATGTGTACTTCCGTAAATATCCAAGACCATTGAAGAAACAATGTTATTTTTAATTAACTCCTCACCACTTAATAGTATCTTCATAAGCTCTGGAGAAAATTTTTCTGCGATATCATCTAAGGATAAATCCTCCTTCATATTTATGATCTTGTCGATTCTTTGAAGTATTTTATCTCTTGGGAAAAAAGTTTCTTGTCCTGTAAAAGTTGATTTCCTAATAAACCATTCGTCTGGAATAAGTAATTTTCTCTTCCACCTATAAAGTTGACCATAAGATATGTTCTTTAAATCCAGTAAATCTTTTTTTGATATAAGCTCTTCATCCATAGAATCATCTCCTTTGAATACAGTGTAACATAACGCTGTTACGCTGTAAAGTATTTATTTACTAGACAATATAAATATTTTAAGTTAAAGTTATCTTAATACAAATAAGGATGTGAGCAATTTGAACTATATCGATTTAAGAAGTGACACCGTTACAGCGCCAACTGAAGAAATGCGAATAGCCATGTATAAGGCTGAGGTTGGAGATGACGTCTATTTAGATGACCCTACAATGATAGAGCTTGAAACCTATGCCGCAGATTTGGTAGGAAAAGAAGCTGCCCTTTTTGTTCCCAGCGGTACCTTTGGAAATCAGCTGTCCCTTATGACTCATTGTAGACGAGGAGATGAGGTTATTTTAGGAGACGACTGCCACATAGTTATGCACGAGGTAGGCGCATCATCGGTTATTGCTGGTGTTCAGCTTAGGACTATCACTGGCTTTAAAGGGGAGTTTAGTGCTGAACAAGTTGAAGCGAAAATCAGAGATAATGATATTCACTTTCCATCCACCGGTCTTATAAGTGTTGAAAATGCTCTTTCTAACGGTAGAACCATCTCCCTTAGAACCATGAAGGAAATACACACTTTAGCTAAATCTAGATGGATTCCAGTTCATCTTGACGGGGCAAGACTTTTCAATGCTGCTTCTTATCTTAATGTGGATCCTAAGGAGATAACCCAGTATTGTGATTCGGTTATGTTTTGCCTATCTAAGGGTCTTTGTGCTCCTGTGGGCTCCATGGTTGCAGGTAGTAAGAGCTTTATTGCCAGAGCTAGGAAAGGCCGTAAGCTGATGGGTGGAGGGCTTAGGCAGTCAGGTTTCTTAGCCGCAGCAGGCCTTGTTGCTCTTAAAAAGATGAGAGGTCGACTTGATATAGATCATAAAAATGCTTTACTTGTAGCTTATGAGTTATCTAAAATAGAGGGAATAAAGGTTCGCCTTGAAGATATACATATAAACATGGTGTATTTCGATATGAAGGAAACCGGCTTCTCTAGCGATAAATTAGTTAAGGAATTTCTCTCAAAGGGAATAAAAATAAATGGTGAAGATGGCGGGGAAATTCGTTTTGTCACCAACTACTGGGTAAGCGAAGAGGACATTCATTATGTGATCAAGAGTTTAAAAGAGATTTTAGAGATGAACAAGGTTTAAACAAAATTTATTGACCGATCTAATATGAACAGGGACATACCTGCTGCTTCTAGATCGAAAATGAAGGTTTTTTCGTTATGTAGAAAGTAGCGTTAAAGAATATGTTTTTCGGGCAGCAGGTGTGTCCCTGAAATAAATTAGCTGTATTTCGGGAATAAGTTATAAGTTATTTCCTTATTTATATTCTTTAGCTTTTTCTTCTCCACGAAGAACTCTTAGTCCGCCTTCAGTTAAAGCTAATAGTTCATCCTCACCTGGGTAAACTAGGACTGGTGCTATAAAGCCAACTCTTTCTTTTATATGCTCTGTTACAACCTTATTATAGGCAATACCACCAGTAAGTATTATTGCATCCACCTTGCCAAATAATACTGTAGCACACATTCCTATTTCCTTAGCGATTTGATATATGAAAGCATCATATATTAATTTAGCTTTTTCATCCCCAGCGTCTATTGCCTTTACCACATCTCTAAAATCATTAGTGTTGAGGTAAGCCACCATTCCACCTTTACCGGTTATCTTCTTTTTAATCTCATCCATGGTATATTTTCCACTAAAACACATCTTAACTAAATCACCAACAGGAACCCCACCACTTCTTTCTGGCGAAAATGGGCCTTCCCCATCAAGACAATTGTTAACATCTACTATTCTTCCCTTAGTATGAGCTCCAACGGAAGATCCACCACCCAAATGGGTAACAATTAAATTAAGTTCTGAGTAGGCTTTATTTTGTTCCTTGGCATAGCGTTTTGCAACAGCCTTTTGATTCAAAGCATGAAAAATACATATTCTTTGGATCTCTGGCATTCCTGAAATTCTAGCAACTGGTTCCATCTCATCTACAACTACTGGATCAACAATAAAGGAAGGTATATTTAAGCCCTTAGCTATTTCATTTGCAATGATGCCTCCTAAATTAGAAGCATGTTGTCCTTGAACTCCTCTTTTAAGATCTTTTAGCATCTCATCATTTACCAGGTAAGTTCCTCCTTCTATAGGCTTTAATAATCCACCTCGACCTACTATAGCAGAAAGAGTAGTTATATCAAAAGCCTTTTCCTTAAGTATGTTTAATATAACTTCCTTTCTAAATTCGAACTGTTCGAAAATAGATGCGTATTTTTCTATTTCTTGTGAGGAATGTCGAAGTGTTTCCTCAAAAAGTAATTTTTCATCTTCAAAAACTCCAATCTTAGTTGAAGTTGAACCTGGATTTATAACTAATATTTTATATGACATTTAAATGACTCCTTTCCTAATTCCTAAAGTTTTCCTGCCACTAAAGCTGCTAAAGCAATAGAATACATTTTTGTATCATGGGAATCTGATCTAGAAGTTAAAATAACAGGTGCAGAAGTACCCACAAGTATTCCACCGTTTCTGGATTTAGTTGTACAAGTAAGGGTCTTGTACATAACATTTGCCGCATCTATATTGGGAAGAAGCATAATATCTGCTCTGCCTGCTACAGGACCCGTTATGTTCTTATGCTTAGCCGCTTCCTCCGAAATAGCATTGTCAAAAGCTAAAGGACCATCAACTATACAACCCTTTATCTGGCCCCTCTCAGCCATTTTCGATAGCATCGCAGCATCAATAGTTGCCGGCATATCAGTATTAATAACCTCAACTGCACAGATAGGTGCCACCTTTGGCATTTCAATACCTATGGCTTTTGCAACTGTAACAGCATTATTTAAAATATCCACCTTCGCCTTCAAATCTGGGTACATATTAAAAGCTGCATCCGTCATTAAAATAAGTCTATCAATACCAGGAATCTCAAATACAGCAACATGGGACATAAGCTTTCCTGTTCTAAGTCCTACTTCCTTATTTAGTACACATCTTAAGAAGGTTGCAGTATCCAATAAGCCCTTCATAACCATATCTGCTTTCCCTTTAGATACTAACTCCACCGCCTTTAAAGCAGCTTTCTTAGAATCCTTTTCTTCTATAATTTCGTATTCCTCAAGCTTCATACCTATTTTATCTGCAATAACCTTGATCTCATCCCTATTCCCAACAAGGACAGCCTCCACTATTCCATTTTTCTTTGCTGCCATAACTGCCTCTAGTACAGGTTCATCCTGAGCTACAGCTACAGCTAATTTCTTAATTGGCTGACTTTTTACTTTTAATAGTATTTCGTCAAAATTCTTAATCATCCTATGAGCACCTCTTCATATTAAATATTATTAGTATATTTTATATTGTTATAAAATTAACTATCTTTATTTTATCAAACTTTCAACACAAAATACAAGTTTTCTTAAAAAATATATTATAATATAGGAGCATATTTCTTTATTATTTCTTCACCGATACGCATCCCATCAACTGCGGAAGACATAATCCCACCTGCATACCCCGCTCCTTCTCCAGCTGGGTAGACTCCCTTAACCTTTGTAGCTTGATAGGTTGCATCCCGAATAATACGAACCGGGGCTGAAGTCCTGGTTTCTATACCAGTAAGCACTGCATCTCCAGCAAAGCCTGTTATTTTTCTATCAAAGGAAATCAGACCGTCCTTTAAAGACTCTGTAACATATGAAGGCAAGCATTCCTTAAGCATTTTAAATTCATATCCGGGTTCATAGCTAGGTGTAACTTGTCCTAGGTGAGAAGTTTGGACATCATTAATAAAATCCTTTGCAAGCTGAACTGGAGCTATATATCCCCCGCCTCCTAAGGAAAAGGCTAAACTTTCATAATGTCTTTGAAATTCTATACCTTTAAGTGGGTTATTAGCTTTTGAGAATTCATTATAATCCTCTGGATTTACAGATACCACTATGGCTGAATTTGCATTTTCCTTATCCCTTATATTATAACTCATTCCATTCGTTACAAGCCTTTCCTCCTCAGTGGCAGCTCCAACTACCACTCCCCCTGGGCACATACAAAAGGAATAAACTCCCCTTCCGTTTTTACTTTTATGAGTTAATCTATAGTCTGCTGCCTTAAGTCTAGGGTGATCTGCATATTTCCCATATTGACTTTCATTGATGCAACCTTGAAGATGCTCGATCCTTAGTCCGATTGCCATAGGCTTTGCTTCTAGCTCAAGTCCATTTTCAAATAGCTTATAATAGGTATCTCTAGAACTATGTCCAATGGCTAATACTAAAACCTCACAAGGAATGACTTCCTTGTTAACTATTGCAGCTTTAAGGGTACCATTTGTACTGATTATCCCTTCAAATTTACTGTTAAAGAGAAACTTGCCCCCTGTAGCTTCAATTTGTTTTCTCATATTATATAGAACCTTTTTCAGCATATCCGTACCAACATGGGGTTTTCCCATATACATTATTTCTTCAGGAGCTCCTGCTTTTACTAATGTTTCAAGTATATAATCGCATCTATAATCTTTAATTCTTGTATTTAATTTCCCATCTGAAAAGGTACCTGCTCCCCCTTCTCCAAATTGAACGTTTGATTCCAAATTTAGGTCTCCAGTTTCCCAAAAATGTCTTACTCTATTTGTTCTGTCTTCTAAATTTTCTCCTCTATCTATTATTATTGGCTTATATCCCATTTTAGATAAAAGAAAACCGGCAAATAAGCCTGCCGGTCCTGAGCCTACAATCAAGGGTGACTGTAGCAATTTCAAAGAGCCAATTTTTAGCTTTTCATTAAACTTATGGCCTTCAAATCTTACATCCCCATCATTTAATTTCTTTACAATTTTTTCTTCATTTAAGCATGATAAAGATATAACATAATTAAGCCTAATATCATCTTTCTTTCTTGCGTCAATAGACTCTCTAACAATTCTCAGATTTTGTATTTCATCCTTTGGAATTCCAAGCTTTTTCCCGCAGCTTCTTGTTATGTTGTCTAAATCCGCATCTAAATCCATCATTACATTATATATTATTATAGGCATAAAAAGCCCTCCATTTTAAGACTATTACATCAACCAGTTACAGTTGTGACTATATTTACTTTCACCGTAGTAATGCTTATAGAGAAAGTTGAAACCCCATCTGGTAATGTAAATTTAACTGGCAATTCTATTGGGGTAGGTGTAGCAACTAAATTAGTTAAATCAACATAGCAGCTTATATCTCCATCTTTTAAGCCATTAATAATATTAGCATCCCCTGTTACAACCATAATTTCTTTTGGTGGGGTACTCCCTGGTGGATCAAATGTTGCTGTTAGCCCAGTCGATAAATTCAATAAAGCAATACTTAAATTTAAATTCTTTTGAATTATTTTACTTACTACTGCATTTACCGTTACTGTCCCATCACCGCTTACTATAGTAATTCCATTTGGCAATATTAGTTTAGCATTAACAGCTTTTCCATTAGTGATGGCACTTAAATCTATAGGCTCGGTATCAAGGCCAGTTATAGAGTTAAGTGCATCTGTGCTACCTGCTATATCAACCTTATCATTTGTTGGAAGCAGGGATTTAAGAACCATATCCTTACCAATGCTTCCCTTAGTTTTTATATTCACATTTACTGTTTTAATTTTCTTTACGGGCACCATAACTTCAGCAGTGGTTGGCTCAATGGTTACTTCTGTGTCCTTATAAGGAACATCTGCTGAATTTAGGGCCTGAAGTGTAGAAACTGTATTCACGTCTATAATTGCGTTCTTAGCATCATAGTTTGCCACTACATTGCTTATTCCTTCTATATATTGAGCCGCTCCGCTAACTATTACCTCTGCCGGCTTACATACCGCGTTCTGAGCAATATAACCTCCATTAACCTTAGAAGTTGTCCTTGGTACTATATGAAAGGTCTTTTGCACAAGTTCATCAAACTTACCATTCACAGTTAAAGTTAAATTATTTAATATACTAACATTATTAGGTTGCTTTGTTATTTCTACTGGAATTGGAACTTGTCCTTTTCTAAACACATATTTACTTAAATCTGCAGTTGCAACAAAATCCCCTTTATCTATAGTTAATAAGTCCGCTTCAGTTCCTCTAATGGTTACATCTACAGTAAGTGTCTGCCCTGGCAAAAACACTAGTTTAGCTTGTGTTAATGAAGTAATATTCAATATCTTTACAGGTATGCCTGTTATAATATGAGTCTTCATTGGTCTCACAGTGCTGTTTACATAAAACCATAATAGAATTGCACAAAAAAAACAACATAGTTTTATTAACCAGTGCTTTTGAAGATTTTTAACCATCCCTTCACCTTCTCTCCGAATGTAAGCCTTTTCTTATTTCTATTCTTAATTATCCTAATCATTATATCCTTTAATCTATCCCTATCATAATTTCTTGTTATCCTACCATTAACAGCTAGGGACATGATTCCTGTTTCCTCAGAAACTATAACAATTATAGCATCAGATATTTCTGATAATCCAATTGCAGCCCTATGCCTTGTTCCTAAACTGCTGTTAATATTACTTTCCTCCGTCAAGGGTAAAAAACACCCTGAGGCAATAATCCTATCATCTCTTATAATAGTAGCTCCATCATGTAGTGGAGTATTTACAACAAATATATTTCTTAATAATGCAGAGGAAACTAACGCATCAAGTTTAATACCTGTATCAACTATATCCGCAAGTCCAGTATTTTGCTCAACTACAATTAAAGCTCCAGTTCTTTCCTCAGATAAAATTTCTGCAGCTGTACATATCTCTGATACCAGTTTTTCCACCATTACATCATTATCAAATATATGCCGTTCATTAAAAGCATTTCTTCCAATTCTCTCTAAAGCCTTTCTTATTTCTGGTTGAAATATAATAACTATAGACAGAACTCCAATGGTTATTGTCTTATTTAATAACCACATCAACATATCAAGATGCAGGAAATTACTAATAGGTATAATTAACCCTATCAATATTATGCCCTTTAAAAGCTGTTCTGCTCTAGTTTCCTTTATCAACATATAGCTCTTATAAAAAATATAAGTAACGACTAAAATGTCAAGTATAGAAAAAGGGCTAATGACTTTTATGGAATTTGTAACATAACCTAATAAATCAGAAAACATAAAGCCACCCCACTTTTAATACTATTTATATTATACACTATTACCCTATGCTAAGTAAAAGCAAAATATAAAAAAATCTTATTATCAATAACTAAAGTAGATTTATTATTTTTTTCTTTATTTTTGCCATATTGGAAGGTATAATTAGCTTGTACCAAAATTTGTGAGGTGAAATAGTTGAAAGATAAGGTAAAAGAAACTAATATATATAAAAAGATTACCGTAATATTTATGTTTATATTATTTTTTCTATGTATCACAGCTGGAGTATTTTATGGGGCATTTAATTTTATAGTAGCAAACACTTATTCTTCTTATGAAAAAGGTGCCCTAAGTGGTATAACTGAAATAAACAAAGTCAATGATACAACATCTACACTTTTAAAAAGTGGAAAGCTAGATACAGCTAAAATTATAAAAGATTTACCAGATACAATGAACAAACTTACAAAAGCTGCTACAAAAATAAGTGAGCTTACTGCTGCAGGAAAATATACCTCTATCAATGTTAAATTGGAAGCAGGTATATCTTCAAATATAGATGCTTATAGAGAGATAATCGCATTTTTAAGCGATCCAGCTACCAGTAATGCTACAGACGCTTTGTCAAAAATTCAAAAGGATGAAAGTAACTGTTTAGATTTCTATTCTGAAGGTATAATAAAAGATAAGACTGTAGCCTTTTCAAGCAAGGATAATGGCGCCTATGCCTTTATATCTGCTGCAATATCCTATCTCTATGATTACTCTAAACAACAAAAAAGCGATGGTGTGGCTAAAAGTCAAAATGAAACTTACATAAATAGCATAGATGATATTAACTCAAGATATCTAAAGGCTAAAACAGATTATTTTACACTGCTTTCAAAAGTAAGACAAAATAATGGTACCTACGAGGATGTATTAAACAAATTATCAGCTGATATGCAGACCTTCCAAGGTATACAACAAGCTTTTACAGATATTAAAAATCTTCCTACTAACTATAAAAGTAACTATCAGGCTTTAGGAACTCTACTTACAGATTATTCTACATTCCTTCAAGATATGCAATTTGCAATTACAACGGAGGAAGCTCAAGCAGCAGGGGGTCCCATAACTCAGGATATTATAGATTCTCTTTATAAGGACGCTAATTCAAAATTAAAGGATATTGATAAGGACGCTACAGATTTTGGCCAAAAATTTCAAGACTTTAAAATCTCAACATATAAATAAAATACAATATAAAAAATGCGCGTAACTAATTATTAGTTATGCGCATTTTTTATAAATTCTAGGAAACAATAATAAAAGCCAAAGTTTTTAACACGGGGAAACCATTTTTTAGGGGTGAATTATAGTTACCTATAACTATAGGTAACTATATAGGTTGTGCCT
>Ga0209125_1000967_pt1 | contig 31024 bp, 22 predicted proteins | sample BarGraIncub1131A_FD_184503 | JGI IMG/M metagenome (GOLD analysis project Ga0209125, IMG submission 184503) | Arctic peat soil microbial communities from Barrow, Alaska - Barrow Graham LP Incubations 11-31A (SPAdes) (version 2) | ecosystem: Environmental > Terrestrial > Soil > Wetlands > Peat... | reverse complement strand
GAGGATCGCGGTACCTTTGCCGTGCGGGGAGGAATCCTTGACATTTTCCCCCCCAACCTGCCGACCCCGGTCAGAATAGAGTTTTTTGGCGATACGGCCGAGACCATGCGCGCCTTTGATCCGTTGACGCAACGCTCACTGCAGCCGGTTGAAGAGCTGGTGCTGCTCCCGTCGCGGGAGCTGCTGCTGTCGGACGAGGTGCTGGCGGATATCGCACCGCGCCTGAAGCAGCTCTGTGACGATCTCGACATTCCGGCCAATCGCCGCCGCACTATTCTGGAGGATCTACACAATGCGGTCTATTTTCAGGGGATCGATTTTCTGCAGCCGCTCCTTCACCCCGCCCTTGAAACGGTTTTCGACTATACCCCCGGCGCCCCGCTGATCCTGATCGACCCTGAGGCTATCCGTTACGCCTCCCTCAGTGTCTGCGAGGAAATTGAGGGAGGCGTAGTCAAGGCTGCTGCTGCCGCTCTCGCGCACTCTCCGCAGGGTGAACTGTTTCTGGCTGACTCTGAGTTGGAAGCGATCATCGCCGGGCGCCATGTCATTGAGCTGCCCGGCCTGGTTCTGGATGTTTCGGGGGAACGTGCGACCATCGCCATTCCGTGCGAAGATAACAGTGACCTGCGGGTGAACGTATCGAAGGAGAGCAGTCATGCTCTCGCCCCTCTGGCTCGTACTCTGCGCGAATGGCTTGACGGCGGGCAGCGGGTTGCGATCGCCTGCCATCAGCAACCGCAGGCCGAACGTCTTAAGGATCTTCTGCTGCCGTATAACATCCCCTGTACCATCAGTGAAGCGGGCTTTCTGGATGTGACGGGCGTAGGTACGCAGCCTGCTGCATACCTGCCTGCCATTACCATACTGATCGGCGATATCTCGCGCGGCTTCCGCCTGCCGGACTCCCGTCTGGTACTGATCGCCGAAGAAGAGCTGTTCGGCAAGCGGGTCAGGCGGCGCGGCGTGTCCGAGGTGCGCAAGAAGCAGCTCCTAGCTTCTCTTGCCGAACTGAAGCCGGGCGATTATATGGTGCATATCGACCACGGCATCGCTCTGTACCGCGGGCTGCAGCATATCAGTGTCGGGAGTACCGGCGGCGACTTCCTGCTGCTCGAGTATGCCGGTTCGGACAAGCTGTTTCTTCCGGTTGATCGCCTCGGGCTCGTGCAGCGCTATGTCGGCCCGGAAGGGAGCCATCCGGCGCTTGACAAGCTGGGGGGAGTCTCCTGGGAAAAATCGAAGGGTAAGGCACGCAAGAATATCGAGGAGCTGGCCGGAGAGCTGCTGGAAATCTATGCCCGGCGGCAACTCTCCGAAGGTTTTTCATTTTCTCCCCCCGATGAGATGTACCGTGAATTTGAAGCGTCATTCGCCTGGGAGGAAACCCCCGACCAGCTCTCCGCGATTCAGGATGTGCTGGCCGACATGCAGCATTCGAAACCGATGGATCGCCTCATCTGCGGCGATGTCGGGTACGGCAAAACCGAGGTTGCGCTGCGGGGTGCGTTCAAGTCCGCCCTTGACGGCAAGCAGGTCGGCATCCTTGTGCCGACCACGATCTTGGCCCAGCAGCATTATGAAACATTCCGCGAACGGCTCAAAGAGTATCCGGTCACGGTCGAGGTGCTGTCCCGCTTTCGCACCGCCAAAGAGCAGAAGGATATTATCGAACGCCTCAAGAAGGGGGATATCGACATCATCATCGGTACCCACCGCCTGCTGCAGAAGGATGTCGCCTTCAAGGATCTTGGCCTGATGATCATCGATGAGGAGCAGCGCTTCGGGGTCAAGGACAAGGAACGGCTCAAATCGTTCCGGGCCGTCGTCGATGTGATGACCCTCACCGCGACGCCGATTCCGCGCACGCTCTATATGTCGATGATGGGGATCCGCGACCTCTCGATCATCGATACCCCCCCGGTGGACCGTCTGGCGGTCAAGACCATTGTGTCCCGCTTCTCCGAAGAACTGATCCGCGAAGCGGTGCTGCGTGAGCTGCGCCGGGGGGGGCAGATATTCTTCGTCCATAACCGGGTCCAGACGATTGGTAAACGGGCGGAACTGCTGGCGCAACTGGTGCCGGAAGCGAAAATTGCGGTGGGGCATGGGCAGATGGGGGAACATGAACTGGAGAAGGTGATGCTCGGCTTCATGCATGGCGAAACCAATCTGCTCCTCTGCACCACCATCATCGAATCCGGCCTGGATATCCCCAGCGCCAATACGCTGATTGTCGATCACGCCGACAAGTTCGGTCTTTCGCAGCTCTACCAGCTGCGGGGGAGGGTGGGGCGCTCCACCCAGCGCGGCTACGCCTATCTGCTGATTCCGGGGGAGGCGGCCATCAGCTCTGATGCCCGCGAACGGCTCCGGGTGTTGCAGGAAATCTCCGAGCTGGGGGCCGGCTTCCGCATTGCGACGCACGACATGGAGATCCGCGGCGCGGGAGATATGCTCGGCAACCGCCAATCTGGAACGGTCACCGAGATCGGCTTCGAGCTCTACAACCAGATGCTGGAGGAGACCATCGCCCGGATGCGGGGCGAAGAAATGGTCGAGCGGGTCGAGCCGGAGATCAACCTCAAGGTGCCGGCCTTCATCCCCGAGGCGTACGTCAAGGATGCCGGGCAGCGGCTCGTGATTTACAAAAAACTGACCCAGGCCGAGAACGAAGAGGATGTGCTGGACGTGCAGAACGAGGTGCTGGACCGCTTCGGGAAGTATCCGCTCGCGACCTCATACCTGTTTGAGATCATGAAGCTGCGGGTGATGCTGAAGAAGTTGATCGTGCGCCAGATCGACTTCGACGGTCGTGCAGTGATCATTTCATTTCATCCGCGCACGCCGGCCCTGCCTGACACGATTATCGGCATGATGCGGGGCGAACCTAAAAAATACCAGTTCACCCCCGATTTCAAGCTTGTCTGTACATTGAAGGATACTTCGTTCGAGGGGATTATTGAGATGTCGAAGAGTGTGTTGAAGCGGTTGGTGCCGGGTTCGTAGGTTGGGCAAAGCAAAGCGTGCCCAACAAAATTGTGGCAACAGAGTAAAGACGTATTGAGTTGGGAAAGGTTCTGTTTTTCGGAGCAATAAGCTGGAGTTTCACGGACAAATGTTCCGCTTGGGTAGATCCCCGGTGAATAACGAGTTGTGGATCTTCAGATCACGGAAAGTGAATTCTGTAAACCTTTGAGGCTGTAATAAATTAAGGGAGCTATATGTCCAACTACATCTTTACCTATTCAAAAACTAAATTTTATCCATTAAAACCAATAACTGCCGACATCCGCATTAAGGACATTGCTCACTCACTCTCGTTGCTGGCGCGCGCCAACGGCCATTTCAACCATTTCTACTCTGTAGCTCAGCATTCTGTGAATTGCAGTGTGGAAGCTAAAAAAAGAGTTTTTTCGACAAGAGTGCAGCTTGGTTGTCTTTTGCATGACGCAAGTGAAAGCTATATTGCTGATTTGACAAGGCCGGTAAAGTTACACTTACCAGGATATTCTGATATTGAGGAAATACTGCAAAACGCAATATATGAAAAATTCGGACTTGGTGACTTATCTGATGCAGAAAAGCAACAGATAAAGCTGGTGGATGACGCGCTGCTATACCATGAATTTATTGCGTTAATGGGTATTCCAGTGTTCGATATAGCTCCTGACATAAGTATGGAGCACGAATTTTCCCTAAAAGATTTTATCGCTGTGGAACGTGAATTTCTACACATGTTCAGCAGGTTGACTTCAAACAGAAACCACTTCAGCAGTGTCGGTATCGATGGTTGTAAGAATGGATGGCTGGCAGTGAACATAACCCCTGATGGTTTCGAAGTGGATACCTTCAACAATATTGGAGCGATTTGTGCGAAATACCGGGAGTTCGATTGCATGATAATTGATATGCCTATAGGACTTCCGGAAAGTGGCGAGGATGTGAGACCTGATGCCTATGCACGAAAACTACTTTTGCACAGGTCGTCTTGCATATTTAATACACCATGCAGGCAATCTGTATTTGCCGGGAACTATCCTGAAGCCAATGAGATAAACAGAGCACACCTAGGCAAAGGGCTAAGCCAACAATCCTTCGCTATATCTAATAAAATTCGGGAAATTGACGATTTTCTTAAACTAACGCCGGAGTACGTGAACAAAATTATGGAGAGTCATCCCGAGATATGTTTTGCCATGCTAAATTCTTCGGAATTGTTAAAGCCGATAGACGAGGCAAAGAAGACTTCTGAGGGGAAAGATAAACGTATAAGCATTCTGCAGCAACATTATGATCAAACCACTGACTTTATAGAGTATGTCAGAAACCATCCTGAACTTCGTAAAATAGAAGTGGACTGTATTGATGCTCTGTGTTTGGCGGTAACGGGGATGTTGGGTATGCAAAGCGGCTTTAATTTCATACCTGAAACCCCCAGCCGCGATGGGAGGGGGCTCCTCATGCAAATGGTTTATGCGAATAAACCATGAGACTGCAGCCACATCCGTTGGGCACGCTGCGCTTTGCCCAACCTAAATTCTTTGCCCAACATTTAGATAGGTATGTATGCTCGGTAACTACCCGCCCTTGACAATCCTGATCTTCCTCCCGCTGGCCGGCTGCCTGTTGCTCCTGCCGCTCTGGGGTCGTGCGGTCATCGCCCGCCCGGTCGCTCTCGGGGTTGCTGCGGCCGAACTGGCGCTGACCGGGTGGTTGTATTCCTCATGGCAGAGTTTATCAGGCGTTCCTGCGGTGTTGCCCGGCTATCTGCTGATGGAGGACACGCCCTGGATACCGTCGTTCGGTATCCGCTACACGTTGGGTCTGGACGGTATCTCGCTCCTGATGGTGATGCTGACATCGTTCATCTTCTGCGTTGCGCTGGCGGTGTCATGGAACGCGATCAGAGAACGGGCGGTCCTGTTTCTGACGCTGATGCTGGTCATGGAATCGGGCCTCATGGGAGTATTCCTATCGCTCGATCTGGCGCTCTTCTACCTCTTCTGGGAGATCATGCTGATTCCGATGTTCTTCCTGATCGGGATCTGGGGGCATGGGCGCAACATCTACTCGACGATCAAGTTTTTCCTCTTCACGATGTTCGGCTCACTGTTGATGCTGCTGGCGATCATCTCGCTTCACCTGCTGCACGCGCGGCAGAGCGGCAGAGCCACCTTCGCCTTGCATGATCTGCTGCAGACTCAACTCCCCTACGACACGCAACTCTGGTTGTTCGCCGCCTTCTTCCTGGCGTTTGCGATCAAATTTCCGCTCTTTCCGCTTCATACCTGGCTTCCTGATGCCCATACCGATGCCCCGACCGCCGGCAGCGTGGTCCTGGCCGGTCTGCTGCTCAAAACCGGCAGCTACGGCCTGATACGCTTCGGCTACCCGCTCTTTCCGCTGGCGGCGCAGGCTTTTACTCCGCTTTTCTACACGCTCGCCCTGATCGGCATCTTCTATGCGTCACTGATCGCCTTTGCCCAGGAGGATATGAAACGGCTGATCGCCTACTCGAGCATCGGGCATATGGGATATGTTGCTATCGGCATCGCCGCGTGGGAGCCGGTGGCGCTCTCCGGTTCGATCCTGCAGATGGCCAACCACGGGGTGACCACCGGGGCGCTGTTCTGTCTGATCGGAATGCTGGATGAACGGGCCCATACCCGGAAAATAGCCGACTTTGGCGGGTTGTGGGGTAAAATGCCGCTCTGGTCGTTCTTTTTCCTGATTTTCTCGCTGACGTCGATGGGGGTGCCGGGGCTGAACAGCTTTGTCGGTGAATTCCTGATTCTGGCAGGTACAATACACAAATCTCCTGTGGTCGTGGTGCTCTCCTTCATCGGCATTGTCCTGCCGTTGATCTACATGGTGCGCCTGGTGCAGGAGGTCGTGTTTCAAAAGGAGCGCCGGCCACTGGCGCTGGTGGATCTTACTCTGCGCGAGGTCGGTATTCTGGCTACGCTCTTGCTGCTCGACATCTGGGTCGGTGTCCATCCGGCACCGCTGCTTGATATGATTCACCTGCCGGTGCAGCTTTTGATCGGGGGGACGCCATGACGTCCGGTGATATGATTGCATTGATGCCGCTACTGATTCTGGTCGCCGGGAGTGTGCTCTGCCTGCTGGTTGGAGCGGTCAGGCCGGGAAAGTACCTGTACGCTGCAGCTACACTGGTTGTTTTAGCTGCGCTGTTCTGGAGTTGCGCAGTCACGGCTGAAACTGACCTGCCGGGGCTTTCGGTTACCCTGTTTTCCCGTCTCAGTTCGGCCTTTCTCTACGGTACAGGACTCATTGCGCTGCTGCTGGCCCGTTCCTATAACAGCCGTCACGGCATCGTCGGCGAAGAATATCCGGCAACGATTCTCTTTGCCCTGACCGGGATGGGGGTGGCGTGCGCGGCAACAGACCTGCTCATGCTGTTTCTGGGGCTGGAAGCGTTTACGTTCGCTTTTTACATTCTGGTGGCCATCAAGCGGGACTCCACCAAGGGGGGCGAAGCCGGATTGAAGTATCTGCTGAACGGGACGCTGTCGGCAGCGATTCTTGCTATGGGGATCGCGCTGGTCTATGCCTCACGGGGGACAATAAAGCTGGCAGAACTGGCCTCCGGAAACGGCGCTCCCGAACCTATCTTTTTGGCGGGGGGCTGCCTGATGCTGCTCGGGATGGCGTTTAAGCTGTCCTTGGTCCCGGCCCACCTCTGGACGGCGGATGTGTACCAGGGGGCCCCGACACCGGTGACGGCCCTGCTCTCTACCGCATCCAAAGGGGCTTCGCTGGTGGCGCTGCTGCTCCTGCTCCCTATCTTTGGAGCCTGGAGCGGCCTGCACGACATTCTCTGGATGCTGGTGCTCCTTTCGACGCTGGCCGGTAACCTGGCCGCGCTGGTGCAGAAAAATATCAAACGGATGCTGGCTTGGTCGTCGGTCGGTCAGATGGGGTATGTGACATTGGCGCTGGTCGCAGCACCGGCTGGCGGCACCAGAGTGGCGGCTTTTTATCTCGTAGTCTATGCGGCTGCCGGATTGGCCGCCTTCGGAGCCGTCTCTGTCCTCTCGAATGAGGAGGAGTGCGAAGCTCTAGAGGCGTATCGTGGTCTGGGGTATCGCAACCCGCTTCCAGGCGCGGCGCTGGCAGTTGCAATGTTTTCGCTGGCGGGGATTCCTCCGGCAGCCGGTTTCATGGGGAAGTTTGCTGTGTTTGCCGCCGCGCTGAGAGGGGGGGAGGTTACCTTGGCGATAGTCGGCATCCTTTCAGCGCTTGTGGCGGTTTTTTTCTACCTGCGGGTCGTGGTTGTACTGTATATGAAACCGTCAGAGGGTCCGGCCGAAGCTGTCCGCAGGCTGGATGTATCTGAAATGGTCGCTCTGCTCGTTCCGGCAGTCGCCATGGTGATTCTCGGTGTCTATCCCCAGCCGCTGCTGGAGCTGCTGGGAAAAATATTGTTCTGATATAGTACGTAAAAACAACCGGTTTTCAGTAGAACAGGATCCAGGCATCCAGGAAGAAGAACAGCCACCCCAGGTTGCAAATCAGCGCGATATACCAGAGGTAGTGCCGTTTGGTCAGGCTGGCGATTGATGAGAGCATCAAGGCAATCTGCAGGAAGATCAGCGCATAGGCAAAATCCCCCCCCATCTCCTGTGCCTTGAGCTTAACCTTGGCGATCCCCTCGGCTTTATCCTTTATCTCCTTCTTTTCACCATCATACCGTTTGATCTCTTCACCATATTTATTCAGGACCTTCTGGTATTCGGCGGCCGCCTCTGGTGATAACCCTTTTTGGACAAGATACTGGAGTTCCAACGTTGTCTTGTTCGTCTCGAACGTATGCCCCTTGATGCTCTTGGCCTGATAGAATGCCCACTGGTCGCTCTCCTGCCCTTGGGCCATGATGGCGCGTGACGAGAATTTCCCCATGTAAAGGGTCGTCAACGCGGCCAGTACCGCCATGATTGCGGTTGAAAGCGCCAGCCATCCCTGCCATTTATCCTTTAGATCAATCATTACAGCTCACCTCCGATATAGAATGATCCCGTTTTACATAAAGAGCGGCACAGCCGATGGCGGAATGATCCCCGCCTGCTCGGCCCGCTGCAGCAGGCAGGTTATCGCCCGTATCCCTTCTTCCCCCAGGTCGGTCGAAAAATCGTTGACGTACAGGCCGATATGGGCCGCGCAGACCTCCGGGCTCATCTCCTGAGCATGCTCGCCGATATAGCGGGCCGCCTCGTCCGGATGAGTGTGGGCATACCCGACACCGGCCTTTAGTGCGCGTTCTACGGCGGCAATCGTATCCGCACCCAGCGAACGCCTGGCCACAATGCCGCCGAGCGGAATCGGCAGGCCGGTTTCTCCTTCCCACCACTCTCCAAGATCGAGCAGTTTATGGAGTCCAAAGCCCCGGTAGGTGAAACGTGATTCGTGGATGATCAGCCCGGCATCAGCGTCGCCGCTCAGTACTGCATCCATGATCTCATTGAACGGCATGACGATAAAATTTTCCAGTGACGGGTCAAACAATCGCAGCAACAGCAGAGCGGTTGTGTAGCGCCCCGGCACGGCGATTGTTTTTCCATGCAGGTCCGCGGGGTCGATCCTGTCGGCTGCCACCAGCAGTGGTCCGCAACCGCGCCCGAGGGCGCTGCCGGAGCGGAGCAGCGTGTACTGATCCCGAATATGCCCAAGAGCGTGGTAGGAAACCTTGCTGACATCCAGTTCACCTGCCAGCGCCAGCTGGTTGAGGGTTTCCACATCCTCCAGCCGTTCCCGATACGAAATGCCGCCCGTATCGACCAGACCGTGCACGAGCGGGTAGAATATGAAGGTGTCGTTGGGACAGGGGGAAAAACCGAGGGTAAGTTCAGTCGTCATAATGTCTCCGTATCATTACAAGTTGTGCTACCGCTCCAGAATAAATGTTACCGGCCCGTCGTTGACGATCGATACTTGCATGTCGGCCTGGAAGATGCCTGTCTCCACCGGCAGACCGGTGCGCCTCGCAGCAGCAACGAAGTACTCGTACAGCCGCTTCCCTTCGTCTGGCGGTGCTGCCGTATCGAATGAGGGCCGCCTCCCTTTGGCACAGTTACCGGCCAGGGTGAACTGGGAAACAACCAGCAGCGAGCCGCCGATATCCTGTGCCGAAAGGTTCATCTTGCCGTCATCGTCGGAGAAAATCCGCAGACCGCAGATCTTCTCTACCAGCCAGTCGGCCTGTGCTTCGGTATCCAATTTTTCTACGCCGAGCAGGATCATGATACCGTGACCGATGTGGCCGATAATTTTGTCCTCGACAGTTACCGAAGCCGAAGTAACGCGCTGAATAACCGCTTTCACGTATTCTTTCCTTTCACGCCTTCTTGACGAACTCCGATTTCAACTGCATTGCGCCGACGCCGTCGATCTTGCAGTCTATGTCGTGATCTCCTGAGACGAGCCGGATGATCTTGATCTTGGAGCCGACCTTGACAACTGATGACGAACCCTTGATCTTCAGATCCTTGATGACGGTTATCGAATCGCCCGCCTTAAGTTCATTGCCGAAAGCATCCCGTACAACGGTGACTGTATCCGCATTCTCTGCTGCAGTCTTTTCCCATTCATGGGCGCATTCCGGGCAGACGAACATGTCTCCGTCTTCATAGGTGTATTCTGAACTGCATGTTGGGCATTTTGGCAAGTTGCTCATTGTTTTATCCTTTTTATTGTAATTGTAACGTTGTCAGCACTGACCGTCACACTTTTTTTTACACGTCAGGTTGAGCGCGTTGTTCGGTTCATCGGCGCATATTGTTTTCGTGCTCAGAGCAGAATCCAGTTCAGAATGTGTTGTTGTCGTATTGGCTACCTATATCAGATTCAGCCAAAGTAACCAATTCGGAAATTACCGGGTTTAAATTATCCGCTAGGGGCAACATTCTACACTACTTTATGGGCCAAGGGTCATATGCCCCTACGTCATGGGGTATTTCACCCATATCTCCGGTCCGGCTGACTATTGAGGCACTACAACTATTTTGCTAAACATTATTTTTGCCAAAGTTAAGCATATTAAATATCAGATCCGACAATTATATAGTTGATTTGGAATATTATTTATTCACAGCACAGATGTCTATTTGGATTGGTTTCTGCATAATGTGAACAACTCAGATAATGGGGTAAACCACCCAATGCAACATCACTGATTAATTTCAACCCGAAGGAGGAAGGCCGACCTCACAGTAAGTGCACAGTCCGTAGGTGAAAGTGCTGATTTTGTAGAATGAACCACCGCAATTTTATTGTAGTTAGTTATAAAACATCAAAGGAGGAAGCACAACATGAAGAAAATTGTCTCAGTATTATGCAGTATCTGTTTGGTCGTCCTGGCTTTAAGCAGCGTTTCATTTGCCGTTGACAAAGTCAAGCCAGTTACTACGGCATCGCCTGTTGCAGGGACGTATACCACGGCCCAGAGCGTAACGCTCACAGCCAATGAACCGGCCACCACCTTCTACACCACCAACGGCACCACCCCGACTACTTCTTCAACTGTGTACAGCGCACCGATCAACATCGCTACCACCACAACGCTGAAGTACTTCTCCAAAGATACCGCTGGCAACAGCGAAACCGTCAAGACTGGTCTTTACACTATTACTGTTGGCGGAGACACAACTGCACCGGTTACTACCGCATCACCCTTGGGCGGCAGCTTTGCAACATCCGTTACGGTAGCCCTTTCAATCAACGAGACCGGCACCACCTACTACACCACCAACGGCACAACTCCGACAACCTCATCTTCTGTCTACAGCGCACCGTTGACCTTCACGGTAACAACTACGCTGAAGTATTTCTCCAGGGACACAGCAGGTAACAATGAAGCGGTAAAAACCCAGGTTTATACCAAAAGCACCGGTCTCACTCACCCAACCCTGACCTATACCGGCTACAGCATGTGCCGCAGCTGCCATGCCCAGCAGTCAACAGACATGTTCAACTCAGTTCACTATCAGTGGCGCGGCCCTGCCGCAACGACTACCGGCCCAGCTACCCAGGGCAAGTTCTCCCCCACTGTTGACAACAGCACAGCCATGAACGCTTACTGCGTCAACATCCTCGGCAACTGGAACACGTATTCCGGCTGCAGCGGCTGCCACGTCGGCCTCGGCGTAGTGCCGACCGCTACTTCATCTTCTGCCCAGCTTGACAACATCGATTGCCTCATCTGCCACAATAAAGATTACAAGCGTACCCGTCCAATTACCGGCGGACTCTATACCCCCAACACCGCCGCTATGACCATCACCATGGATCAGGCTGTACAGAACGTAACCAAGCCGACCCGTGCCAACTGCCTCCAGTGCCACGCCAAAGGCGGCGGAGGTGATAATGTCAAGCGCGGCGACATGGCGCTTGCACAAGGAGCAACAACTGACGCAACATTTGACGTACATATGGCCACCACCCGTGGCAACCTGGCCTGCCAGGCATGTCACGCAACCACCAGCCACAAAATGGCCGGTCGCGGCACCGACCTCCGTCCGAAAGAAGCATCTGCAGTTATCGGTTGCTCCACCACAGCTTGCCACCCGACTAAAGCAGGTCTCACCAGTGGACACACAACAGTTGATGTAAACCACCACACCGGTCGCGTTTCCTGCCAGGCTTGCCATATCAAGACCTATGCAAAGAATGCATCTGATACAGCAGCTACCGAAATGACTGAAACGCATCGCACTTGGAAAACACCTGAGTTCAATGCAACTCTCAACCGCTATGAGCCGACCATGACCTTCGCCGGCAACCTGACCCCGGTTTATGCATTCTGGAACGGCACCAGCTGGGGCAGCAACCTGCTCGACACCCCGGTATTAGATGCCGCTACCGGCGCATACAAACTCTCCCGTCCGAACGGCGCCATCAACGACGCAGTCGGCACCAAGCTCTACCCATTCAAGTATAAGACATCAGAATCACCCTTAAACACTGGCCGCAACAAACTGATCGCGGTTGACACCAGCATCTACTTCACCAGCAACAATGTTGACGGTGCTATCAACCAGGGTATGGTCAATATGGGCTACGCTGCAGGTGAGGCTTACTCATGGGTAAAAACTGACGAGTACCAGCTGATAACTCACGAAGTTGCGACAGCCACCGGCAATGTTCTTGCCTGCGCCGACTGCCATGGCTCGACTACCCGGATTAATCTGCCGGCCATGGGTTATGCGATCAAAGCGCCGACAACAACCATCTGCGGGCAGTGCCACGCCGCCAGGAAGAGCCCCGGATTCTCCATTCATACCAAGCACGTTAACAGCACCAGAGCGGTTGACTGCTCTATGTGCCACAACTTCTCGCGCGCTGCCGAGCGCGGCCTGATAGTTGGTATTCAGTAACAAATAGGTACACTTCACTTTCAACGCAGTATCGGGGTCGGCACAATGCCGGCCCCTTTTTTCATAAAGCAGTTCAAGGCAGAGAACTGTGACAGACAAATCAAACAAGTAGATCAAGATCATTTGGCTATTGTCACGTTCGGTCACGATTTTTTGCATTCCACAGAAAGTAGTACATCACATGCGCTGGCTAAAAGTTTTATCTGTCCTCCTCTGATCCGAGCAAAAAAATGGTAAAGAGCAATAGCGAACTGCTCAGGTTTTCCAATTATCTATAAGAAAAGGCCCACTACACAGGCAGAGGGCCTTTTCTTTGCATCATGAACATTTCAGGTTACTTCTTTTACCTTCGCCACCCGATCTACGCTCTTTATCCCTGTTGTCTCTGTCATCCGCTTTTTCCAGTGTTTTCACCTTCCACACTTTTTTTTCTTTGACCTCTTTAGTTGCACGCTCTCCACTCTTTGGAGCGGCTTCACGCGGCGCCATAACCGGTGAGGTTATTTTCTTTGGCTGTTCCGGCTGCGGTTGGGCAACTGGTGTTGTTGCCGGTTTATTAATCTCTCTGGGTAAATTCCCCGCCCCTTGGGGCGATTCAAGCATCAACTAAGGTGCAGATACCCTGCTGCTTGCGGCGGGGTTATTCATTGTGCTTTTCAATGATCGCCCGTGCGGAAATAAAATATCACACCCTTATCAACTCATATACCCTGCTCCCAATCCCGATCTTCTCCCCATGCTCCAGCTGTACCTCCCACGGTATCTCCGGCCAGCAGCCGCGGAACTTGTCGCCGCCAGGTTCATGGCCCGTTTGCAGGGCCGACCCCTCATTGCCGCGTGCTCCGTTGACCAGGTCGGCACAGGCCTGGTCGATCGCTACCGGGTCGGTGGAAGCGCAGATGCCGATGTCGTTGACGATCGGGGCATCGGAGTGACCGTAGCAGTCACAGGCCGGTGACACCTGGGTGATGAAGTTGATGTAGATCGCCTTGCCGTCCTTACCGGTCAGCGCACCCTTGGTGTATTCGGCCATTTTGCGCATGACCAGGTCGGAGGCTTCATTCCACTGGATGTTGATCGCCTTGACCGGGCAGACCGTGATGCAGCGTGAACAGCCGGTGCATTTTCGGGGATCGATCACGGCTTTGCCGGCGGTGATGACAATCGCATCATGAGCGCATGAACGGGGGCAGATGCCGCAGCCGATACAGGCCTTGGCCGCCACTTTGGGGGCTACCGTGGAGTGCTGCACCAGTTTTCCCTTGCGGCTGGCACACCCCATCCCCAGATTTTTGATCGCACCGCCGAACCCGGTCAATTCGTGGCACTTGAAGTGGGTCATGGCTATGATCGCATCGGCCTCGACGATCTCGGTGCCGATGTAGGTACTCTTCAATAGCTCCCCGTCAATGGCGACCTCCGTCTCGGTGACCCCGCGCAGGCCATCGCTGATGATCAGCGGCGCCCCCACGCAGGAGTAGCCGAAGCCGTTCTCGATGCCGCAGGTCAGGGCCGAAACCGCCTCCTTGCGCTGGCCGGGATACAGTGTGGAGGAATCGGTCAGAAACGGCAGCCCCCCCAGCTTCTTGATCTCCTCGACTACCCGTCGGGCAAAGACCGGGCGGAGATAGGTGTGATTCCCTTTTTCGCCGAAATGAATCTTGACTGCGGTCAGATCCCCTTCGGCAACGACCTGCGCCAGCCCGGCAAGTGTCAGCAATTTTGCAATCTTGTCGAACAGGTTTTCCGTGTGGTTGGCCCTCATGTCGCTGAAATAAACCTTGCTCATACCTTCCTCCGTTCGTACGTAAAAGTGATCCCATTCAAGTTGGTTCAGTAATAATATTCGATAGAATACCCGCTTGGGTGGCTGCTGGCAAGAATAGTTCATCCACTTTTTTACATCAACCCTGAAGAACCTGCCGCCTGTCACAATGCCTCAGCTGTATCCTGTTTGTTTTTCTACCAATAGATGTTGCTTTGTAAAACCTCAGCGGGTATCCTTTTCCGAGAGCACGGGGATAGTATACCCCCTGATGAATTTTTTTATGGAGAGTTGTAGATATGTCACTTAATGGCGATCTGGAACATTTTCCGATAATCGATGTCATTCAACTGCTGCACGGATCCCGGAAAAGCGGTGTTTTTCGGCTTTCCAGCGAAAAAGGGGAAAGCCAGCTGGTGTTCCATGACGGAGATCTCGTCAGTGCCAACTTCCTCAACAGTCGTGTGCGGATCGGGCAGGTTCTGGTCAGCGCAGGTGCCATAACGGAAGCACAGCTGGCTCAGGCACTGGAGATCCAAAACAGCGCCGGAGATGATCGCAAGCCGCTTGTCATTACCCTCCTTGAACATAACATGGTCGATGAAACCGCTGCATATAACGGCATAGAATCACTGATAGAGATGACAATTGTTGAAGTGCTGACCTGGAAGGAAGGGCACTTCTCTCTGGATATTGCCAAAAACGACAGTGCTGACGGCTATCATTTTTCCCGGACAAAGTTCCCGCAAAGAATCCTGCTAAACTCGCAGGGAATTCTGATGGAATCATTGCGTATCTTTGATGAAAAGGTGCGTGACGGCACCATGGACGAGATCCTGAGCATTGCCGGTGTCAGCAATCTGGACCTGGATGCGGAACAGCCCGGAATCAACGCGCCGGTCATTACAGCGAACGGCCGCGATCAGGACAGTAGTCCGGCATTGCTCCAGCAACTGCTTGCAGAACAGCGGTACATGCTTCAGCGCAGCAGTGACCAGAGCTACCGAGAGGTGGCTGCGGTCAAGAAGCTGATTGTTGATGAATTCTCGTCCGCTGCCAAAGCCCAGAAACGGCAGCTGTTGTCGCTACTGGCAGCTCCTGTGCCGGACGCTACCGTGCCGACGGCATCTCCGGGCATTGCGGTGATTGTGATTACGCAGTCGCCGCTGCTGTCAACAATGTTCCGATCGATATGTTACCAGGAGGGGGTCTATGTGGTCTCGTCAGAGACCATAGCCTCACTTGAGATCAATGTCAGGCTGTTGTTGTGCCAGACGTTGCACCTGGTTATTTTTCTTGATGCCCCGCATGAAGATGCGACGCAGGATACGATACAGATCTGCAAGGATCTGCAGAAATACACACAAGCGTCTGTTGTTCTGGTCGCCTGTGCGCATTTCTGGGCCGCTCTGGGGCTGCAGGCGCTCAGTTCCGGGATACGTTCGATTATTCCGCGTCCCTGCAAGGAATGCGCGGAAGAATCATCGCTACAACAGGCAGTGGCGTTCTGCTCGGAGTTGGGGGCCTTTCTCCGCACTTTGGCGTCGGAATACAGCAGTTGCGATGACCAACGTTTTTTTACCTGCATCTCCCGGTTGCGCGACTGCAAGACCCGGGCAGAGATAACGGATGCTATTCTTGCGTACCTGATCGCACTGTTTGAGCGTGCCATTGTCTTTTTGGTAACAGAATCCGAACTGGTAGCGGAACAGTCTTTCGGGGTCAGGGGGGATAAGGATGAAGGGGTGACCCCCCTTTGCGACCTGCGTATCCCGCTTGACGATCAGCCGATATTTGAGGATGTCATTAAAACCGGCCAGATGTACTATGGGTTCCATAGCGATTCTGCTTGCCCGCATCAGCTGTATCGGGTGGTCGGCAGGCCGGACAGTCCGGAGATGCTGGTTTTCCCGCTCATACGCGCAAACGCCATCGTAGCGTTTATTTATGCCGACTTCGGATCAAAGCCCGCCGCATCTCCGTCCCTTCACTCTCTTGATGCACTGCTGCAATACACCACCGCCCAGATCAGCGTTTCGGCATACCGTTACAAGCTGAAATCGCTGCTGGAGCAGCAGAGTGGGCAAGCCCCGGTTAGATCCTAACGGTTGCAGGTGGGGATACATGAAAAGCCTGACGATTGGACGGCACGAGAGAATCTCCCATACTGTTTTTTTGCGAATTTGTTTGATGGTTCCAGCGCAGCCTTGCCGGGCACTATTTGCTTCAGCTAGTGGCTTCCCCCAAACGTTTCTCATGTACATTGTTAACTCTCCCCATTTTTTTAGAAATGAATATTATTGACCAGCGTCAAATAATAATCTGGAAGGTTGGTATACTGTGAAAACACCGTATGGACAAACTTATTCGAGATTACTCGAATATCAACAACAGGGAGGAAACACACATGAGCATGTTTTGTAATCAATGCGAGCAGGCAGCAAACGGTACCGGCTGTAATATTTCGGGCGTATGCGGCAAAAAGCCGGACGTAGCGGCACTGCAGGATCACCTGCTCTACGGTCTTAAGAGTCTCGCGCTCTATGCCGACAAGCGGGGGCGCAACGCCGAAATTGATCGCTTTACCATTGAGGCACTCTTCAGTACCGTCACCAACGTGGATTTTGAAGCAGCGCGCATTGGCGGCCTGATCAAGCGCTGCTACGAGTTGAAAGAGAAGGCCAAGGCTGCTGCCGGTGTGACTCTCTCCGGTCCGGTTGCCGACTGGAAACCGGCAGATGATCTGGCTGGCATGACCACGCAGGGCGAGGCCCACGGCATCAACACCCAACACGTTAATGAAGATATCCGTTCCGTTATCGAAATTCTCATGTATGGCCTGAAGGGTATGGCTGCCTATATGGACCACGCCATGATCCTTGGCAAGACCGATGATGAGGTCATGGCGTTCTTCCAGAGGGCGCTGGCCACTACGACCAACGCCAACCTGGGCCTTATGGATTTTGTCGCTCTTGCGATGGAGTGCGGCAAGCAGAACCTGACTGTTATGGGACTGCTCGACAGCGCCCATACCGACACCTATGGCCACCCGGTTCCAACCCCTGTACAGCTCGGCACCAAAGCCGGCAAGGCTATCCTGGTAACCGGTCACGACATGAAAATGATGGAAGAGATTCTCAAGCAGACCGAGGGCAAGGGTATCAACGTATATACTCATGGCGAGATGCTGCCGGCGCACGGCTATCCAGGCCTGAAAAAATACAGTCATCTGGTTGGCAACTACGGCGGCGCATGGCAGGATCAGGCCAAGGAATTCGCCAATTTTCCCGGTGCCATCATCTTCAACACCAACTGTATTCAGCGTCCGGCCGAATCTTATATCGATCGTCTCTACACCTGGGGTTTGGTCGCGTGGCCCGGTGTCACACATATCGACGGCTGGGATTTCAGCCAGGTAATTACCAAAGCCCTTGAGTGCCCGGCACTGCCGGAAAACCCGGGTCAGGAAATTCTGACCGGTTTCGGACACAACGCCGTGTTGGGCGTGGCCGACAAAATTATCGCTGCAGTCAAGTCCGGCGACATCAAGCACTTCTTTCTGATCGGCGGCTGCGACGGCGCCAAATCGGGGCGTAACTACTATACCGAGTTTGCCGAGAAGGCGCCTAAAGATACGGTTATCATGACCCTGGCCTGCGGCAAGTACCGTTTCAACAAGCTCGAGTTCGGCGACATCGGGGGTATCCCACGCCTGCTGGATATCGGACAGTGCAATGATGCCTACTCCGCAATCAAGATCGCCGTTGCCCTGGCAGGCGCTTTCGAGTGTGGTGTCAACGACTTGCCGCTCTCGATGATCCTCTCCTGGTACGAGCAGAAGGCGGTTGTTATTCTCCTGACCCTGCTGCACCTCGGTATCAAGAACATCAAGCTCGGACCGACACTGCCGGCGTTCATCACCCCCAACGTCCTCAACTTCCTGGTTGAGAACTTCAATATCGGTCCGATCACAACGGTTGAGGCTGATATGAAGGCGATTCTTGGCTAGTTTGACCGCATAAAGCCGCACGTAAACGCCCCCGGTGGAAATTCCATCGGGGGCGTATTGCATACTCTTGGTAACGAGAGGAAACTACGGCTGAACAAGTAAGTGATTTATTTCATCGTACAATGAAAATTGTCTGTCGGCGCTTATGAGATGTGAATTATGAATTACAGATGTGGCAATAATGAGGCGATCCTGGGGATCCTTGTGGTGTTCGGGTAGTGAAGCGGCAAGGCAGATCATCACACTACATCCACATTTCTTAAATCAGGCTACAGAAATTGTCAGCTGCTTTCCAAGAGCATTGGCAAACTTTTCAAGGGTAGAAAGCTTCATATCCTCCGCATGATTCTCAATTCTTGAAATGGCAGTTTTTTTGGTGCTGATTCTAACGGCAAGCTCCTCCTGAGTGAGGCCAGCATCTTCACGAGCCTGACGAAGCATTACACCAAGCTTGAAATCCTGAAAACCTTTGTCGTAATTTTCGGCAAACTCAGGATCACGTTTTTTCCTGCCATCAATATATACTCTTAAATCGCTCATGCTCATTTCCTCCGTAACAAATACTCTTGTTTGTACGCTTCAGCCCGTTCAATTTCGCCAGGTGGTGTTTTCTGGGTTTTCTTCACCAAGCCATGAGTTAAGATCACAACCGCATTGCCAGCAAAGAAACAGAAGATGCGATAAATGTTTGATCCCAGCGAAATCCTTACTTCCCAGATCCCATCAGTGTTGACAAGCTTTTTGAAATATGTGGAAGGGGAATATTTCCAACTCTTCCAATAATGCCAGCGTCCACGTTACTTTTTGAGCAGCCTTACCAGACAGACACTCAATGAACTCTTGCACAGGGCAATACCCGTCTGATGTTTTATAGAATTTGACGTTACGTATCATGTCTTGATGTTAACATCCAAGTTAACACGGGTCAAGGTGTTATGTTGTTTGGGCCGAACACGCACAATTCCGGATTCTGATAAAGCAGCCAGGCCAACATTCGGTTAACCCCGTATCGCAATTCTCGTTCCCACGCGCTGCGTGGTAATGCAGTTGTGGCGCGCTGCGCCACGAGTTGATATTTTGACGCAAACGCCCCCGTTGGAGATTCCAGCGGGGGCGTTTGCGTGTGGTAGCGATTCAGTTAAAGATCGAACTTCAAGTTACACACTTTCAGACCTTTTAGAACAGTTTCAGAACAGACTGTGCTGCCTGGGAAGCCATACTCAGCGAGGTGGTGCCCAGCTGCTGGCGAGTCTGCAGCATCAGCATATTGGCACCTTCCTTGTTCATATCGGCCAGGGTCAGGTTGTCGGCACCGGTCTGCAGGGTGTTGATCATGCTGTCCGTGAAGTCCTGGCGGGTGGTGACAACGCTCAGGTTGGCAGACAGGCTGGATGACTGGGTACGCAGTGTGGTAAGAGCGCCTTCAAGCTGTGTTGCCGAGGATTGGACGCCTGCGGTCGTGGCCCATGAGTTGCCGCCGGGGGTGGTTGTGGTGACCGGATTCGGTGCGCCGGTAGTCTGGTTGAAACCGTTTGCGTCATACTGTAGCGTGATGGGCTCATCGCTGGTGAAGTTGCCACTTAGAGTTGATGCCGAAAGGTTACGAAAAAGACTGCCCAGGGCCCTTGCTATTCCTCCCGTTCCACCTGTAGCGGAATCGACAACTCTGTAATTTTGTGGATTAGCATTAATGTCGTTAGCTTGGAGATCAGTAAAAGTTCCGCTCATAATTATATTAAAACCAGTATAGGCGGGGACTACAGTCGTTGCTAAAACAGTCGAGAACGTACTCGGACTAGAACTTGTGCTACCAGCGCTCATAGTAGTGCTTATCCCCAGCCCGCTGCTGGTGGCGTCAAACCCCTTGATCTGTAGCGTTGCGGCGTTGGTTGTCGGGGCAAACTCGACGGTCTGGCTGGCACCAGTCAGCAGGTTGGTGCCGCGATAGCCGGAGTCGCTGGAGAGTTGGGTGACTTGAGTCATCAGGGTGTCAAAGGTAGTGGCAAAGGCGGTGCGGTCAGTTGTGCTTGTCGTTGCCAAAGCGGCTTGCGCAACACCTTGGGCGGACTGGATCAGTGCGGTAATTCCCGTGATGCCGGCGTTGGCGGCCTGAACCATCTGCACGGCCTCGCTCATGCCGTCTTTGCGGCTGGTCAGGTCGGCGGAGCGGCTGGTAGCAGACTGGGCGGCAAAGAAGTTGGTCGGGTTGTCGAGAGCGGAGTTGACCTTCTTGCCCGAGGCGAGGCGCCCTTGGGTTTGTGATTGGAGCGTTGATGTGTTCTGAAGTGAGAGCAGGTTGTTACGCATACCTGCGGTGAGAGCGATGTCCATTGCCATGTTTACACCTATTCTAGTGCGAGGATAGTTTCACTTCTCTTCATCGCTCGGATGCTGCATTTACTTTAGATATAACTTATGCCGGTAGATGTAACGAACTGCCTGTGTCTGCGTTGTCACATTCGCAAAATTGCGAACTTTATGGAGTTGTCTTGCATAAGCGGATTCGATACGTGCTTTTAGTTGCCGGTGCCGAACCTCCAATAGATACGAATATGTTTGCAATATATGCTACTGATAATGTACATAAACTCCCCTATGAAATTTTCAATTAAACAGCCTGCACCATATATCCGCTTGTCTCTTACCCTGCTTGCTACAGCGCTTTTGTTTGCCACCTCTGCAGTTGCCGATGTAAGGCAGGATGCTGAATCGGCGGTATCTAGCCTGCATCGGAATATTATTGCCCAAAAGTTTCCGGACGATGTGAAAAGCCTTGATCTCGCCTTTGAGATTGCAGAGCGCTATTCTATGGTCGGTGAACAAGAGAAAGCCGACAAATTTTACCTGCTGGTGCTTCAGAAGTCCCGGATAATCGAGTCGATGCTCAATGCGTCTGAAGTGGTGTTATTACCCGAAGTGACGGCTGTTCAGTCATCCCCTGATTCAAAGCCTCCGGCTGATCCAGCTGAGAATGAACTGCCTGCAGAGCTGAATTCCGACCGGATTGTCGGTTTAATAGGTGTTTACACGGTGGCGAGAGCTGATACCGTCCGCCTTGTCGCTGCAAAGCTGGGGGTTACCCAGCAGCACCTTCGCAGCATGAACCAGCTTGGTGCCAAGGCCCCCCTCAGGGTCGGGCAGAAACTTGCCTACAATAATCGCAAAATCATACCTCAACAGATTAAGAATGGCATTATCATCAATATTCCGGATCGGACGCTGTATTATTTTCAGCAGGGTGTCCTCGTTACGTCACTTCCGGTGGCGCTCGGCTCTGTGATAAAAAACGAAAAATATGTCTGGCAGACCCCGGTCGGAAAATTCAGAATCACGGCGAAAATGAAGAATCCGACCTGGACGGTGCCCTCATCAATCCGGACCGAAATGGGAGAACATGGCAAAGATATAATTACCACTTTCCCCCCGGGGCCGGAGAATCCGCTTGGCAAATATGCTATCAGGACTTCGATCCCCGGTATTTTGATCCATAGCACAACCAAGCCGTCGTCAATTTACAGCTTTTCCAGCCATGGTTGTATCCGGCTCTCTCCGAACCAGATGAAAACGTTTTTTCCGCAGATCAAGGTGAATACCAATGGTGAAATAATTTACAAGCCGGTCAAACTGGCGGTGACGGAGAGCGGGCGGGTCTTTCTGGAGGTGCATCGCGATGCGTATAACAAGGGTGACAGTCTTGTCGCGGAAGCCCGGCAGATGGTGGAAAAACAGAAACTCTCAAACCTGGTCAACTGGGAAAAGTTCAAATCGGTTGTAAAGCAGAAAAACGGGGTTGCCGAGGATATAACATTGTAATCTGTGCGTTGCCAAGTGGGCATATGCACGAAGGGGGCGCCGTAACTGGCGCCCCCTTCGTGTTTCCATGGCGTATTCAATCGTGGTAGATACGCCTTAATCGTATGATGACGGTTCGGTGCCTTTAATGAAACATTCCATGACCGCCCCCGCTGTACCCTCTGTGGCCAGCGTGCCGGTGCGCGGATTTATCAGGACAAATGAAACATTTTCCGGTGCCGTAAAATCTTCGACCGGCAGGGACATAATCGCTTTCTGCATGAAGTCGCCCCAGATCGGGGCGGCCGCCTGTCCACCGGTACCCCCGCTTCCCAGTGAGCGCTCTTGATCGTAGCCGACCCAAACACCTGTCACTAGTTGCGGTATATACCCGACAAACCAGGCATCCTTTGCCCCGTTGGTTGTGCCGGTTTTCCCGGCTACCGGCCGTCCAATGGCAGCGCGGTGTCCGGTGCCGCTGGAAACGACACTCTGCATCAGATTGGTTATGACATACGCCGTCTCGGGTGGAATTACCGGAACCGGCACGGGGGGGGGCGTTAGCTGAAGGACGGTACCGTCGTTATCAGTTACTTTGGTAATGAAGTATGGAGAAGTCAACGCCCCATTGTTTGCAAGGACTGTGTACGCAGAGGTTAATTCAAAGGGGGATATCGATGCTGCTCCGAGCGCCAGTGCCAGGTTGGCCGGAATCGGGGATGTGAACCCCAGCTTTTTCGCATATTCTGCCGTGTACTGCGCTCCGATCTGCTCCATGATCTTGACGCTGACGATGTTGATTGAATAGGTCAGCGCCTCACGCATGGTCACGGGACCACGGAACTCATGGTCGTAGTTCTGGGGTTTCCAGACCCCGCCGGCGCCGTCCGGGTATTCGACCGGCGCATCTTCAATAATCGTTGCGGGTGTCAAACCCTTGTCAAGAGCTGCCGCATAAATTATCGGTTTGAAGGCCGAACCGGCGTTTCTCTTGGCCTGCATGGCACGGTTGAATTGGCTTTTTCTGAAGTCGTACCCACCAACCATCGCCTTGACCCCGCCGTTGCGGGGATCGATGGATACCAGCGCCGCTTGCACTTCCGGGGTCTGGTCCAGTGCAAACTGGGCACCTTCCTTGTCGAGTTCAGGAGATACAACCGAGACCTCGATGACGGAACCGAGTGTTAGCGCCTTGTTCCCCTTTTCAGGTTTTCCGTAGTGGTTGATCATGCCGACCCTGCCTGCCCACGCCATGTTTTTTCGGGAAAGTACCCCGTTGCGTTCGCCGACCCTGACCAGAGCTTCACCTTTTTGGGGATGAAACCCAACCACAACGCCCTGATAAGTTTCGCCGGTTTTAAGCATGGCGGAATCAATCGTCTCCTCGATTTTACTGCAAAAAGCGTCGACATCTGCTTCATCCAAATATTTTGTTGGTCCCCGGAAACCCTGATGTTTGTCCACCTCTTTAAGCCCCTTGCGGAGGCTGTCGTAGGCGGCACGCTGCATGTTGGCATTCATGGTGGTGTATATCTTCAGCCCACCTTTGTAGAGCTGATCTTCGCCGTATTTCTGCTCTAGCTGGATCCGGAGATATTCAAGGAAATAGGCGGACTGCTCGTTATTTACCTTTTTCATTGGCTGCAGGACGATGGGTGTCTTTTTTGCGTGCTCTGCTTCGGCCGGTGTTATGTACCCCTCCGTGGTCATGCGATCAAGTACGTACCCCTGGCGTTCACGGGCTTTGTCAAGATGTTTGATGGGGGAATAGGAGTTAGGCGCCTTTGGAAGGCCTGCCAACATGGATATTTCGGCGAGGTTGAGCTGATCGACATTTTTGCCGAAATAGGCTTCGGCCGCCGCCTGGACACCGTATGTGCCGCTCCCGAGGTATATCTGGTTCAGGTACAGGTACAGGATTTCGTCCTTGGAGAGTCGTTCCTCCATCCGCTTGGCAAGAATGGCCTCCTTAATCTTGCGGGAAAACTTTTTCTCCGGCGACAACAGCATTGATTTTGCAACCTGTTGGGTGATGGTAGAGGCGCCCTCTTTTTTGCTCATGGACATCAGGTTTTTGAAGGCCGCCCGGAGAATGCCCAGATAGTCAATCCCCGTATGGGAATAGAAATTTGAATCTTCGGCCGAGACAAAAGCCTGAATCAGTTTGCGCGGCATCTTGTTGATCGGTACCACGATGCGGCGTTCCAGATAAAACTCGCCAACCAGAGTGCCATCATCTCCAAAAACCTGAGAAACGATGGGAGGCTTGTAGTCAGTCAGTCGGTCAACCCGGGGGAGTTTTGCCATAAGGTAAAATACGTAGCCGGATACACCGAGGAGTGCAACAACGGCGAGTGTTACCGTAAACAGTAGTGCTGTTGACAAAAAAACATTACTTGTGGTGCGAGGCTGAATCTCTCTTTTCATTGAACGAACCTTCCTGAATAACTTAAATGACTAATTCCGTTGCTGCTTTCTGACCGCTGTAAAATAACATATCATTTCAGGAATTCAAACATATTCAGATCAGGGAGCTCTTGACGGGGCATGGTAATAACGGCTCCGCCAGTAAAAAAAAGTGCCACAGGTAGTCTGTTTATGGTACTACATATCATGTTTCATACGTGTTATTACAGCTTTTGAGGAGAACATTATGTGCGGCATTGTTGGATATATCGGTGGACAGCAGGCAACCCCGATCATTCTGGAAGGGCTTAAAAAACTTGAATATCGTGGCTACGACTCAGCCGGAATCGCCACACTGGCAGATGGTGAGTCCGCTATACGCAGAAGTCAGGGAAAACTGATTAATCTTGAAAACTTACTGCGGGATCAGCCGCTCGCTGGTACGGTCGGCATCGGTCATACCCGCTGGGCAACGCATGGCGGTCCTTCTGAAATCAACGCCCATCCGCATAAAGCCGGGCCGATTATTCTGGTGCATAACGGCATCATAGAAAATCATCTGCAACTCAAAGGGCAACTGAAACTGGCTGGGCACACGTTCAAGAGTGAAACAGATACCGAAGTCATAGCACATCTGATCGAAGAAACGCTCCATACCGAGGCCGATTTCGAAAAGGCCGTCAGGCAGACGTTGGCACAATTGCGCGGGGCATTTGCTGTCTGTATCCTCAACGAAAACGATCCAGAGACTCTGATCGCTGCCAAGCAGGGGTCGCCGATGGTGGTTGGACTCGGCGAGGGCGAGTTTTTCGTCGCTTCCGATGTCCCGGCCATTTTAGCCTATACCCGCGAGATGGTCTTTATGGAGGATGGTGAACTGGTCGTTTTCAGAGACGGCTCGGCTCATTTTTCAACTATCGCGGGTGTCCCTCTTGATAAACAAGCGCGCCATATCGACTGGTCGCCCTTGATGGCTGAAAAAGGTGGCTACCGGCACTTCATGCTGAAGGAAATTCATGAACAGCCGCGCGCTGTACGCGACACCATCGCCGGTCGGCTGCTTGAGGGAGAAGGGGATGTGCACCTTGAAACGCTGCACTTCAGTGATTGCCAGTTGGCCGCGATCAAGCGGGTCGTCATCATTGCCTGCGGCACCTCATGGCATTCGGCTCTGCTGGGTAAATTCTATATTGAGGGGCTCTGCCGGATTCCGGTTGAAGTTGATTTCGCCTCCGAGTTCCGGTATCGCAACCCGGTTGTTGATGAAGGCACGCTGGCGATAGTCATATCCCAGTCGGGAGAAACGGCTGACACCCTGGCGGCCCTGCGCGAAGCAAAATCGCGCGGCGCTATGAATATGGCGATTTGCAACGTGGTCGATTCTTCCATTGCCCGTGAAGCTGCCGGTGTGATTTATACCCATGCCGGTCCGGAAATCGGCGTCGCTTCAACCAAGGCTTTTGTTACCCAATTGATCGCCCTCTATCTCTTTACGATTCGCTTGGGAAGAGCCAACGGTACGATCGATGTAGCCCATGGTCAGCGGATGATCGCGTCGCTCAAGAAGGTGTCCGGGTTGCTGGTAGAAACCCTGAAGCTGAACGAAGATGTCGAAGCGATTGCAAAAAAATATATGAATGCCCGTGATTTCCTGTATCTCGGTCGTGGCAAAAACTATCCGATCGCCCTCGAAGGGGCGCTGAAGCTTAAGGAAATTTCCTACATCCATGCCGAAGGGTACCCGGCCGGTGAAATGAAGCATGGGCCGATCGCCCTGATTGACGAGGATGTACCGGTGGTTGTGTTGGTTCCTAAAGGAAGCACGTATGAAAAGACGCTCTCCAACATGGAGGAAATTATCGCCCGTGGTGGCCGTGTGATCGCCGTCTGTTCCGCCGGCGATAACGACGTGCGTGACAGAGTGGAAACAACCATTGAAATACCGAGCCTTGACGAAGATCTTGAACCGCTGCTGCTGTCGGTGCCGCTGCAGCTTCTGGCGTACCACATCGCCGTATTGAAGGGTACCGACGTCGATCAGCCGAGGAACCTGGCCAAGAGTGTTACGGTAGAGTGACCGAGGGGATTGTCTCTCTCAGGCTACAATAAGCTCCCGGAAAAGGAGTATACGTTATGAAAAATATGCCAGATACACCCAGACTCGATTCATACAATTCTGCGGCAACCCTCACGGTGAACCACCGTGATTTGCGCATCTACAAGATCGATGCAGTTGAGAAGGCGGGAGTCGGTGAGGTCTCCAAGCTTCCCCGCACCCTCAAGATCCTGCTGGAAAACCTGCTGCGCAACGAAGACGGAGAGACGGTCACAACTGATGACGTTCTGGCTTTTGGCGACTGGCTGGAACATCGCACCTCAACGAGGGAGATTGCATTCCGTCCCGGTCGTGTGCTGATGCAGGATTTCACCGGCGTGCCTGCCGTCGCCGATCTGGCCGCCATGAGGGACGCCGTCGCCGCTGCAGGTGGTGATCCGGAGTCGATCAACCCCCTGATACCGGTTGATCTGATCATCGATCATTCGGTGCAGGTGGACAGTTACGGTTCTCCCGAATCATTCCAGATTAATGTGGAACGTGAAATGGAAAGAAACCGGGAACGGTATGCTTTCCTGCGCTGGGGGCAGAACGCATTTGACAACTTCCGGGTTGTCCCTCCCGGTACCGGCATCTGTCACCAGGTCAATCTGGAATATCTTGCCAAGGTCGTCTGGCAGAGTAGGGGCGATGGGGATGTCGCAGTTGCGTTTCCCGATACCCTGCTTGGAACAGACAGCCACACCACCATGATAAACGGTCTCGGTGTGCTTGGCTGGGGCGTGGGTGGGATCGAAGCGGAAGCCGCCATGCTGGGGCAGCCGGTATCAATGACAATACCTGATGTGGTGGGAGTGCGGCTTGAAGGGAGGTTGCAGCCCGGAGTGACCGCAACCGACCTGGTTCTCACGATTACCGAACTCCTCCGCAAGGTCGGTGTTGTCGGAAAATTTGTTGAGTTCTACGGTCTTGGACTCGACGCTCTGACGATTGCCGACCGCGCCACCATCGCCAATATGTCCCCGGAGTATGGCGCCACCTGCGGCTATTTCCCGGTTGATGCCGAAACGATCAGCTATCTCCGCCTCACCGGCCGTGAAGATGTGACCGCGCTGGTAGAGCTTTATGCAAAAGAGCAGGGGTTGTGGCGTGACACCGATTCCCCGGACCCGCTCTTTACAACGGTTGTTGCCGTGGCTCTTTCGGATGTTGTCCCCTGTCTCGCCGGTCCCAAGAGACCCCAGGACCGGGTCCCTCTCGCCGACCTCCCTGCCGTGGTTGCAAAGGCGATCCCCGTGTCACAGGGGGACAGAAAAGCTCCCGTTCACGATCTTGGCGTTGATCTGCGGCATGGGGATGTTGTTATCGCTGCCATTACCTCCTGCACCAACACCTCCAATCCCGGCGTCATGCTGGCGGCCGCTCTCCTCGCCAAAAAGGCGGTCGATGCCGGACTATCGGTCAAGCCGTGGGTCAAAACGTCACTTGCCCCCGGTTCAAAGGTGGTCATGGAGTACCTGCACCGCTCCGGACTGTACGAATCACTGGTCGCACTCGGGTTCGATCTGGTCGGCTACGGCTGTACAACCTGCATCGGCAATTCCGGTCCATTGCAGAAGAGTATCGAACGTGCCATCCTTTCAGAAAATCTTGCTGTTTCAGCGGTTCTTTCCGGCAACCGTAATTTTGAGGGGCGTATCCACCCGCAGGCCAAATTGAGCTGGCTCGCTTCACCGCCGCTGGTCGTCGCCTTTGCCCTGGCGGGTACCACACGGATCGATCTCACCTCCGAACCGCTCGGTACCGGTGCGGACGGTCGTCCGGTGTATCTGAAAGATATCTGGCCGTCACAGGCAGAATTACATACACTGGTCGAGATGATTACCCCGGAAATGTTCCGTTCCGGGTACGGGGATCTGTACGACGGTACCCAGGAATGGAGGGGGCTTGAGAACAACAGTTCCCCCACCTATCCGTGGGATACTAATTCCGGCTATGTAAAGCAGCCGCCGTTTCTCCAGGGTGCCCAGGATGAAGCGGGGCTTCGCTTGCCAGGGAAAATGCGCATTCTTGCCCTCTTCGGCGACTCAATCACCACCGATCATATTTCCCCAGCTGGGGACATCGCACCCAACTCCCCCGCAGGGCTGCATCTGCAACAGCTGGGCGTTGCCATCTCCGATTTCAACTCCTACGGGTCACGGCGTGGGAACCATGATGTGATGGTGCGTGGCACCTTCGCCAATATCCGCATCAAAAATGAGATGACTCCTGAGCGTGAGGGGGGTGTTACGATCCATCACCCGACCGGGGAACAGATGCCGATTTTCGACGCTGCAACGCGGTACCTCTCTGGCGCGGTGCCCTTGGTGGTGGTCGCCGGGAAGGAGTACGGCTCAGGCTCCAGCAGGGATTGGGCAGCAAAGGGGCCTCTTCTGCTTGGTGTGCGTGTCGTCATAGCCGAGAGCTTCGAGCGCATCCACCGCTCCAATCTGATCGGTATGGGTATTTTGCCGCTGCAGTTTATGGAAGGGGAAAACAGAAAAACGGTCGCCCTTGACGGGAGTGAAACCATCGTGCTCACGGTTGCAGCGGCGGAGCTTAAGCCCGGCATGACTGTGACTGCAGAAATCAGCCGCCTGGATGGCACAACCACAAACATCTCCCTGAACAGCCGCCTGGATACAGCCACCGAAGTCGCGTACTACAAGGCGGGGGGGATACTGCAGTATGTTTTGCAGGGGTATCTGGCGCGGGTGAAGCCCGGAAACTCATGAGCGCAAAAAAAATAGTCATTGCCGTTGTGGGAATTGCTGTTGTTGCGCTGTTTTTCTACTTTGACCTGCAGCATTTCCTTACCCTTGAAGCACTCAAGGCTAACCGTCAAACACTGCTGGATTACTATGCCGCCAACAAGCTGATCACGGTTGCCGCTTTCATGGCTATTTACATCGTTCAGACCGCTCTGTCCCTGCCTGGCGCCACTATCTTGTCGATGGCCGCCGGGGCGATCTTCGGCACTGTTATGGGTACGCTCTATGCCAACATCGCCGCCACAGCAGGAGCTACCTTTGCTTTTCTGGTCGTGCGGTATTTGTTGCGGGATATGGTACTGAACAGATTCGGAGCACGGCTGGAGGGGATGAACCGGGAACTGGAGACGCGCGGTTTCAATTACTTGCTGTTTTTGCGGCTGGTGCCCGTTTTCCCGTTTTTCCTGATCAATCTGGCGGCCGGCCTGACCCGCTTGTCGCTCCGGACATTCTTCCTCGGCACCATGATCGGCATCATTCCGGGGGGCTTTGTCTATGTCAATGCCGGGGCCAGCCTGGCGACCATTGATTCGCTCTCCGGCATCGCCTCACCCCGGGTGCTCGGCTCTTTTGCCCTGTTGGGGCTTTTTGCGTTGATTCCGGTGCTGTACAACAGGTTCAAGAACAGAAAACAGACCTCTGCATAACTATGTCGCATACCCTTCCGCCGTTTCTCTCCATCATTATCCCCACCCTCAATGAAGCTGACACTCTGCCGGCACTTTTGGATGATCTTAAGAAACAGCAGAATATTTCCCTGGAGATTATAATCGGCGATGGTGGCTCTTCGGATGCAACCCGGTCGGTAGCGGAGGCATACGGAACAGGTTTTGTCACCACCAGGGTAGGACGAGGAGCGCAGATGAACGCCGGAGCAGAGCGGGCGTCCGGTGACTATATTCTTTTTTTGCATGCGGACACGAGAATAGATGACCCCTGCCTTCTCAGTAATGCCGTACGTGCCGTACTGTCTGAACGATGCGGGGATGATGTGGTTGCCGGCCATTTTAGTCTCCGGTTTATGCGCAGTACGAAGCGTAATGCGATGGCCTATCGTTATATCGAGGAAAAGAGCACCTTCAACCGGATCAATACCACAAACGGTGACCAGGGGTTGTTGCTGGCGAAGGGGATTTTTAGACAACTTGGCGGTTTCGACGAAAGCATGCCGTTTCTGGAAGACCAGCGTATTGCTGAGAAGATTAGAGCTCAGGGGAAATTGATAACACTTCCCGGCTGTCTAAAAACATCGGCACGACGGTTTGAAGCGGAAGGCTTCCATCGCCGGTACATCCTGATGAGCATGATGATGGGATTGCATAGCGTCGGTGAGGAGGCGTTTTTTATCCGTGCGCCAGAGGTTTACCGGGTACAGCAGGATACCGGCACGCTTTTCCTGTCGCCGTTCTTTCATCTGGTCTGGCGTATGATGCGTGATGAGTGGGGCGGCGTCGGATCAATCCGTATCTTCTATCTCCTTGGGAGGTATATCCGGCAGAACTCCTGGCAGATGTTCTTTTTTATTGATGTCTGGCTACGGCCACTGCTTGGTGCAGGACGCTATCCTTTTTTGAAATTTCATGATCGGGTGTTCGGGCCATGTACAAACTTCAAGGTGTTTGATGCCGTAACCGGCATGATCTGTTGTATCTGGTTTATGGGGATACTCGCGCCGTTTTTCTGGCTTCTGGACCAGAGTGGCCGAATGGTGCAGGAACGATCAACCGGAAACAGTACCCGGATTTGACAATTTACGACAGACTGCTATAATTAAACTTGTTAGCTTGT
>Ga0209125_1000966_pt1 | contig 31031 bp, 25 predicted proteins | sample BarGraIncub1131A_FD_184503 | JGI IMG/M metagenome (GOLD analysis project Ga0209125, IMG submission 184503) | Arctic peat soil microbial communities from Barrow, Alaska - Barrow Graham LP Incubations 11-31A (SPAdes) (version 2) | ecosystem: Environmental > Terrestrial > Soil > Wetlands > Peat... | reverse complement strand
AACATTAATATTTGTTGTAGGATTATTATTTCCTATATTTTTATTTAATATATAAAAAACAACCCCAATAACTACTAAAATACCTACTATAATATAAATTATAACTTGAGATGTAATTCCTTTATTGTATTTCATAACATTTTATTTTTTTAATAAACTTATACATTAAAATTATATCACAATTATTCTAATGTTGCCTTAATTCTTCTCACACCCTGTGAACTAGCTTCTTCTTTTTGAATCTTAAAGTGATCCAATTCACTTGTGTTTAAAACATGAGGCCCACCACAGAATTCTTTTGAGAGAGCTAAACCATTTTCATCTTCCACAAAATAAATAGATACGATTTCAGGATATTTGGCACCAAATTCCATTTGAGCTCCTATTTTTTCAGCTTCTTCTAAAGGCATTTCTTTTCGAACTACATTTAGTCCCCTATTAATTTTATCATTTACCCAATCTTCTACATTTTTCTTTTCATCATCAGTAAGTTTATGATCACACATAAAATCTATACGTAATCTTTCTTCTGTTATATTACTACCTCGTTGTTTTATATCAGGAGACACAATAGCTTGTAACCCAGCTAAAAGTAAATGGTGGGCTGTGTGTAATTTAATTGTCTTGTCATTATTATTAGCAAGTCCCCCTTTAAACATCCCCGCAGATGAAGTTTGTGAAAGTTTTTGATGTTCTTTTAATTTATTATTAAATTCATCAATGTTTATTTTAATTCCTTTTTCTTTTGCTAGCTCAAGAGTTAACTCTATAGGAAAACCATAACTCTGATATAAATCAAATGGATCTACTCCTTTTTCAAATTCTTTTAATCCATTTACAAGAGTTTGTCGAAATTTAGATTCTTCTTTAATTATTTCTTCTTTAATTATATTTTTATTTTTTTCTAATTCCGGATAGGCATCTTTATATTTTTCTATAATAATATCAATAATTCTTACTATATATCCATCTTTTAATTCTAATTTATCAGCAAATCTAATTACACGGCGAAGAATCCTTCTTAAAATATAACCGCTACCTGTATTGCTAGGTAATCCACCATCAGCTATTATAAAAACACTTGAACGTAGATGATCAGCTACTATTCTCATCATTTTTCTATTATCTACTAAATACTGCTCTCCATTTTTAATATATTCTTCATCTGTTTTATTTCCATATTCTTTTCCAGAAGACTCTTCAATTTCTGAAATTATAGGACTAAATAAATCAGTTTCAAAAATAGTTTTCTTTTCCTGTTTAACCATAGTTATTCTCTCAAACCCCATCCCTGTGTCTACATTGTGTTTTACAAGTTTACCAATAACTTTTCCATCAAATTTCTCATACTCCATAAAAACATTATTCCATATTTCAATAACCTTACCTTCATCATCGGCTTTTACAAATTCATCGTGAGTCATATCACCAATAGATTGCTCATTTGGGTCATAAAATATTTCAGTGTCAGCACCACAAGGGCCATTGTCCCCTACACTCCACCAATTATTTTTGGCTGGCATAAAATATATTCGATTTTCGGGTAAATATTTAATCCAAATACTTGCAGCGTCAGTGTCTCTAGGTGCATCATCATTACCTTCAAAAACAGTTACATAGATTCTATTTATATCTAGTCCCAATCCTTCTTCTTTATCAGTTAAAAATTCATAACTCCATTTTATAGACTCGGGCTTGAAATAATCTCCAAGTGACCAATTGCCGAGCATTTCAAAAAATGTGCAGTGTCTATTATCGCCAACTTCATCTATATCATTTGTTCTTACACATTTTTGAGCATCAACTAAGCGTGTTCCCATAGGATGCTTTTGTCCCAAAAGATAAGGAACTATAGGTTGCATTCCAGCAGTATTAAAAAGAACCGAGGGGTCATTCTCTGGTATTAAAGGTGCCGAAGGTATTATTTTATGTCCTCTTTTCTCAAAAAATTTAAGAAACTTTTCACGAATTTCATTTGATTGCATATATTCTCATATTATACTAAAAATCTTAATCAGAAAAGCCCTCCGCGACTTTGGTCGGAGGGCTTTTCTTAATTAAGATCATTATGTGTTTCATTCTTAAAATATTTTGATTCCTTTAATTGTTCTTCTGCAAACCATAAAACTATAAAGATAAATAATGTTAGAGTGGTTGCAATAATCGCTATGCTATAAAGCTTAAAACCAGCAGCCATACCAATTCCCGCACAAACCCATAAACCAGTAGCTGTGGTTAGTCCAACTAATTTTGATTCTTTATTAGAAAAAATAAGACCAGAACCAATAAACCCAACACCAACAACTATTTGAGATATTATCATCAAAGGATTCATTCCTGAAAATCCCGTATAATATTTAACCATTTCATTTGATACAATCACAAATAATGCAGACCCCATAGAAACTAGTGCGTAAGTGCGCATACCAGCTGTTTTATGAGCCCATACACGTTCAGTACCAATAATCATACCTAATAATAATGCCACCGAAAGACGAACTAAAATATCAATTGTTGCTGTATCAAAAATATTATTCATAAGTAGTATTATATCAAATTATTTAAATTACCACACCACCTCCTAAACAAATATCTTTATCAAATATAACAATTGATTGACCTGCAGATACCAAAATAGGTTTATCAAAATTTATTATTGCTTTATTACCTTCTAAAATTTTAATTTTAGAAGGTAATAAAGCACCATGATAACGAATTTGGGCGGTATATTTTTTATCTTCAGTTGGTTTATTGTTTATCCAATTAGTGTTAATTAGATTATATTCTATAAATTCGTTATTATTAATATTTAAAAAATTATCAGAAACAGTAATAGTGTTATTTATTATATTTTTAGATATCACATAAAGTGGCTTATTATTTTCTGAATGTTTATTTATATTAAATCCGTGTCTTTCTCCTAAAGTGAAAAAAATTGCTCCATTATGAAATCCAATAATATGACCTCTTTCATCAAGCACATCACCTTTTTTAGGCTCTATATAATGACCCAAAAAGTCTTTCATATCCAATGGACCTAAAAAACAAACACCCTGACTATCTTTTTTTATTGCAGTTGGAAGTTTATATTTAAGTGCCAATTTACGAACTTCGGTTTTTTTTAAATGACCGATAGGGAAAAAAGTATGCGCTAAATCATTTTGGTTTAAAGTCCAAAGAAAATATGATTGGTCTTTTGTGCTATCGCACCCAGTTAAAAGTTTATAAAGTCCATCAAGTTTATCAAGGGATTCTACTTTATTAACTTTATAAACTTTTAACTTTTTACTTGCCCGCAAATTGCGGGCGTAGTGACCAGTTGCAATATAATCTGCTCCATGAGATTTTGCAAAATTCCAAAAAACTCCAAATTTTACTTCTCTATTGCACATCACATCTGGATTTGGTGTATTTCCTTTTTTATATTCTTCAATCATATAATCTGCCACTCCCTTTTTATATTCATTTTCAGCATCACATTCTAAAAAAGTTATATCTAGATGTGCGCATACTCTCATGGCATCACGACGCTCATCACGCCAAGTACATTTTATAAAATCTGGCGTCCATGTGCGAATAAAAACCCCAACAACATTATATCCTTGGTCTTTTAAGATAGCAGCAGAAACAGATGAATCTACTCCACCTGAAACTCCAACAAATACAGTTTTAGATTTATTATTCATGATTCTACAAATATATAACGACGGATAATTGTTCCATAAAATAAGCTCTTTTTAAAATGCACGGATATTTTTCTGCTGAAAAATTCCTCGTGCTCGGCTCGACATCCTCCCAAGTCATTTTTCAAAGACTTATTTTCTTTCACAATTCTGATTTAGTAAAATCACCTACTGGGTTAATTCGTAATTATTAATTATTAATTAGTAATTATTTCTTGCTCCATCTTGCAAATATACCACAAGGAAGCAGTCTGCCACCCTCACTTTCTTCTATAACAAGTTCCCCTTTTTCTATTTCACCTTTATATTCCTTCATTATTTCCTTTAAATTGTTTTCATATGCGATTGATGAATATCCAGCAGTATAACCATTTATTATTATAAACAAAGGGTCATCAGATAGTATTTCTTTACATAACTTCATTAATAATAAAAAATGCTCTTCTATTTTCCATAATTCATCTTTTGGTCCGTGACCAAAAGAAGGAGGATCCATTATAATAGCATCATACTTTCGTCCTCTTTTTATTTCTCTTTTAAGAAAAACTAAAACATCATCCACAATCCATCTTATAGGGGCATCTTTCAAATTTGAGAGTTCAGTATTTATTCGAGCCCATTCTACCGCAGTTTTTGAACCGTCTACGTGACATACTTCTGCCCCAGCTTTAGCGCAAGCAAGTGTTGCACCTCCTGTATAACCAAATAAATTTAACACACTGACTTTTTTTTCATTCTTCATTCTTGATTTAGTAAAATCACCTACTGGGTTATATTGATAATTCTTAATTATCCTTTCTGTCCATTCCCAATTTGAAAGTTGTTCAGGAAAAAGACCTGTGTGTTTAAAAGATGTGGGACGAATTGAAAAATTCAATCCTCCAAATTCAATATTCCAATTTCGAGAAGTACCTTCTTTTGTTATCCATTTTGTTTTATTATTATTACGAACAAATTGCAATTCTGCCTTATCCCAAAATACAGAATCATTTTTCTTCTCCCACAAAGCTTCTGGATCAGGGCGTCTCAAAATATATGGACCGTATCTTTCCAATTTTTCACCATTACCACTATCAAGTAATTCGTAATCTTTTTGTTTTTTTGTTATTAATATCATATAAATGAGTTTATTTTAAGTAATCTTTTATATTAAGCTTATGATCCTCAAATGTCTTCGCATAATGTACATTACCATTTTTATCATGAAGATAATATAGGTAAGAAGAAGATATAGGGTTTATAGCTGCTTCAATTGACAATAAACCCGGATTATTCAAGGGTTTTACTGGAAGTCCCTTGGTATTGTATGTTGTCTTATCAATATCTACTTGTAGTGGCATTCCAATAGAAATTCTCCTCCATAAAATACCCGATATAATACCAATATCATCCTTTCCTCCAGCTTCCCATTCCAAAATAGAAGCCATAACAACTACATCCGATAATGTTTTACCACTTTCAATTAAAGATGTATTAATTTTCTTTATTTTATTTTTAAAATTATTTGATAATTTTTCTATAATTTCATCTGGCGTATCCATTCCATATACATAATAAGTATCAGGAAATAAATAACCTTGTCTACCTTCTATCCCATTTAAAAAAGAGTTCTTATTAAAATCAATTAACTTACTTGAAAAAATATTTGCTATTTCCACATTTGTTAGACCTTCTCTTATTGTGACTTTTATCGGTTCAATGTTGTGATAACCTCTACCTACCTGCCAAGCAACAACCCAAACTGGTGAATTTTTGATAATTAAATAATCTCCCGAAATAACACCTTGTCCCGATTTTACAATTTTAATAAAAAATTTAAAAAAGAATTCATTTCGTATAACATTTTTGCTGTGTAATTCTTGTGTTAGAGAATCAATAGACTGACCATCTCGGATATGTATAATAGTGTCATTACTATTAAAAGGTGTTGATAAAACAAAAAGAACAAAAAAAAATACCAAAAAAATGATGCCCCATTTTTTTTTATTATTCATTTTTTTTTCTATTATTTCACTAATATTATTATCCATCTTGTAGTAAAAAATGGCATTATCTATTTACCATTTTTTATAATATTTATTAATAAGTAACTTTTATATAGGTAAGTTTGAAGGTGGTTTTGCAATCTTTGATTCTATACGCTTAAAGCTTGGAGTTTCAGAAACCATACCTGGGAAGTGAAATATTGTTGCTAGTTCTTCAACTGAAAGAACAAATAGCTGAGGATTATTTGTTGGGAAAAAGAAAGAAAGAGGAGCTGGATATTTATAGCTATATTGTATTGGAGGATGAAAAAAAGTTCTTAAACGATAAAAATTTAATGCTCTTTTCTTAAGTTTAGTTGTACCAAGTCCTGTTGGATCAGCCCAAACTGCACCAATAATAGTACCATTGATTCGATTAAACTCATTTGAAAAAGGTTGCGCATATTGACGGAATAAAAGTCTAATATCTCGTCTTAGATTATTAAACTGCTCAATAGTACATTCTTTTTTATTTGAAAGAGATAAAACTCTAATTCCACAATCAAAATGAACTAGTCCAAGCTGATCGGTAATGGATTGAATTATTGGTTCTAAATGTTTTGGTAATCCAACTTGTTTTCCAAAAGTACCAGGAACTTGTTCATTTTTATGAACTCTAGTATATGGAGCTAAAATATTTTCAATATATTCATTTGCTCCTTCAACAAAATTAACACTTTTACCTGTTTTATGACTATGATATTTTTTTGCATTTTCTCTTATTACAATTTGTATCCACACTTGTTGACCTTTTGGAACAGAACCCAAATATTCAATTGTTGGTGTGATAGGATCTATTTTATATTCTTCTTCTATACCTGTCTTCATATCCTCACCAAAACCTTTATATGTTCTAATTGGTAAAAAATCTTCTTTTAACTTTGTAAACTCACAACCCCAAATGTCCCATTCTCCAGTTTGAGTATATTGCGGAATTTTAAACACATAGTCTTCCACTTCAATTACTTTTGCCTGTGGATACTGAGCATAAATTTGTGTTTCAACTAAATTTTTTAGTCTACTTGGTGTACGAACATAAAAATGGACTCTTCCATCTATAGAAACCATTTCAAGTGAAAACCAAAATACTGGGGCACCAATTATATATTGCTCCCAAAAACTTTTTATACTTTGATGATAAAAAGCATTAATAAATACAAGTTCCATTGCGGCAGGACTCTTTACAACTTCACGAGGAACTAATATTTCTAATAAAACCCATTTCATACCCATTATAAAACGCTCAGTTCTATAATGATGCCATAAATGAAAAGCAATAAATGCTAAAGGTAATGGCATTAAATAACCAACAGTTACTAAAAGTATTTGTATCAAATTGAAACTATGAGTGGCTAAAAAATCTCCTATCATATAATTATTGTTTGGTAAAATAACCAATAAGCATAGCAATAAAAATTAAGCCGAGCACTATCATAAGAATATTGGTAAAACCTTTCTGCATATGAATGTATTATAACAACAAACGAGGAGCGTATGCAAATGAATTAATATTTATTTGCATGACGTCCGAGAGCCGTTGTTCTATCGTACTCGATATATCATATAACAAATAAAAAAACCTCTCCAATTTAAATTTGGAGAGGTTTTTTTATACGGCTACGTATTGCCCACTTTTGTTTTTCTTAAAATATTTTGAATTTTGTAAATTAACTAAAATTGTATTTTTCTTTAAATATCTTTCTTTCATAACTTGCTCAACAATATCTTCTTTTGTCATTGGACCGTTCTTTTTTATAAGTTCTTTTATAACATCTCGTACAACCCCTGTTTTATATCCCCATTCAGATAGAGCATAAATCCCTCTACCTACAAGCACAAATCTTGGGTCTTTTATAAGCTCATTATGACAAGTTGCTATATGACATTTTTTATCAAAAGTACTTGCTACAGCTTTTGCAACTTCTCTAAAATGCATTGGGCTGCCATGCTTTCTCATCATTAAAAAAGCATAATCTTTTACTCCGCGAGTCTTAATACTTGAAGATGTAGATTTACCCCATTCACCTAGTGGATTCTTGCTAATCTTTTTAGAAATTGAAAGCCAACGTTTTGCTATTTCTTCAGTTTTATACTCTTCAGCTAAATCTTTAACTTCATCAAGAAAGCGAGCTACGAGCTCTCCTTCGGAAATTAATTCATCTTCGGAAAGATTTACGAACAAGTTTTTTAAAGATTTATGAATCTGATCAGAGATATCAGAATCTACACTCCACCTTGTTTTAAAATCTTCATCTTCTTTGTGTTTAGTAAATTCATCACCAAGAGTTAAGTATAGATGAATATGATTTTGAGTAAGTTTATCTTTAGATAAATGATTTAAAATATCTTGTTCTGAGACAACAGCACCTAAAGTATGTATCAACTTTTTTAATTCTTCAAAAACATCCTTTTCATTTTTAAAAGATTCAGATTTACGAATAAGTGCCAATGCAGTATTTTCTATTTGACGAACACGCTCACGAGTAATACCATATTTCTGGCCTATCGCTTCTAATGTTTTACGTTGTGTATCATCTGTAAGACCGAATCTGTTAACAATCACTTCATGTGCACGTGAAGGTAAACCAGAAAGCATTCTTTTAGTAACTTGTTTTGTTTTAAATGTAACTGTATTAGCCATTTTTATTTTGCAAATTATGTCGCGTACGATTCTGCGGAATCGGGTCGTGTAACGTCCTTTAATACACGACTGGCGCGACACTATTAAAACTTATCTAATTAATTAATTATTTATCGTACAAACAATATATCATTACTATTCAATAAAGTCAACTATTTTGTGTATTTACTATAATAACCTTATAAATACTACTTTTTTGCAGCTACTTTTGACTTTGAGCGATTCATTTCTGTTAACATTTTTTTTCTTAAACGAACATTTTTGGGTGTTATTTCAAGATATTCATCGTCCGCCATTATTTCTAACCCTCTTTCGATAGACAATTTAAATGATGGTTTAACATTTACAGCTTCATCTGTTCCCGATGAACGCATATTTGAAAGTTGTTTACCTTTGGTGGGATTTACTGCCATTTCATCACCCTTAGTAACATTTCCAATAACCATTCCTTCATAAACTTCATCTCCGTGCTCTACATATAGTATACCTCTTTCTTGAAGAGTCCATAATGAGAAAGCAACAACTTTACCTGATACCATGGAAGTCATTGAACCAACATCACGCTTCTTTATTTCTCCTGCATAATCTTTAAATCCGACAAATCTTGAGGCAAGTATTCCCTCACCTTTTGTATCTACAACGAACTGCCCACGATATCCAAGAATTCCTCTTGTTGGTATTTCCATTAATAAGCGAACTATTCCTTCTTTCTCATGCATACTAGTTATTATGCCTTTACGTGCTGTAAGTTTTTCAATAACAGCCCCAGAAAATTCATTACGAACATCAATAGTCACTTCTTCATAAGGTTCCAATTTTTTACCATTTTCTTCTTTTATAATTACATGAGGTTGAGAAACTTGTAGTTCGTATCCTTCACGTCTCATATTTTCAAGTAAAATAGCAATGTGAAGTTCTCCACGTCCATAAACTAAATATCCTTCTTGAGCTTCTTCTTCATCTGAACCGTCAAAATTTATTTTAAGTCCTACGTTTATTTCTAATTCTTTTTCTAATCTTTCTCTTATTTGTCTACTAGTAACATATTTTCCTTCACGTCCACAAAATGGAGAATCATTAACAATAAAGTTTAGCGAAATTGTTGGTTCATCAATAGCAATAGAAGGTAAAGCATCTGTAGATGGATCAACACAAAAAGTTTCTCCAATAAACACATCAGGTATTCCTGAAATCATAGCTATATCTCCAGTATTTAATGTATCTACTTCTTTTCTGTTTATTCCTTCAAAAGTAAACATTTTTGTTATTTTTGAATTTCGAGAATTACCATGTGAATCTTTTACAATAATTTGAGAACCAGTTTTTATAGACCCAGCATAAGCACGAACGATGGCTAAACGTCCTAAAAAGTTATCGTATCCTAGATTAAAAACCTGAGCTTGAAATGGTTTTTCTTTATTTACAGACGCTTCTTTAACTTCTGAAAGAATTAAATCAAACAAAGGGGTTAGGTCTTTCGAATCATCATCAATATGTACTTTAGCTATACCTTGTCTCCCAATAGCGTACAAATATTTAAAATCAATTTGCTCCTGTGTTGCTCCAAGTTCCAAGAAAAGTTCAAGTATTTCATCGTGCACTCTATCTGGATTTGCTGCCGGTTTATCTATTTTGTTTATAATAACAATAGGCTTTAGTCCTAATTCAAGAGATTTTTTTAAAACAAATCTAGTTTGAGGCATAGGACCTTCTTGAGCATCTACAAGTAAAAGCACTGAATCAATAGCGCGAAGAACTCGTTCAACTTCAGACCCAAAGTCCGCGTGGCCTGGTGTATCCACAATGTTTATTTTAGTACCTTTATATATAACTGAAGTATTTTTAGAATATATAGTAATACCACGCTCAAGTTCTAAAGCGTTTGAGTCCATAGTTACTCCTTCTTCCACCATTCCGCACTGCTTCATCATTTGGTCTGTTAAAGTAGTTTTACCATGGTCCACGTGTGCGATTATTGCTATATTTCTAATTTCCATATAATAATTTGATTACTAATAATTAAATATTTTTTAATTTGTTACGTTTATCTAAATAAAAAATATCCGCCGTAAGCGGACCAGTTCTAAACTGGAAATCGCCAATGGCGAATGTTTTATTATAATATCATAGATTCTGGGAAATGTAAAATATTACTCTCAGATAACTTTAAATAATTGATCTTCTTTATTACATTTTTTACATATTGGACTATGCAGTATGTAAGTTGTAGTAAAAATTACTTAAAATACTTACTTTGCCTTTAGAATATATCTATTAACCTTATCAATAACTTCATTTATAGGATGTTGAATTTTAGTCATATAGTCTACTGCTCCCAAGCTTAAAGCCTGTTTTATTTTATCATCTTCATTTAGATTAGAGAGCATTATTACAGGAATGTCTTTTAAATCCTCATCGCTTTTTAATTTTGCTAATACTTCTAATCCATCAAGTTTTGGTAAAATAATGTCTAAAAGGATAATATCTGGGTTAAATTTCTTAGCCATAGTCAAGACAGATTCACCATCTTTTGCAATAGAAACTTTAAAGTCGTTATTTTCAAACTTCTCTTCAAGAACTTTTCCCAATATTTCTTCATCTTCAACAATTAGTATTTTCATATTCTTTTATTATATTACAATGATAAATTTACACAAGTCTTTCCTTAATTTTAACAACCATATCATCTAAAGACCAGTCTGTCTTGACTAGGTACAAAGATACATCATTAAGACCTATATCTACACCCTTTGTCATGCCCCTAGAATCGCTAAGGTTGGATAAAATAATTACTTTAACATGAGAACCCCATGAATCTTCTCTTAATTTTCTAAGCATCGACAAACCATCAAGTTTTGGTAATATAATATCTAAAAGTATTATATCAGGATGCTCAGATAGAGCCATTTGTAATCCCTGAAGTCCATCTAGAGCAACTAATACATCAAAACCCTCTCTGACTAGTTTTTCACTCATAGTTCTAGCTAATATTTCTTCATCTTCTATTATTAATATTTTCATAAAAATGATCTTAAATTAATTATTTTAATTGAAGTCTTTCTTTAATTCTAGAAACCATTTCATCAAGAGACCAATTAGTTTTCAACATATACTCAAACACATTACCAAAACCAAGACTAGCAGCTTCAGCGATCTTGTCCGAACTTTCTACGTTCGTTAAAATAATGACAGATGCATTTTTACCCCAGGAATCTTTTTTAAGTTCTTTCAGCATTGTTAACCCATCAACTTTAGGCATTAATAAATCCAATAAAATCAAATCTGGATGTTTACCTAGAGCCAATTTTAATCCCTCTCCTCCATCAAAAGCTTTTACAACTTCAAATCCTTCAGATATTAATCTTTCCTCTAAAGTGTCTGCCAATGTCTTTTCGTCTTCTACTACTAATAGAACAATTTTTTTCTCAATTTTATTCATATTTTTAAATATATAATTTATCTACTTTTAATTATTGTTACATAAAAAGTCGTACCGACCTTAGCATCAGACTCAAACCAAACAATTCCACCATGAGCTTCAATCATCTTTTTAGTAATATATAAACCCAAACCACTACCTGCAGGTTCGACCTCTGATGACCCAACACCTCTAGTAAATTTATCAAAATTCTTAATTTTTTCAAGAGATAAAGCATCAATAAATCCTTCATTCCAAACAGAAATTAAATAATCATTATCACGTTCAGTGACAGATAAAATTATTTTTTTTGAATCTTCTTTTGAATAATTTATGGCATTACTTAATAAATTTTTTAATACTTCGTTAATAATTATAGGATCACAATTAACATTTTTTATATCCGCATTGATCTTGGTCTCAATGGTTTTATTTTTTTTATCTGTTAGTGTTTTAAATGAATTAATTAAATCAAAAATATTTCTTTCAAGATTTATATTTTTTTTATTTATTATTAATTTACCAGTTTCAATCCTAGAAACGTTTACTAGGTCATTTGCTAAATTAATTAATCTTTCATTTGAAATTATTAAATCAGCTAATCTTTTTTCCTGCTTTGGATTTAATGCATCATCATGTTTCATAGCTTCTAAAACCCATTTTGTAATTGAAAGTGGTGTACGTAATTGATGTGAAGTAATTGATAAAAATCCAATCTTTGCTTCTTCTAATTCATTTCTTTCAGTTAAATCACGAATATTACATTGAATTAATTTTTTATTTCCAACTAAATATACAATTAAGATAAATTCAACATATTTTTTATTTCCGGACTTAGAATGTAATAATAAATTATCATATCTTACATATCCTTTTTCTTTAAATTCCTTAAACTTATACTCACTTGAAATAATATTATTAAACGGACTGATTTCGAATATTTTATTTCCGACTAATTCACTCTTTGAATACCCGAGTAAATTAAATACAAAAGGATTTGAATCAATAATTTCACCAGTATTTTCATCTAGTAATAATATGGAATCATTGGATGATTCAAATAATCTTCTGTATTTTTCCTCACTTTCCACTAATTTATTTTCTATATTTAACCTATCTGTTATATCAGTAAAAGAACCTAAAATACCAATAACTTGACCGTTCTCATCTTGTAGTGGGACCTTAGAAGTTTCAAGCCATGCTTTCTTTCCTCCTGCCTGAAGCTGAGGTTCAATGATATGATATTTAGCAGTATTTGTTTCCATTATAATACGATCATCTTTTACGAAGGCATCAGATTCTTCTTTTTTCCAGTTACAATCATAATCGGTTTTTCCAATTATATCTTTAGACGTTTGAAAACCGGCTACCTTTGCAAATGATTCATTGCATCCTAAAAATACTGAATTCCTATCTTTCCAAAAAACAAAGTCTGGAATACTATTTAATACTAACTGTAAAAAATTTGAAGTTTGTTTGTGTTCTGTAATATTACGATAAATTGAATGATAAGTTCCATCTGGCATCATTTTTGTTTTCATTTCTATAAATACTTTAACTCCATCTGGTCTTATTAAAACTCTGTCATTTGTTACTATTTTACCACTATGAAGTAAATCAAACCTAAAAGGACTTTTATCTAAACTTGCTTTCGAAAAAGGTAATTGACTTATATGCTTACCAATAAAATCTTTCCTATTCATTCCTAACATTTCACACATATATTCATTTGCGTCAGTAATAATTCCTTGGTGTGAACCCAGCATTATTCCATCAACTGCTAAATTCATTAATATATGATATTTATTTTCACTTTTTAAAAGAGCTGATTCATAAATTTTACGCTCAGTTATGTCACGAGCAATTAATTGAACCGCAATTCTCTCACCAATTTTAATAGACATAGATTTAACTTCAACTTCCACAAAAGAACCATCAATTCGTATAAATTTTTCTTCTACACTAGGCAACACCACACCTTCCTTAACTACTTTTTTCATTCTTTTCACTATCATTTCTCGATACTCAGGATGAATAAATTGCATAACAGATTTTCCAATCAAATCTTCTGTCTTTTTTGCCTTCATTAAGTTAAGACATTCTTTATTTATATAAATGATTTTTCCATCTATATATACAACGATTGCATCAGGAGAATTTTCAGTTAATTTTCTATATTTTTCCTCACTTTCTTTTAACTGTTCTTCTGTCTTTTTATGTTCTGTTATATTTCGACCAATTGCTTGAATATATATTTTTTTGTCTAATATTATTCTATTTAATGAAATTTCAGTATCTAAAGGTTTACCATTTTTATCAATATGTCTCCAATAAAATCTTTGAGGTCGCCCATTTTGTGTAGCTGTTATATATTTTAAAGCTTTCTTTTTTGAATTTTGACCGTCAGGTTGTTTAATTGGAGAAAAATCAATTGGAGTATGATTAAGAATATCATCTTTATTTTTACATTTAAATAATTTTACAGACATTGAGTTGCAATCTACAAAAGTATCTTTATCCATTAACCATATAGCATCATTCGCATTTTCAAACAAACTACGAAATCTCTTTTCGTTTTGCTTTAATAATTCTATGGATTTATCTTTATTTTTTTTATTATTCATTATTAAAATTTTTTAATTTTTGTATTAAATTATTCAAATATTATTTTAAATCGAGTCTCTCTTTAATTCTAGAAACAATATCTTCAAGTGACCAATTTGTCTTCAACATATATTCAAAAACATTTCCGAAGCCAATATCTAATGTCTCTGAAATTTTATCTGAACTTTCAAGATTTGTAAGAATAATAACTGAAGCGCGTGCTCCCCATGGGTCTTTACGTAATTCTTTTAACATGGTTATACCATCAACCTTGGGCATTAAAAGATCTAATAAAATTAAATTCGGATGGTTATCCAAAGCTAATTTTAAACCTTCACCCCCATCGGACGCCTTAAGAACTTCAAAACCCTCTGACACTAATTTTTCCTCAAGAGTACTAGCAAGCATTTTTTCATCTTCTACAATCAATAATAATATTTTTTTATTTAATATATTCATATAATTTATTTTTGTTTATTAATAATAGATACATAAAAAGTCGTACCTACATTTGGCTTCGACTCAACCCAAGCTTTTCCACCACCAATTTCGCTCAATTTTTTTGTTATATACAAACCCAATCCACTACCCTCTGGTCTTACTTCTACAGAACCTTCTCCTCTTACAAACTTACTAAAATTTTTAATCTTTTCTGTTGCCGTAGAATTGATAAATCCGTCATTATGTACTGATAATATATACCCATTTTTATCTTTAGTTGAATTAATGGTAATAACCTGAGAATTTACTGGTGAATAATCAATTGCATTACTTATTAGATTTTCTAAAATTTCGTGAATTAATAACGGATCACAAAATACTCTTTTTATATCAGAATCGACATTAATTTTAATAATCTTATTTTTTCTATCGGCTAAAGTTTTAAAAGAAACAACTAAATTATTAATAAGCTCATCTAAGTTAATGTACTTTTTATTTACCACCAGCTTACCAGACTCGATGCGAGAAACATTTAATAATCTATTTACCAAATTTATTAGTCTCTCGTTTGATATTTTTAAATATTCATACTTTTCTTTTTGTTTCTCTGTTGGATTTGTATCTGAAAATAATGTTTCTAAAACCCATTTAGTAGCTGATAGTGGTGTTCTCAATTGATGTGAAGCTATAGACAGAAATTCATTTTTAGCTTGATCTAATTCTTTTTCTTCTTTTATTCTTTCAGTTATATCTCGAATATTACACTGAATAACCTTTTTATTAGCAACCAAATACACATTCGAAACAAATTCCACTTGTTTTATTATTCCAGATTTAGTTTTTAATGGTAAATCATTATAATATACATATCCCTTTTTTTGAAGTTCAATAAATTTTTCTTTATTTTCAATAATATCTTTAAATGGACTGATTTCGAATATTTTTGTTCCAATTAATTCTTTAGCAGAATATCCTAATAAATCTTGAATAAAAGGATTTGAATCAGTTATTTCTCCTGTTTCTGCATCTAATAATAAAATAGAATCTTTTGCTGCTTCGAATAATCTTCTAAATTTTTCTTCAGCTACTCTAAATTTTTCTTCTACCTCTTTACGTTCCGTTATATCTTGAATAGTACCAATTATTGAAATAATTTTTCCATCTTTACTAAAATAAACCTTACCTAAAACATTCACCCATCTAATTTTATGGTCAGATTTGCGAATTATTCTATATTCTTTATTAAACTGTTTATGTTTTAAAATAATATCTTTATTAAAATATTTATTCATCATTTTTCTATCGTCAGGATGTATTATATCGAGCCATCCCTTAATACTTCTTGTATAGTCTTTTTTAATACCATAAATATTATTAAGAACATCCGAAGACTCCCAAAAACCCTCAACATAATCAATTTTATATGAGCCTATAGATCCAGCTTTTTGTGATTCTTTGAAAAAATACTCACTTTCACTTAATTTAATTTCAATTTCTTTTCTGTGAGTAATATCTTCTGTGTGAGTAACAAAATATATAGGCTGACCAAGATAATTACTAACTAAAGCAATACTCAAATTAACCCAGATAATATGACCATTCTTGTGAATATATCTTTTTTCATAAACGGCATGATTAATCTTTTTTGATAAAAGATTATTAATTGCATTAATTCCTTTTTTGAAATCATCAGGATATGTTATGTCATTATATTTAAAGTTTAATAATTCTTTGTGAGAATAACCTGTAATTTTACAAAGAGCATTATTAACCTCCATCCAATGACCATCAATTGAAATTAAAGATACCCCAACTGCTGAATATTCGAAAATATTTTTAAAACGCTGCCCACTTTCTATTAATTTTTCTCGTGTTTTCTTTAATTTTGAAATATTACTCCCTACTGCTAATAATTCAATTAACTTTCCATTTTTATCAACTATTGCTTTATTGGTCCAAGCAACCCAAAATCTTTTTCCATCTTTTTTTATATTTTCATTTTCATTAAACAAATATTTTTTTGGATGTTTTGTAATATTTCCTATCAAAAAATTTAAATCTCTGCCACCACTTTCTTTTTTAGGAACAAAAATATTTGCATCCTTACCTATTAATTCATTTTTACGGTATCCAAAAATCTTTGCTCCATAATTATTAATAAATGATATTTTTCCATCTGGCGTCCATTTCAACATTATACTGTTAACATTACTCACCAATCTTTCATTTTCTTTTAATTTATCTTCTAATTTTTTATTTTCTGTAATATCGCGTTGAACAGCTAAAAAACCATTAATCTCACCCTTTTTAATAATTATCGGACTTAAAATACTTTCAACTATTAATAAATTACCTTTTTTTGTTTTGTTTACATGCTGATCTTTTACTATTTTACCTTTTAACAAATTTTTCCATAAAGTACTATAGTCCTCTTTATTTCTTTGTCCACTTTTTAATATACGCGGTGTAACCTTATTAACAACTTCAAGTTTATTATAGCCATAAAGTTTAGTAAATTCTTTATTAATATAAGTAATTATACCTTCATGATCAGTAATATAAACAACTTCTCCGGATGTTTCTACTGCGGTTTTTAACTTGAACGCATCATCACGAACACGATGAGTAGTAATGCCAAAAGATAAATCATTTGCTAATCCATTTAATAGATTGATTTCTTCTTTACAAAATATATTTAAATTGTCTGAATAGATAAGAATTACACCAAATACATTTCCATTATCTTTAAGTGGTAATCCAATAACGGAACGATATCCATTTTTTATAGCATTTGCTCTCCATGGAATCATTGACTTATCTTTACTTATATCATAAATGATAACGGGTTTTCCCGTACGAACTGTTACTCCACCTGGGCCTTGACCGTGTGCATCATTTTTCCAAGTAAGTTTTGCTTTTTTTACATAGTCCTTTCCGAAACCAAAATTTGACACTGAACTAATTGTCTTCGCTTTATCATGATTAACAAAACCAATCCAAGCCATCTTGTAACCTCCAATCTCAACTGCAATACGACATGCTTCATAGAGCAATTTTTTCTCATCAATAGCAGAAATTAACATTTTACTAATTTCATTTGCCATATGTAAATTACGGTTTATCCGAATAAAATCAGATTCTTTTTTCTTACTTTCTGTAATATCAAAACCAAATGAAATAGTTCCAGTTATTTTTACTTTACCTTTTTCGAGACAAATATTACGCCATAATATTTGTCTTATTTCACCTTTCTTAGTAATTACAAAATTTTCATAATTTTCATAATTTTTAATTTTGCCTTTAAGAATTTCATCAAATATTTTTTTTACATTTTTTTTATCATTTTCAGGTAAACATGTGTTAAACCAATTTTTTCCAATTAGTTCATTTGATTTATATCCCAATATTTTACTTCCCTTCTCGTTTATTAGAGAAATATTTCCTTTAACATCTATAACAATAGCAATAACATTCGCAGTATTAAAATACTCTTCTGAAAAATTTAAATCTTTATTGCTGGATTTGCTGTTTATATTAATTTTCACCATATTGGAATATATTATTTATTAATTTCTCTAATATTATCAACTATGTAACTTTGCGACTTTTCTAGATTACTTTTCATTTTTTTTAAAGTAAATTCCATTTCTGATTTATCACTTTCACTCAAATCACCATCTGCATAATTCTTCAACATTTTATTAATGTCTGTACTTATATTATCTAGAATATTCGAAACATCCCTCTGTGCTATGATAGTTCTTCTTTCTAATTGTCCTCTCCATTTTCGATAGCTAAACCAACCCGCACTAAAACTACACAATAAAATAATAATTAAAATAATAAAAAACCAAGTTTGAGTTATTCCAACTCCACCTAAGACAAGTAAAGGTTTTAGTTTTATACTTATAGTTTCAGATGATACAGGAAGACTAGAAGCCATATTTTCGTCACGAGCTGTTGCCAATAAACGATAATCCCCTGTTGGTAAATTTTTATCTATAGTGGTATTCCAATTACCATTATTGTCTATGGGTACTGTTTGATCAAAAACAACCTGTTTTTGTGAATTTTCAATTTTAATTAGAACTTCCCCCTTGATAGAAGACGTACCCCCAGCAGTAATATTTTCTTCATTAACAATAACTTGACGACTTACATAAGAAATTATAGGAGATTCTATTGGTAAAATTTCTAAAGATTGAGTCTCTGAAGTTGAATTATTGGTATTATCTATTGCTTCAACAATTAAAGAATGTATTCCGGGTAATATGGGAGAAAATTGATACGTATTTTTATCGGTAGTGAAAATTATTACCCCATCCAACTTAATAACATAATTATTAATTCCTGAAATTAAATCACTACTTTTATAATTAATGGTTGGTTTAGGATTATCAGTTTTAAAACTATCAATACTGGTAATGTTAAAAGAACTAGGAGGCGTAGTATCTAAAGCTATACGATAATGTAAGACAGGACTCCATCCAACATTATTAGCTTGACGCAAATGTAAATACCAAACACCATCAGCAAATGCTGGGAAAACTTTCATTCCAGTTAGAGCTTCAGTGCTCTCTTTGGGTACTGTACTTGGACTTTTATCAAGAGCAAAACCAGCCTTAACTATGTCGGAACCAATATTCCATTTGGCTTGAAAACTTGCGGAACGATTGTTCCACTTTGTTGAGTCTGGATAAAACGGAACATCTACAGATGGAATAGCTGGTAATTTTTTTGCTAGAGTTATAGCCTGTTGAGCTCTTTCAACTTTTACAGCCTGAAAATCAGATGTTGTAGGAATATTTATATCCAAACCTTTCGCAGTATTATAAACATTACTACCTGTGCCATCACTAGCAGTTATTGCACCATTTGTTATTCCAAGACGTCCAGTACCACTACCCTTTACTTTAAAATCTATCTTCATTATTTTCAAACTAGGGCCTTTGAAACCACTAGTTGAACCACCAACAAAATTAATCGTGCCTTTAGCATTATCATAAACTGGTTCCTGCAACCAGAAAGAAAGAACGGAATCTGTTTTATCTATTTTTGTTACTTCCAATAAACTAGGAGGAAAAGATATCGTTGCTTGAGCTGTATTAACATCTTGGTCTTCACTATTCAATGTAACTAGAACCACAACATCGCTATTTGTAGAAGTAATATCTTTTTCTAATGCAAGTTCTAATGTAGCAGCATTTACTTGTTGAGAAAAAAGAAAACTAATAATTAATAAAACAAAACTATATAAGATTTTTTTGGATATTTTCATTTTTATAATAATGATTAATAATAAATAGCTACTGTTTCAAAGCTTCAATAAACAAACTTAAATCTTTTATATCTACAATACCGTCATTATTTAAATCTAAATCTTTACGATTGATTGAATTGATTGAATTATAACGTGATATAAAGATACTCCAGTCCGTAATATCAACCTTACCATCACCATTGAAGTCTGCTTTTGGATTAAATAATTTTGTTAGTAAAAAGCTTTTATCAATAGAATAATCAGAAGATTTTCCTTGTGTATCTACCTGTCTGACGCGTAATGTATGCTCACCTAAACCAAGACGGTATGTATTGAATGTAAGATTATAATTACCCTTAGTATCAACTGTAGTAGTTTCTGGTGCAAAAGCTCCGTCAATCATTAACTCAATTTTATATTTTGGCATTCCAAAACCTGAAATTCCCATAAATGTGCCTAAGGTTGCTGATGATTGATTGAGAATTAAAGTTGGTGCCATTAAAATTGTTTGTAGTAATTTATCATTTACACCTAGTTTAAATATTTTGGTTTGAACTATATTTTTATTTTTATCATATACAACAATTGAAAAGGTATTTACATCTGATGGTAATTGGCCAGTATATGATGCTTTAAAATTACCAGTATTAGAGGCGTTAGAGTTGCTACTAATTGGAACTAGGCCTTTTGAAATTGCCATTATTTCTATATTAGCCAAAGGAAATGCTTTACCTGTAAATGAAATTACTGGAATTATTACACTTGCGCCTCCACCGCCACCTCCACTTGGAGGTGTTGCTAAAAAGACAACATCTTGAGTTGAAGTAATATCTAAAGTTACAGGAGGTGTAATATTTGAAAGAGAAAGAATTACTGTTTCAACATTAGTATCAGTAAGTGTCCGTGTCCCAGCTCCATTAACAATATTTACAAGACCTCCTCCCGTTGCACTACCTGATGCGAATAAATTAATATTTCCATTGTATGTATCGTCTCTGTTGCCCAAATCATCGACTGCTTCAACAGTAACAACAGTATAACTTCCAACTTGAACATCTGATGGATTTATAATAATAATTTTTGTAGCAACAATTGGCAAAGGAGAAACATTAAAACTATTGGATACTCCTATTTCTGTTCCCCCTGTTCGAGTCACTGTAATTGTAAATGTACCACTATTTGAAATAGTTACTGAACGTGTAGATAATACTCCTTGTGTAAATGGAGGAGTGCTTCCACTACCTGAAGCAAATGTCCCTGTTGAAGTTATGTCTGCTGTTCCAGTAAATCCAGTTGCAATATTTCCATATAAATCTTTTGCTGTAATCTTTAAATCAAATGGAACGTTTATAGTTTTAAGCGTTATGTCACCTCCACCACTTGCCTCCACAGTAAAGCTGGAAACAAGACCTGGAAGAACTTCAAAAGTATTACTTGTAAAATATTGGGTATCACTCGTTTTGGTTGCAGTAATTGTTTTGCCTGTACCCGCTCCTGTAACTGTCACATTTTGAGCCAAAATACCAGCAACAAAATTATTTGAAATAAGAGGAGTAATTGTGCCAGATGTAGTTGTGAAGTCAACAGTTCCAGTAAATGATGTGGCAACATTTCCATTTGCATCTTTTGCTGTAATAGTTACGGGGAATGCTACACCTGCAGATGGAGAAGTGGCTATACTATCCATTGTAAAGTAACTAAATACTCCTGGTGAGAAATTTATAGTTTTTACTGAAGATATATCTAGCGCAGTACTTGGTGAACTTAGTGATAGGGTTATTGTTTCTGCTTTTGTATCAATAATATTTATTGTTCCCTCTCCATTTACTATGGAAACAATCCCACCTGGAGTTAGAGTTTCAGGAATAGGTCGAGGCAAAGAACCAGATGCTAGTAAATTTACTGTGCCATTATAACCTGTATCTACACTACCTGCATCATTTTGCGCTTGAATATGAACAGATATTGTATCACCTGCTGTCTGTGAAGGAACATCGAGAACTATAAAACGAGTAGCAACAATAGGAGTATCAGTAACTTCTATAGAATCAGTTGCATCAATAATTCCAGTTGAATTAGGTATTGATGTACTATCTGATGCTGTAATTTGTTTACTTCCAGCAACATCTCCTAAATACCATAAATTTGCTGATGAATTTTTATCTGTAATATCTATTTGAGTTAATATATTACCATCTATCGCAGTATCATAAAATGTGCCTGTTGAAGCGTAAAGATATACAGTATCCGTGCCATTTGTAACTAGATTATTATTTTTATCTTGGCGTGTTACTGTATACCCTGCTCTAGTCCCAGTTAAAATATCACTAGGAGTATTTAAAATATATCTATAAGTACTTCCTGGGCTAATTGTAAATGAATTACTGGTTCCATTCTCACTACCACCTTGGCGGGTTACAGTAATTGTTTTATTATTCCCCGCTAAAGTCATTTGTACACTTTGAGTTAGTATTCCTGCAACAAAATTATCTGAAGAAGTTGGAGTAATAGAACCTCCTGTAGTTGTAGAAAAATCAACTTTACCAATGAAAGATGGAACTGTGTTACCATATATATCTTTTGCTGTAATTGTTGCAGTTATATTTTCACCAGCAACTTCTGGAGAAGAAATACTATCTAAAATAAAGTGATGTAAATTCCCCGGAACAAAAACAACATCTTGGGTTGAAGTATAATCTAAGCCAGTTGACGAAGTATCAGATAAAGATAAATCAACAGTCTCTGCAGTGGTATCTGAAACAGGTATATTCCCTATTCCATTTATTATATTAACCAAACCTGTATTACCTAAATGATTAACCTTCGCATTTCCTGATGTATTTAATGTAACTGCATTATTATAAGTAGTAACTATGTTGTTACTTGCATCTTGAACTTCAATTCTAACAGTTACATCATTTCCAACAATATTATCTGTTGGATTAATAATTACAAATTTTGTTGCTGCTGAATTCACAGTGAATACATTTGATGTACCAGCTTCTGCTCCCCCAGTACGAGTTGCTGTGATTGTTCTTCCAAAACCAGAACCAGTTAAAGTTACTGTTTCAGTTCTTGTACCGCTAGTAAATGCTGCTGATGTTGTGGGAGTAATAGTACCTGAACCTGTTGTTAAATTAACAGTGCTAACAAAATCGGTAACTGTATTTCCATTTAAATCTTTTGCTGTCATATTGATATCAAATGGAGTGTTTTCTGTTTGAGTAGAAATGGTATCTATTACAAAATGATGAAGTGGTCCAATTGTTACTGGTGATAAGCAATATCCTTGCCAAGCACCAATATTTTTACCATCTAAAGCTGTGTTGCACGCTGGGGAACCATCTTGTAAAGAATAATACAAACTTGCAATTGTTTTTGTCCCACCTACAAACAAGGGGTCAATCGTTTTTGTTGTAATACTCGGTGAAATACTGCCACCGCCAGCACCACCTTCCCATCCTATTTGCGGACTTGTCGCAGTTCCAGACCATTCGTTTGGATAATGAGTACCACTCGTTTCATCCCAATAATTATTCCAATACAAACTGTTTGTTATTGGGAGATTGCTGTTTAAAATACCGGTTGTGCCACCATCATAATGCGTTCCATACCACTTTGTATTTTCAATAATATTATCTCTAATTGTTACTTTAGTAGAATTTAATCCATAACCTGAAGGATCATAAATAGCAATACCTTGAGTATTATAAGATGGCGTCAAGACATTGGTATTGTAGTAAGAATTAGTACTAATCCAAGTATTATCGATTGTATTATGGTCAATCAAAATACTTCCACTAGTCGGTGCATTTGTGATTGATGGTGTATACGCAATAGCGGACCGTGTACCCTCAATATAATTATAGGAAATCTCTGCGACACCACCAGATAAATTATCTCTGGAGGTCAAAATTCCAAAAGTACTCCCGCCAAGATAACTAGAATCGTGAATCCAGTTTCGAGTAATAATAAATGGGCCTGTTCCTCCATTAACTTCGATCATACCTCGATTCATAATGCTAAGCTCTGAGTTTTGTACCGTAAAAGTATTTCCATTAGACACCTGCAAAGCACGCCTCACATCATGAATTTTGCAATCGTCGATCAAGAGACCCGACCCGCTTGTATACATTACGGCATAATTTGAACGTGTACCATTAGTTGAAATTGGTGAATAAATTTCCAAGTTCTTAAACGTAACATTATCAGCCGTGACATTAAAAATATTACTAGTACCAACAACATTAAAAAATATTTTAGGATAAGAACCGTCACCTTGAAAAGTTAATGACTTGGATACCGCCATGGTCGAAGTCACTGTATATGTTCCAGCACCAATCGCGATAGTATCTCCAGACACAGCAGAAGTAATTGCCCCCGTAATTGTGCTGTAAGTACAACCAGTGGAACAAACATCTATTGTTGAAGCAAAAGATTTATAAACAGGTATTGTTAGAAATAAAAAAATAACAAATGTTAATATCGATTTATTAAAAAATAAATGCATAGAATTAATATTTATAATTGTTAATCACAAAACCAAAAAAGGTTAAAGGGCTTCAGGAGCTTCTAGAACTTCTACTTTAGATTATATCATATATATATATATATATATGAAAAAAAAGTTATCCACAAAATTAAGACTTTATTGTCGCCCATACTAAAATACGATATCCTATAAATTTACCCATATCATTAAATTTAGGAGTGAAAAATAATTCAGTATACAAAGTATTACCATTTGTACTTAAACAAGCAGTATCTTCAGTTTTGTATGCTTTTTCATCTTTAGAAAAATATTCAAAAAGTTTTTTACTTTCTTTTCTGTTTCCAATAGGTATACACTCAAAATAATTTTTACCAATAGCAGCTTCTGGAATAAATCTAAAAAAATTTTCAACTGTTGGACTTATATAATCTAAAGTTCCATTTTTATCTATATCAAAATAAAAATCGCAGGCATTATTTATATAATCTTCATCTTTATTTATATTAGTTTTTGTATTATCTTCAGTTTTTTTTAATTCAGCTGATATTAAAAGAAATCTTTCTTTTAAAGTAGGCTGATATAATTTTATAATAACAGTAACAGGAATTTTATTTCCACTTTTAGATTGATGAATTGTATCTAGTTGAAAATAATTATCTTCATTTAACATTGATTCAGGTCTAAAAAGTTTATCATTTATATCTTTTGATACTATTGTGTTAATTTTTGTAAAATGTAAACCTATTAATTCTTCATGTTTATATCCTAAAATTTTACAAGCAGAAGTACTTGCATTAATAATATTTCCTTTATCATTAATGAATAATGAATAATGAATATCGTCGTCAGCTAATTTTGTACTTCCAATTTTATTTATAGTTCCACATTTTTTACATTTTATTTCTAAGGCTCCGTCGAAAAATATACCTTTCAATAAAAGTTTTCCACATTTACATCTTTGCTCATTTAAAAATTGTGTATTCATAAATTTTGAATTATATACATAAAACAAAAAACTGAGCTTCTAGAGCTTCTTTGAAGTCTTTATTATAGCATATATATACTTAAATTTATCAAAAAGTTATTATACTACACATGGAAATTCAATTTACATCATTGATATTTATTCTTAATATAAGATATAATATATTTAATGAGTCGGTCACTCATTGAAATAATTATTTCAAAAAATTTAATACAATATTATAAATAATGAAAAATTCAACAGTACAAAGTGGGCAAATTAAAGCTCATAAGGGAAAACAAAAAGGAAATGAAATGTTTAGTGCCCATAGACTTGATCCAGATGATAAGAATTTCGGAAACAAAGCGACAAAAAAGAAACTTCAAGTAAATCAAATACCAAAAAAATATTTATAAAAAAATCGAGATATCAATATTGATATCTCGATTTTAGTTTTTAAATTACTTAATGTAATTACTCAAAGTAAGAACTTTGATAACCTAACTCAGCAGAGTTGTCATCAAAATTAATTGTTTCAAATAAAGACATACCAGGAAAATTTATTACAGTAATATCATCCTTTTGCTCTAATTTTTCAACTTTATGACTACTGGGAGTATGGCTTCCGAGATTATCCTCGAGATTCATTGTTGTTTGCCTATCACCACCAACAATTAATTCATCTTCTTCTTTGTTTCTATCGCCCATAATTTATGTTTTATAAAATGAATATTTTAATCATTTAACCAAAATTACGAATTAAAGTCAAAAAAATAGCAGATGTTGGACGTCTCCCGTACCCAGTAGGTCAATCTACTGATTGAGGCGTACAACATCTGCTATTTTTGACTTATTTTTAATTTATTTACAATAATTTTACAATATCATGATAAGTAATAATTACCATTAGAACCATAAGTAACCCAAAGCCAACCATATTTAATACATTTGCAACTTGAGGTTTAATTGGTGAACCTTTTACTTTTTCAATTAAAAGGAAAAGTAACCTTCCTCCATCAAGAGCTGGAAAAGGAATCAGATTTATCACAGCTAAGTTTATAGAAATTAGTGCAGTAAAAGATAACAAATATATAAATCCAAATTTTGCAGCATCTCCCACAACTCCAACAATACCCACAGGGCCGGTAAGAGTAGACATACTTCCCTGCCCAATCAATGCGTTATGTATCAAATTATAAAATCCAACTATTGTTGAAATTGCTATACTACTAGTTAATTTTAACCCCTCCCAAATTGCAATATGAACTGGCAATTTAAGAGTTCCGATAGTATCCATAGAAATACCTATCATAGCAACATTACTTTTATCATTAATCTTTGGAATAACGACAACTTCCATGGCTTCTTTTCCTCTAGTGAGTGATACTTTTACTTCTTCATTGCCATGTACTTTTACAAAAGATTGCAAACTTTCAGTTGAAAGATTTGAAGATAATAAATCTGTAGAGTCTGTCTTTGTTGTTAAAGATAAAATTTTATCACCAGTTTTAAGACCTCCAATTTCTGCAGGAGACTTTGGTAATACGCTAGTAACTGTAAGTGCCTGATTCTCTATGATTGCTCCTTTTGGAGCAGTGCCAAGTGACGAAGGAAGTCCAGACATAAAACCAACAGATAAAAGTAACCACGCCACTAGAAAATTCATAACAACTCCAGCAAGTAAAACAGCAGCTTGTATATATCTGGGTTTATTCACAAAACTTCTTTTACTATCTGGACCGCTTATTGACTCTTCATCAGGATTTTCTCCAAAAATTTTCACGTAACCACCAAGAGGCAATAGATTGAAATTGTAAGTTGTCTCCCCTATTTTTTTCCCAAAAAGTTTTGGAGGAAAACCAAAAGAAAATTCATCTACTCTTATCCCCGATTTTTTAGCAACAATAAAATGCCCAAATTCATGAGAAACCACAAGAATTAATAATATGACGATAAAAATTAAAATAGACATAGAAGCATCATAACATATATTAAATAGTTGATGAAATTATTATTATATATATCACAATAGAAAAACCGTTTTACAGGTTTTTCTGCAAAACGGTTCATTTCTTGATTTTTTCAGCAACTTCCATCAAATAAATTGTGGAATTGGTTAATAATTCTAAATTATCTGCCTCTGGATGTTTCCCGTAAGAAAGATGATTGTAGAATTTTTGAGAAAATTCATTTCTGTCTATTTCAAGCCTATTTAAAAGCTCGTCATTTTCACCAGACAAATTTTCTATGTAGACTCTACCACACTTACATAGAGTGACCATTTGTATTGTATCTATTATTCTTAGAATATCTCCAATTTTAAGAACCTTTCCTTTAAGTTCTCCGGAATTAATATAATCAACTTTCATAATCTATTTTTATAAGTTTTTTATTACATTATTCTTTATACTTAAAATTGTCAATTACATTTAAAAAGACCACTATTAGTTTAGTGGTCTTTTTAAATGTAATCTTTAATTCATTATTTCTATTTCTTTTTTTGCAAAAATAGCTTCTAAATTATTATTGGCTTCATCAACACATTTTTGAATATCATCTTTAGCTCGCTTTTGGTCATCTTCTGGTAAGTCTCCAGTCTTATCTATTTCTCCTTGTCTTTCCTGGCGTATACTAATACGAGCATCTTCGAGTTTTTCCTTTAATACTTTTACAAGTTTAGTACGATTTTCTGTAGTAAGCATTGGGAAAATAGCGCGCACTCCATCACTATCAGAAACTACAGAAAGACCAAGATTAGCAGCATTAATTGCAGATTCAATTCCCTTTATTTGATTTTTATCCCAAGGAGCTATACGTAAAGTTTTTGGATCTTCTATAGTAACACTTGCCACATTTTTAATAGGCATGTATGAGCCATAGCTTTCTACGTTTATATTATCGAGTATCATTGGTGTTGCTCTACCAGAATGAACACCCGAGTACTCTTTACTCAACCATTCCTCAACCTTTTTTAATTCTATTTTAAAATTTTGTGTGTTATATGCCATATGTTTTATATTCTACTATAAAATAGTATTTTTAAAAAGGGCAAAAAAGTGCTGCAAAAGCAACACTCTTTATTAAAACTCAATGCAAAAGTGCAATTATTTCAATATCTTCAATATCAACAGCAACTGACTTACATTCAGTCGAGACTCCTCGTACTATAATAGTAGCAGTCGTAAAAAATGGTATCGGTATAATTACTGCATCACTTGGAATAATTTTATTTAAAAAACTCAAAACTCCAATTATAATGGAACCTGATTTGGTAACAATCTTAACCATTTTATCTTCGTATCCATCTCTAATTTTTTTCAAAACACACCTCCTTTTTTCATTAATTAATTTTCTTAACTTTACAATTTATACATCTAAATGTCAATTACAATACAAGTGCTAAATGTTCTAAAATCATTTTTACCGCAGCCCCAGGTGTACTTAAATATTCCCTACTCTTTTGTAATTCATTTAAAATAAATTGAATTTTTTTATCTGTTCTGTTTTTAATAAATTTCTCATGAAAAATAATTTCTAGCTCATTTACAAAAGATGTTGCATAAAATCTTAACTGACCACTACTGTCCTCACTTTTATTATTTTTAATAATTTCAGCAACTTTCTTTATTCTATCAGCAACTGATGACAATATAAATTCTAAAGCATCTTTTTTTATTTCTAAATGACTATTTGAAGATTGTTTAATTTTTATAACATGAGTTCTTGAAATTATGGTATCAAGCAAAACCGAAGCATCTGGAACTATTATAAAAAAGTGGGTATTTACTGCTGGTTCCTCTACTATTTTTAAAAGTGTTTGTTCTGCTTCACGATTAATAAACTTAGTGGCTATAATACAAATTTTTTTACCTTCGGTAATACCACTTCTACTATGCCAGTCTTTTATTTGACTGCCATCATTCATGGTAAATGATTCATATGTCTGACACAAAACATCAGGACTATTGCTTTCTATTTCACCTCTTTTTTCTAAAAACTTGAGCAAAAAAGCACCTGTTGTTTCAGGCTCTCCTTCTATAACATAACTATGATATAAATCTTTTGGAAAAAGTTGTTCAAAATCCATAAATATAATTCTGATTCAGTAGAATCACCTACTGGGTTAATTCGTAATGTGAAATTATAATGTTCTTTTATTAATGGTCTGGCTCCTCGTCCTCCCTCATCCGAGGACCTTAATAAAAGAATATTATAATGTAGCTTCTTAATTCTTAATTTTTTCTCCCTAAAATTCTTGATTCAGTAGAACGCCTCATTCAACAGGATACCTCATTTAGTAAAATGACCTACTGGGTACTTGGTACTGGGTAATTCTTTTATTATTGTACCTCAATTGGGTAAATATCAGAAAGTTCACCAGAGTAATAAAACTCGTAGGCTATATCCCCAAAAGTGTAATCTACATTATTTATATTTATAACTGCACCTCCAATCTCAGGATTTTCTTTTGGCACTGAAAAATAGAAACCTAGATTATAAAGTGTTGCCAATATTTCTGGACGCTCTTTTAAATCAAAACCTTTATTTTGCCATTGTGCCATTAATTCTTTCATAAATAATCCTACATATAAGTATGAATAGTATGGGTCTTTCGCATTTGTTATTCTACTCATTCTTTCTGATTCAACGTCTGCATTTTGATTGTAATCAGTTATATGTTCCATATCAGGACCCAAATAAAATACCGAGTTCTTATCTTTAAGATTACTTTCTATAATACCTACTGTTTTAGGCTTAAGTCCTGCTATTCCAAAAGAAGTATTTGATAATGATGCTAAAATTTTTAATGGTTCAAAATATGTTTTAAATGACTCACGTCTATTATTAAAAAATCTAAATTGTTCTCCAATAACTCCACTTAATATTAGTCTAGGTGAAATATTTGCATCCTTTGCTGCCCGCTTAATTGTCTCTTGATCACGAATAAAAACCTCTTTCATTAAACTCCACTGGTCTGTATCGGCCCAATTATATGCTGAAATAGGAATGTTTAATTCTTCTCCAATATTACTAGAAGTTTTACACTTATTAATGGATAAATTATAAAGATAGTCATTTTTAAAACGATTAGATGCGATCTCTATCATTTTGTTCAAAAGTTTATCACTTGCTCCCTTTGTTAAATTTTTATAAATATTTACTGAAGTTAAAGGTGCATACTTACTCAAAACATTTATCTCGCAAATAATTTCCAAATTATTTATGTCGGTATTACTTATTTGAATATTTTTATTTACATTAAAATAAGAATTTCTTTCTGACACAGAACCTTTTACATTTAACCATCCATATTGCATTGCTATATAAACAACAAAGAAAATAAAGCCGGCAAAAGCAAATCCAAACAAGAATATACGAAAAGTATTTCGCTTAATTTTTTTATAATTGATAGACATTATTTCTTGCTCAAAATACTTTTCTTATAAGTTTCCAAATGATTTAGTGCTTCGCCTGTTCCTTTAACAACACAAAGAAGAGGTTCG
>Ga0209125_1000965_pt1 | contig 31056 bp, 23 predicted proteins | sample BarGraIncub1131A_FD_184503 | JGI IMG/M metagenome (GOLD analysis project Ga0209125, IMG submission 184503) | Arctic peat soil microbial communities from Barrow, Alaska - Barrow Graham LP Incubations 11-31A (SPAdes) (version 2) | ecosystem: Environmental > Terrestrial > Soil > Wetlands > Peat... | reverse complement strand
ATTAAAAGGTATGATTAAAACTGGTGAAAAAATCACTATTGAACTATTTAGAATTGACAAAAGCATCTTAGAGGAAGTTAGAAATCTTCCTAATATAATCTCCGCAGAATTAAATGGTAATGTGCTAATTGTAAAATCCAACAGAGGTAAAAACAATCTAATCGAATTGCTAGATTATTTAAAAGCAAAAGATATTATGCTTGGAAAGATTTACTCAGAACCACCAACTCTAAATGATGTTTTCTTAGAGATAACAGGTAAGGAACTAAGAGATTAAAGGAGGGGTATTATGTTTATTCATAATTATATATATAGATTAAAATGTATTGTAAGAGACAAGCAAATGCTATTTTGGACACTATTATTTCCAATAGTGCTTGCCACTTTATTCAATTTAGCTGTTTCAAACCTATCAATAGCAGAAAAATTTACTAAAATCGATATAGGGATAATAAATGATGCCCAGTACAATAAAAACACGGATTTCATAAAAGCTATTTCTGCTGTTTCAAGTTCTAATAAAAATGGAAGTAAGAACACTCTGTTTCAGGTTACCTATACCTCAAAGGAACATGCGGATAAACTACTCCAAGATAGTAAGCTTGAAGGCTACATCTATTTTGATAATGGGTTAAAGCTTGTAGTTAAAGAGTCTGGCTTAAATCAAACTATAATAAAAGGATTTTTGGATGACTTTAAACAATCCTCCTCTACAATAGTAACAGTTTTAAGTAGTAATCCTAATGCCACCACAGGACTTCTACAGGATATATCGAGTAGAAAAGATTATCTTAAAGAGGTTTCAGTAAGTAAGGCAGCTCCGGATACTACAGTAAACTATTTCTATAGTTTAATTGGAATGGCTTGCCTTTATGGGAGCTTTTGGGGCCTAAAAGAAGTGGTTGCCATCCAAGCTAATCTATCTCCTCAGGGAGCAAGGGTTAACATGGCTCCTACACATAAATTAAAAGTATTTGCTATATCTATTCTGGCAGCAGCTTCCGTGCAACTTCTAGAGATTTTTGTACTACTTGTATATTTGATTTTCATAATAAAAGTAAATTTTGGAGCACAGATAGGATACGTTTCATTAACCTGTGTTATTGGAACAATTACAGGAGTAACCTTTGGTGCTTGCATTGCTTCAATAATTAAGAAAGGAGAGGGTATAAAAATAGGAATTCTCATTGGCTTTACTATGATGATGTCCTTTTTGTCAGGGATGATGTTCGAGAATATGAAATATATTATCAGCACGTATTGCCCAATTTTAGGGTATCTTAATCCTGTAAATCTAATAACCGATGCCCTTTATTCGCTATATTATTATAATACTCACGCTCATTTTTTCAACGATTTAATTTGTCTTTGCGCTTTCATAGCTCTTTTTAGCACAATTACTTACTTGGTTTTAAGGAGGCAGAAATATGCAAGTCTATAAAGCTTTTTTCAAAGTAATATATAAAAATTTATCTCAAATAATGATTTATGTGGTAATATTTCTATTCTTTGCAATAGTTCTATCTGCTACTTATACTGATCCTTTAAATAAAAATTTCACCCAGACCAAAGTAAATATAGCTTTTATAAACCAGGATACAAATTCAAAGCTTTTGGAAGGCTTTAAGGCTTACCTAAGTAAAAATGCTAATATTGTTAATATTAAGGATGATACCCAAAAGCTACAGGATGCTTTGTTCTTCAGAAAGGTAGAATATATAGTGAAAGTACCTAAGGGGTTTACGGAAGGTTTGTTAAATGGAAAAGACGTAGTTCTTGAGAAAACCACCCTGCCAAACTCTGCAAGTGGCATATATATGGATAATATTATTAATAAATATCTAAATACCTCAAAAACCTATACCTCAAATATAAAGGATTTATCACAGGAACAACTTGTAAGCTATCTAGATAAAGATTTATCACAAAAAACTGAGGTTAAACTTATCAGCTCCGGTAACCCAAACATGAATAGTGAAAGGCCTAGCTATTATTATAACTATTTAGCTTATTCCTTGTTTGCCATACTCATTTTAGGGGTTTGTTCTGTTATGATTGTCTTTAATGATACAGATCTAAAGAAGCGAAACCTTTGTTCCCCAGTAAAGTTAAGAAACATGAATTTACAAATGATACTAGGTAACTTAAGTTTTGCAATACTCACTTGGCTAGTCATGATTTTTGCTAGCTTTATCATGTATGGAAGTTATATGTTCACGCCAAACGGATTACTCCTACTATTAAATTCCTTTGTTTTCACCTTGGCAGCTTTAAGTATTAGCTTTTTAATTGGAAATATAGTAAGTAGCAAAGGGGCAATGTCCGCAGTAGCTAATGTTTTTTCCTTAGGAACATGTTTTATAAGTGGGGTATTTGTCCCACAGGCATTACTAGGCAAAAATGTTTTAAGAATTGCAAGCTTTACACCTACCTATTGGTTTGTAAAAGCTAACAACGATATTGTTAAAATGGTAAATTTCAAAATGGAAAATCTTTTAGGTTTATTTACAGATATGTTTGTAGTATTAATTTTTGCTGTAGCAATCCTTGCAGTTACATTAGTTGTTATAAAACAAAAAAGAATAAGTGTGTAATGCGTCATCGTCTAACCCATGGAGACAAACTGAATTTCATGCTTAAAATTATAAGGCGTAATGAAATCCAGTAGATTATTTCCCTCCAAAAGGAGTGCGGTACGATTTTCATTGGAAATAGTTTGGAAAAGCTGAATATTCAAAGTAGTAATATCACTTTTCCTAATGATTTTCCATATCCCTTGGACAAAGCCATCAATAAGTATTGTGGCTTGTATTAGTCCATTTTTATTAAAAACTCGAGCTTGATTCTCCTTGGTTATTATACGAGTTCTGTCAAAATGTGAGAGGAGAATATTATCAAACTCAGCTATAAAACGAGGGGGAGAGGGTGTACTTTTATCTGGTCTAGGAGAAGCTGGTAAATCGAAGAGTTCCTTTCCTTCCTTGTTTAGAAAAGTGCAGAGGTTAGGACGTAACTTCTCTATTTCCACACTAAGTCTAGTTAGACCAGACCATACTTGAATATCCTTAACCGTAGCAGGTCCAAAGGCAGCAAGATAACTAATTAACATATCTTTTAATGATGAGTCTTGTGCTAGAGAGCATTTAAGCCAAACCTCCCCAGAAGTGTGAATTGCTTCACCCCCTTTACCCCAAATGCCACGAGGTGAAACCTGAACAAGGGGGACTAAGTTTCGGATTACATTTGCTAGAAGAAATTGACGTGCTAAAAATGCACGGTTAAGGGATACATTGTCCAATACCTCTTTATTTGTGAAAGCATTATCTTTAGATTCTTGTAATATATCACCCATGTAAGTTCCCCCCTTAAAACGCATCTAGTAGCTCTAACTGGTTTAATATTTAAGATTATACTCTATGTGTTAGCATAAACAAACATTTATTGACAGTTAATTTTTTCTAGTGTAAATTGCATATAAGGGTATATTATTTTTGGGGAGTGAAAGAGATGCAACAAGAAAATATTTTCGAGAAAATAATAGACAACATGGTAAAGGATGGCTATCTTAAAGAAGATGAAGCAACTAATCTAAAGGTTAAACATTTTAACTATGTAAATAATCTTAAACAAATAAATAGAATAATACCAATTAAGGTAGAAGATAAGGTTGAAGTAATCTCTGAGCAAAGAAAGTTAATTAGTACAGTTAAAGAACCAGCCCAGTTTACAAAGGAGCAAATAAGGGAGCGGAACCTATCTTGGATACTAAATATAGGTGTTATCCTTTTACTTATCTCAGGTTTAATATTTGCGACCTCTACTTGGGGATCCTTCAACAATGTAATTAAGGTTAGTTTATTATTTTGTGTGAGTTTGTTTTTCTTTATAATCAGCATTTTCTCTAAGAATGTTTTAAAGATAATTAAATCTTCAAATGCCTTTTGGATAATGGGTAGCTTGTTTTTACCCTTATCTCTTCTTTCAATAGGATTTTTTAGGCTAATTGGCAGTTACTTCTCCATATTTGGAGAAGGTAGATTCGTATACGGTGTCTTCTGCACCTTAATTTGTCTTCCTGTATTTATTTTTAGCACTTATAAATTTAAAAGTCGTATATTCAGTTGGCTATCCTTATCTATAATAAGCTTGCTCTTTGGATTTATGGTTGCAAGCCTTTATCTACCACACTTGGTTTTGGTTTTTATACTTTTTGCTTTTAATGGGCTTATATTATTTGTTAAACAAAAAGTTAGTAGGAACAGTAACTTGGAGATCTTTTTTAAAGAATTGAGTGTGTTTATTCAGTTTAACTTGCTCTTAACCCTAATCCTTACAATGACGACCTATAGTAGGGATATATTATATTCTATAAATTTATTGATGGTAGCCCTAATAGTTTTTGCACTTGGGATCTCGGAAAAGCAGGAAGTATACGATTATTTATCCGCATTTATATTTTCTGTTGGAATCTGTCTGTTAGGTAGTAATATAAATAATTATAGTCTTCAACTAAGCCTCATAACCTCTATTGGTATAGTTTTTTCTACCATAGCTTTTGCATATAATAAGGAAGCTAAGAAATACCAGAGATATTCTGTATTAAGTGTTATAGCAACAGCTCTTTCCTTTTTCTATATTGCAATTATTTGCATTCCATCTATGGGGACAAAGGATCCAATAATTTATATAGGAGCAGCTTGCTTAGTTCTATTGATTCTAAATTACATATGGCTATATTTAAAAAACAACTTAGCTGTAGTGGGGTTTTTGATACCCCTGCAAACTTTAGTGGTAATCTATGAGGGTTTGTATATTATTAATTTTTGGACAGTCTTCAATAATAAATTAGAATATTTAATCCTTATGACTTTACTACTTTTCACCTTTGGTTATGCTAAAAATAATATTAAGCATATTAATGAATTTAAAGTTTCATGTGCTATAGGTTCTTTAATTAGTACTTTTATTATTTTTATTTGGTGTTCAATTCAAAAAGGCGCTTTCATTAGTTTGCCAATAATTGCAGCTACTTTTACTTTACAGATTTTTATACTTTGGTTGAAAAATAATAATAAAGATATGAAACTAATTATGGGCTATGTGCTACCCTTTGTTACTTTTGGGGGACTTTGTCTTATAAGATTTTCCTATAACTTAAATTATATCCCCAAATATCCCTTTTATTTTGGGTGTGCTTTAATAGTATTTTGTGTGCATTATGCTATAGCTTTTAAGCTACCCAATTTAAAAGCTTCCTTCTTTTACTTGGGACATATTTTATTATTCATAGAATTTTCAGCCTTGTTAATAGTAAGTGAATCTCTGGTAATCCAAACTTTAAGTATCTTTGTTATGTTTGGAATATACTTATATAGTATTTATTACCTGAGGAAAAATGTTTTGGCATTTCTATGGCTAAATGCGCTGCTTATAACCTTTACCATATTTTTATTTGACTTAGCCTTGATGATAAACACTTATGGAAAGCTAGATCTGAAGAAATATGTTCTATATGCAAATGGATTTTTGTTAATTCTTTTATATAGATATATTAGAAAAAGTGGTTTTAAAAGAAATTTAGTTATTTACTTGAGCTTACTAACGGTTATATTGCTCTGTGGCAATATATTTGCCATAAATATTTTATGGTATGAATATTTAATTGAACTAATATTTGCAGCTCTCTTGTGCCTTGTAATAACAAAAACCAAATTGGAAAGGTTATTATTTATTCCATTACTGCTTTATATAACCACAACCCATATATTGATATATTATGTTCTAAAGTCAAGTTTATTTAGTGTTCCAGTTATACTTGCAGGGGCAGTTATACTTCTAACAGTAAGCAGGCTAAAAAATAGATTGCTGTTTAGCAAAGGATATATTGATTTTTATAGTATTACAGCTCTTTTTTCTATATTTTTATTACCCTACCATTATAATACAATAAGTATAGAAGGCTTTGGTATAATTATACCTGGCATCTTTGGTAGCCTTTGGTTCTTTGCTATTCGAAAACGCATGCTAGAAAGTGATGATAGGCTAGGAAATATACTTTTTGCAGTGAGTCTTCTATGGCCCTTTTATGCTTTGATTTCTTCTTTAAATCTACCTAATAGTTTCATATATGAGGTGTGCTTTTTACCCTTAGTGGTTTTAACTTATGTTTGCGTTAAGTGGATATATAAGGAGGAACACCTGCATGCAATTGAATATACAATACCTATCTTTTGTTATGTAGTGCTTACAGTTCATCTCATGTTAACTAACAGCATTATTGAAGCTGTAATAGTAATTGCTTTTGGATTACTCTCCCTTATGTATGGTAGTATATTGAAAACAAAATCAGCTCTTTTTATGGGGGGGATTTTGATAGTCTTAATAGTTATCATAAAATCCAGAGATTTCTGGCTAAGTGTACAGTGGTGGATTTATCTTGCGGTACTAGGCGGATCTTTAGTTATAACTGCTAGTATTAATGAATATAAGAAAAATAAAAACAGTAAGGGAATATTATCAAAATTTAATATGCTACTCGAGAAGTTTAGTGATTGGAATTAAGCTATTAGAATCAGTATAAAAAAGGATGTTATTATATGTACAAAGAAGGAACAGTAGCTATATGGCTTGGATATTTTGAGCCAATAGAAAGCTTGCAAGGATACCTACAGGTAAATTATTCGGAAAATGTGGACTTTATTGATTCACAATTTGAAAAAGATTTTGCTATAGAATATTTTGATGAAGAGATGAGAGAAATTGATTACTTTTCAGAAATAAAAAACTCAATATCTGATATTTTGGAAAATCATTCCTATGGTGATAGCATTATTTTTAATTATACTAAAATGTTTGGTGTCGAATTAGATAGAGGATATAATTCACTTATTTTATATTATAATTATTCATATTCTGGCTTGGGAAAGGAAATATACATCAAGAAAAATCTTATAAAATTTATTGGCAATATTGATTTTAATACAGATTAAGCTTAAATAGAAATATTATCACCTTTAATTTATATTATGGAGGAATTTACAATACATTGTAGAAATATATATTATAGTAATTATAGTATAGAGAGAGGTGGAATTATTTGATAAAGTTTAATGCTAATGATGGAATATTATATGCGTTAGTTGCAATGGTACTTGTTGTTGTTGTAGCACAGTCATTATTTTTCTTCATTAATGCTTGGAAGAGAGCCAAAGAAACAAATATGGACATGGATATTCTCAAGAAAGTAGTTATTACAAGTACTGTTTTTACAATTTTGCCTGCTATCTCAATTCTACTAGGAGTAATTTCCTTATCCAAATTTTTAGGACTACCCCTGCCTTGGCTTAGGCTAAGTGTTATAGGCTCTTTAACCTATGAGCTCACAGCGGCAACAACCGCAGCAGCTACTGTTGCTGCAAGCGTTTCTAAGACTGTTACTGATCCCTCCGTTTATTCAAGGATTGCCTGGGCAATGACTATAGGGAGCATTTTCCCACTTATTCTTGTACCCTTGTTTTCTGAAAAGATTCAAAAGGGAGTAAGCAAGATTAAAACTAAGGATAGCAAATGGGGGGAAGCTTTTATAGCAGCCCTATTTCTTGGAATGATTTCTGCTTTTTTAGGTGTGGTTTTTGCCACTGTTTCAACCGGCCTTTCCGGTTGGATACCTGTCTTCGTTTTGCTAGCTTCGGCTGCTGTTATGGCATGCTGTGGTCTTATAATTAAGGCTACTAAAGCTAAGTGGCTTGAAAATTTTGCTTTACCCTTAAGTATGATTGGGGCTATGGCATTTTCAATTTTCATAACCAATTTAATAGGATAGGGGTACAAAATGAAAAGAGATTATAATCAATCTACCCATTTTTGGGGACGTATTTGGATTTTAGGTGCTATGGCTGCTATGCTGGCATTTCCACTGGTTGTGAGCTTACATTATGGTGCTTGGCCACAGATTCCCTCTCTAATGAAAGCACTTCTGGGAATAATCCCGATCTTTTGGACGGTAGCAGTTATTGAAGTTTTTACCTATTCACCTATGCTTGGCCCAGGAGGAACTTATCTAGCTTTTGTTACTGGTAATATAAGCAACTTAAAGTTACCCTGTGCTCTTAATGCCATGGAAAATGCAAAGGTAAAGCCTGGCTGCGAAGAAGCGGATATAATTTCAACTATATCCATTGCCACCTCCTCCATTGTCACAACTGTAATAATATCAGTTGGTGTATTGATGTTGGTACAGATTGCGCCTATTATTAATTCACCAACCTTGAAGCCAGCTTTTGATAATATTTTACCTGCCTTATTTGGCGGTCTTGCTATAGCTTATATAAAGTCTAATTGGAAGATAGCAGCAGCTCCAATCATATTTATGGTGGTATTATTTATTCTTATTCCCTCCCTTGCAAGATCAGTAGGAATTTTGGTACCAGTTGGTTCCTTGATTTCCATCCTCTTTGCTAGACTTCTTTACAAGAAAGGCCTTTTATAAATTGAAAGGGGTGAATAAATGATGATATATTTATTGATTGTAATATTGGCATTACTCCTTATATTTATCTCAATTATTATTATAAGAGCTATATTGTTTAAACCTAGGCAGCAAAGTAATATTAAGCAACAAGAGGTAGATATTGATGAGGATAAGGCTATAAGTGATTTAGCACAAATGATTCGTTGCAAAACTGTTTCTCGCTATGATCCATTGCTTATCGATGAAGGAGAATTTGATAAATTTAGAGCATTATTACGTGAAATTTACCCTAATATTTTTAATAAATGCTCCTATGAAAGAATAGGAAACACAGGAATCTTATTTACTTGGAAGGGTAAAGAGTCTTTAAAGTCTACAGTGCTCATGGCACACTATGATGTAGTGCCTGCCAGCGAAGATAATTGGGAAAAACCACCCTTCCAGGGAATTATTGAAAAAGGTGTACTCTGGGGAAGGGGAACCATAGATACAAAAGGAACTTTGTGTGGAGTAATGGAGGCTGTAGAACATTTGATAGTTAAGGGTTTTTTGCCGGAAAATGATGTATATCTATCCTTTGCCGGTGATGAGGAGATTAATGGAACAAGTACTCCTTCCTTAGTGAAGGAGCTTAAAACTAGAGGAATACGTCCAAGCTTAGTAGTTGATGAGGGAGGCGCTGTTGTTGAAGGAGTATTTCCAGGGGTGAAAGAAGCTTGCGCTCTTATTGGAATTGGCGAAAAGGGACCTATGAATTTGGTTATGTCTGCAAAAAGTAACGGAGGGCATGCTTCTACACCACCCCCCCATACCCTTGTAGGACAATTATCTAAAGCTGCTGTGAAAATCGAAAAGCATCCTTTTAAAGGTCTGCTTACAAAGCCTGCTGCTGAAATGTTTGATACTCTTGGCAGATACTCTACCTTTTCTTATAAAATAATTTTCTCAAATCTCTGGTGCTTTAAACCGATATTGGATGCACTTTGTAAAAAAACTGGTGGGGAACTGAATGCTCTTATGAGAACTACCTGTGCACTAACCATGATGGAAGCAAGTAGTGCTCCTAATGTTCTTGCACCAGAGGCAAAAATGGTTGCAAATATGAGACTCATCGGTAAAGATACCTCAGAGTCCGCGTCGCAATATATAAAGAAAGTTATTAAAGATGAAAGTATTAAGCTTGATATTATGGATGGGGGGATGAATCCCTCCCCATATTCGGAAACTAAAGGGGGAAGTTGGGAAAAACTTAAAAGTGCTATTCTTCAGACATGGCCGAGTACTATTGTAGCTCCCTATTTGATGGTAGCTTGCAGTGATTCTAGACATTATTGTGAGATAAGCGACTATGTTTATCGCTTCTCTGCCATGGAGCTAAGTAAGGAAGAACGGGGCATGATTCATGGACATAATGAGAGAATACCACTAGACAAAATAGTGACCACCGTTAAGTTCTATGTTAGACTTATCAGTCAGATATAGGAGCAAAGTGGTCTTTGATAAACTTAGTTGGTGACTGTTTATAATATTTTTTAAACATACGACTAAAGGACGAAATATCAGAGAAACCTAATAAAATTGCAACCTTCTTAACACTAAAGCCCATGTTTAGATATCCTAGTGAAGTTGACATTTTCAATGAGTTTATGTAATTTGTTGGGGTTGTTCCAAACTGGCTATTAAAAAAGTTGAAGAGGGTTCGTTCAGACATATTTACATGGTTACAAATATCACTAATAGTAATGCTACCCCAAATGTTTTCACTAATAAAGCTTGTTATTTCTTGAACTATAGGGTTATCAGTCTTAAGCTGTAGCAAATCTTTTGTAGAGGATAAAGATATCATAATATCCATAAGCATTGCACCTTGTATTTCATCAGTACCATATTTGCCCTTACAGGATACATACTTTGAAAGCATTTCAAAGTATGTTCTTATATGGGGACAATTATCTACATGCATATTGTGCGTATGTAGGAAGTCCTTAATAATTAAATCTTGCTTTAGTAACTGAACTTTTGATCCGTTACTACTAATAGAAAATGTAAAAAAGCTCAATTTTAGTGGCTCATTTTCAGTCCATATTATCTCATGATTCACAAAAGGAGCACCTATAAAAAGTGTATTCTTAACAACTTTATAAATATTTCCATCACAATGGAATTCACCAGAGCCTTCAAGTACAAAGCACGCTTCATAATAATTGTGCATATGAAGTCCATTCCGTGGATTATTAAGATAAAAGGTGCAATCGAATATTTGCTTAGACATCAACACATTATATTTATTATAGGCGATATTCATTCTATCCCTTTCAATATTGCAAGAAAAAATCATATTATCACTTCCTTTAATAACAACATAATATATATTGCAGTATATGTCAAATGTATTGCAATATTTGTTATTTGATTATAAGCACTAATGCGATATATTTAGAGTAGGTAAATAATAAGGAGAGAAGGATAATAAATATGGAAACAATGACTGGTCGAGAGAGAGTTTCAAAAACTATTAATCATGAAAAAACAGATAGAATGCCCATTGATTTAGGAATGCATTTTTCTACAGGTATTTCGGTATTTGCATATAAAGCACTTCGAGATTACTTAGGTCTTTCCACCAACAATATTCATATAGCTGATTCTGTACAAATGCTTGCAAGGGTAGATGAAGATATTTTAGAGCGATTTCATTGCGATTGTATGCTTTTAAACCCGCCCTGGGAAAAACCCGTAAAGTGGACAGTTAGGGGAGATAATACATTTTGGGTTTCAGATAAATTTAATCCTAAATTAAATGAAAAGGGAGATTGGAGGGTTTCTTCAGGAAAGAAATCCATGCGGTTACCCCAGGGAGGATATTTTTTTGATGGTGAATGGCTTTCAACAAATGAGTATTCGTCCCAAGAAGAAAGATTAAAGGCATATGCAAAACGTGCTGAGTGGCTATTTAAGGAAACCGATTATTTTACAATGGAGATGGGCTTTAGTGGCTTTTTTGGAGGAATAGAAGAGGCCTGTGATATGTATACTGATCCTGAAATAGTTATTGAAAATCAAAAGATTTTATTAAAAGATAATTTGAAGAGGGTGAAAGCTCTTATATCAAGCTATGGTCAGTATATACAATGTATAGAAGTAAATTCAGATTTAGGAGGACAATCCAATCCTTTTATAAAATCCGAAATGTATGAAGAATTCTGTTTGCCTTATTTAAAAGAATTCTGTGAGTTTGTCCACAGAAATAGTGACATTAAAATATTTATACATTCTTGTGGTTCTATGAAACCATTAATACCATATCTCATTGACGCTGGAATAAATATTATTAATCCAGTTCAAGTCTCAGCCTCCAATATGGATCCTAAAGCTCTAAAAACTGAATTTGGAGATAAGATTTGTTTTTGGGGTGGGGGTTGCGAGACTCAAAGTACCTTACCTCTTGGTACAGTTAAAGATGTTGTAAATAATGTTAAGGAATTAATCAGTGTTTTTAAACCAAATGGAGGCTATGTTTTTAATCAAGTGCATAATATTATGGGGGATATTAAGCCTGAAAAAATAGTAGCAATGTTTGATACAGCATATAAAAATAGTTTCTACTAATCTTTATAGGCTCAAATTATAGAGAACTAAAGTGGAATATAAAAAAAGGTAAGTAAAGAATTGATCCTTCACTTACCTTTAGCTTTTGAAGATTGCATAATTAATGAATTAAGCTTTAAACCTATAACCCGTACCCCAAAGAGTTTCTATAAATTCTGGATTTGATGGATCCTTTTCAATCTTTTTTCTTATTTTTTGAATGTGTACTGGTACAGTTGCAGTATCACCATAAAATTCATTACCCCATACACTATCAAAAATATGTTCTTTAGTAAAAACGATATTAGGGTTAGATGCTAGGAATAAAAGTACTGCATATTCCTTTGAGGTCAGTTGAACCTCTTTTCCATTCATATCTATTTATATGAGATTTTACACGTGCTGCTAGTTCCGCAGGACTAAATGGTTTTGTCAAATAATCATCTGCTCCAAAATCTAAACCTCTTATTTTATCAATATCCTCATTTTTAGCTGAAACAACTATTATAGGAGTCTCAAATTTTTTTCTGATTTCCCTTGTTATTTCGTAGCCATCTTTACTAGGAAGGTGTTTTTATCAATTACAGGAAAGGAGATTAGAGAATAATGAGAGGAATAAGTGCTATATTAAAAATAAATTCAACTAATTTTATGAGAGATAAACTAAGGGTGTTTTTTTCAGTTTTCATGTCAGTATTTCTTCTATTTATTTTTTCTTTTGTTATGAAATCTACCACTTTGGGGGTTGCAAACCCTCTCAACTACCTAATTTCAGGTATAATTATTATGACGGTTTTTCAATCAGCCTTAAGTAATTCAACAAGTATAATATATGATATATCCCTGGGTTTTATGAAGGAGATTATTGTTTCCCCAGTAGCTAGATGGCAACTGTCTATTGGACAAGTGCTTTCTGCCACGGTTATAGCTGTAGTTCAAGGTTTAATAGTTATTATTATAGCAATACCTCTTGGTCTTAGGATAGATATGCTTCAGTTTATTGAGATGGTTGGATTAATGCTAATAGTGGGAGTTGCTTTTAGCTCAATAGGATTGTACCTTGCGACTCTAGCTAAAAATTCAACTACTTTCCAGATTATGATTACCGCTTTTACCATGCCCCTAACTTTTTTATCTGGCGCACTTATACCAACTACTGCTATGCCAAAGATAATTCGACCCTTAATATATATAAACCCCTTAACTTACACCACTGCAATATTTAGATATGTTACTTTGAAGATGGAGAAGCTGTCAAATGCCGCCTTGATAAAAGCAGGGGTAGCCTTTGATATAAATAGATTTGTTATAAAGCCTATATTTGGGTTGCTTATTCTAATAGCTATGAGCTTAGTTTTCTTCATTTTTTGTGTTAGGCAGTTTGCTAAGGCTGATTTCTCAAACGCTAAAGCGTTTGATCCTCATAGTAGGTAGGTTTATCTTTCAAGTATTTATTGATATGATAGAGTTACCAATAGTTTCAAAATCACATTAAAAGGAGCTGATTATTATGAGTACAACTATTTACTATTTTACTGGAACTGGTAATTCTTTAAAGATTGCTAAAGATTTAAAAAATGAAATAGAAAATACAAAGCTTGTTCAGATATGTAAAAACAATATGGAGATTAATAAACGAGCAGTGGGAGATAAAATCGGATTTGTTTTTCCCGTATATTTTAGAGGCTTACCTCATATGGTGAAAAGTTTTATGGAAAAGCTTGAAATAAACCCAAATGTATATATATTTGCAGTGGCGAATTATGGTGGTTCTGCGGCGATAGCCTTTGAGCAGATAGAAAAGATACTCCTTGATAAAGGGGCAAAATTATCTGCAACTTTTGGCATAGATATGCCTGGAAATATGTGGTTTATGTATTATCCACATCCTAAAGAAGATTTCATTAATAGGATAAATGCACAAAAGGAAAAAACAATTGATATAGCTAAAGAAATTAACAAAAATAGTGTAACAAAAATGGATACTCTAATTAACAAGGTAGCTGATGAAAAAATTTATAGTGAATTTCAACCTAATAAATTTGATGAGGATTTCTGGACTAATCCAAAATGTAATGGATGCGGAATATGTTCTAGAGTATGCCCTGCTAATAATATCAACTTAGTGGAGGAGAAACCTAAGTGGCAACATAAATGCGAACAATGTTTAGCCTGTATACATTGGTGTCCACAAAGTTCCATTCAATACAAAAATGATTCTTTAAATAAAGAACGCTATCAAAACCCAGAAATAAGGGTAGAAGAGTTGTTTCAAGATTTAAGATAATATTTAAGAGCCAATAGTTTTATTGGCTCTTTTTAAGGTTAACGTATAAAATTAGTGCCAGCTCTTGGTTCTTTTTCAGGAAGCAAAATCCCAGCTGCTTTTCCTGCTTCTATAGATTTTAGAAGCCAAGCCATGTTTTTACCTAGTGTTCTCATGGTTTGCATTCCTTCTAAATCTTGTTTTACTTCATCAGGAGTATTTCCATGAACCATATTCCAATATTGAGAGGATACAACAGGCATACTTGAAATGGTAAAATATTTATTTAACTGCTCAAAAGCAGCAGTTGCACCGCCTCGACGACAACTTACGATTGCAGCGCCAGGTTTATACTCAAAACCATTTCCTGCATAGAAAAATCTATCTAAAAACGATGTTATTTGACCAGAGGCAGCGGCATAATGTACAGGAGACCCAAATACAAAAGCATCAGCTTCTTTAGCTTTTTCTAAAGCAATATTTACAGTATCATCATTAAATACACATTTACCAGCATTATTAATAGAACACCATCCACATGCGGTGCAACCTCGAATTGGCTTGGTTCCAACGTGAAAAATTTCAGTTTCAATACTTTCCTTTTTCAATTCTTTAGCCACTTCACATAAAGCAGTATAGGTACATCCTTCTGCCTTGGGACTACCGTTAATAAGTAATACTTTCATGAACATACACCCCTTATAATTTTTATTAAAAATTGTTTGATTATATTAATATACAATAATTTAACAAGGAAAGATAGTTTAGAAATACTAAAACAAATGCAAAAGGAATATGTGGAATTCACAACATAAGTTAATTAGGGGCAACTAAATAGCTCTTAAACCGTTGATAATAGTGACTTTAGAGCTATTTTGTGGTATAATAAGTGCAGTGGCATTTATTCAATCTATTAAATAACCTTGCATCTGGAGGTGGTTTTCTTGTATAAAAATAGAGAAAAAGAACATACTCAAATGATTTTACCCCATGAATTTTTTCTTCCCTTTGGTGGCCATTTAAATTCTGAAAACCGTTGGGTAAAACTTGCATTAATTATTCCTTGGTTTGAAATTGAAAGAAGATATAGAAAAAATTTTAGAAATCTACATACTGGTCAAGTTGCACGTTCCTCAAGAATGGCACTTGGAACTTTGATTATACAAAACCGTTGCTCAGATAATGGAAAATCCATACCTTCAATATTTTATTGGCCTCGCTGCTTTTCAGCAAGAACAACCTTTTCATCGTGCGCCCAGAATGGGCGCAACCTTATGACTCATTTTCGTAAAAGGCTAAATAAACAAATTCTCAATGAAATTAATGAACTAATTGCACTTGAAGCCTCAAAACCTAAAAAAGACGATGATTCAAATAATTCTTCTGGTAGTGATTTAATGGATGAAGAAGCCACACCTGAAGAAATTAAAATAGACATCCCACATCAAGGTAAACTTATACTTGATGCTACATGCACGCCTGCTGATGTTCATTACCCTACTGATTTATGGCTTTTAAATGAGTCAAGAGAGAAACTTGAAACAGTTATTGATACACTTCATGCTCCATTAATCGGGAAACAGAAAAACCAAGAAATTACCGAAATGAAGCTAGAAGAAGTTATCTTAACATTGCAAGAGCGAAAAAGCCTGGTATCAGAAAAATAAACAAAGGAATCTCTAAACAGCTAGGTTATGTGAAACGAGATCTTGAAAGTATAAATAAATTAATAGAAACCAGTAATTTTAATCTTTTAAGCAAACGTCAAATAAAGGATCTTTAAGTTATAAATGAAATCTACAGACAACAAATTTTGATGTTCAAAAGCCATTCCCATAAAATAGAGGATAGGATTGTGAACATTAGCCAACAGCATATACGACCTATAGTACATGGCAAAATGAAGGCGGAAGTTGAGTTCGGAGCAAAGCTAGCTTTGGAGAGGGTAAGCGATTCTATGGACTTAACCGTATTTTCACACGTCTTCCAGAAACTAGTGAAACAGTTATCGCAATGCAGTTAATAGTGATGAACCTTGAAAAGAGGCTTAGGCTTCTTTTTACCTATTTTTCAAAAATACAAATTATAGTACTTTATGAGTTTTATTAAAAAAAAATTATAAAAGGGGTAATTGTTCAGTTACCCCTAATTAAATATAAAATAAAACCTTCGACATCACTATCGAAGGTCTTATTTTAGTAGCTTTATATCCTTTGGACTTTAATAACTAATATTTTCCTTATCTAAGGAGGCTCTTATTACTTTAGCTTGAGCTTTTCTAGCTATACTTTCTTGTATAGAGATTAAAGCAGGTATCACTATAGGCAGGAGAAGTACACTTAAAAGGAATAAACCTGTTACTACACAAATAGCTAGCTCCATTAATATATGAAGATTTGATGGATACAAGGTAGCAAAGGTGCCAGCAAGTATTATTGCTGCTGACATTACAACTCCACCAACATTTTTGGCTGCTAGTATAATGGCTTCCTTTGGATTGGTATCTGGATATTCTTTAAACCTTGTCATTAGGAATATACTGTAATCAACTCCTAAGGCTGCAATTACTATAAAGGAGAAGAAGGGTACATTCCAAGACATCCCATCCATGTTAGTAAACAATTTTGTTATTAAGAAGGAGGTTACAGATATAGCTGTATAGTATGCAGCAAGTAATGCTCCAACTATATACACAGGTATCCAGAAGGACTTTATTACTAACACTAATAGTACAAAGATACAAGCGAGTACTATTATCTGAGTGAAGGTTATATCATGAGTTGCAATTTTATTTAAATCATTAGCACTTGAGGTAGGACCAGCTATACCAAAGTGTGCATCAGAAAGCGTTGTTCCTTTTAACTGATTACCAACGATACTATTCATTTCATCAATAACCTTTATTGATTGTGGAGAATATGGGTCTGAGCTAAGGTTTACAGTAAACTTTGCAATTTTTCTATCTTTGGACATATAGGCATCAAACATTTTCCCAATATCTGGTGTGCCGAAAGCTTCTGTAGGTATATGGAAGCTTTTTGTGCTGGTTAGTTGGGTCAAGAAGTCATTAGCTTTAGTTATTCCCATATTGATGGTGCCAAGGCCATCACTACTTTTATTTATTCCATCCTTAAGTTGCGTCATACCACCACTTAAAGTAGTTAATCCGGTATATAAGGTGTCTTGCCCAGTCTTTATTTTTGCGGCACCTGCTTTTAACTGTGCAAGACTAGCAATTACAGTCTTTTGGCCTGCACTACCTTGTCTAAGGCCTGTTGCTAAACTTGCTTCTCCTTGCTCCAACTTATCTATACCGGTAACTAATACAGAGTTAGGTCCAGTACTTGTGATTATAAGCTTTAAGCCACTATTTAGCTGGTCTAAACTTGAGGTCAAATAGTCATAATTTGTATTTGAAGTTGTGATTCCTGCAGATAAGCTATCTAAAGCTCCTGAAAGCTGTGGTAAAATTCCTTTGAGCTCAGTAACATTTGTATCGCTTGGATTCATTTTAGCTACTATACCATCCATTATGGAAACTAATACCTTGATCTGCTCTATTGATCCAGGCAAGACTTTATAACCACTTTCACCAAGCTGAGCATATCCTGCTTGAATTCCACTCATATTATCTGATATGGTCTGCAAACCACCATTTATGCTATTAACACCAGTCTTTAAAACTGATATTCCAGCAGTAATCGTATCAGCACCACTTGCACCTGCATCAATCCCTGCATTAATTTTCGTAAGACCATCAGCTACTGCGCCCATTCCGTTTTCAATAGCACCAGTACTACTTGAGAGTTCTTTAACACCTGAGAAATCTGGAGTGGTAAGACTAGAACCTATTAGCTTTAAGCCGTCATTAATTTTTTCCACTCCACCACTGGCAGCACCTAAGCCATCTGCCACAGTTTTTGTTTGAGTGTTAGTATAAAAGCTGTCTATAGGGGCTCCTGTTGGCTGAGTTGCGCTTGACACTTGATCAACACCCTTTATGCTTTTAAGCTTTTCCTTTAGGGTATCTATAACTGCTAAAGTTTCATTATTATCCATAGGATTCTTGCTTTCGATAACTACTGTTGTTGGCATAGCTTTTCCTTTGCCAAATTTATCTGCAACTAAGCTAAAGCCCTTTACAGATGGAGTATCAGCACTTAAATCCTTAAGACTGTCAAAGGATAACTTTGTAGTATTAAATAATATTACAGGAGTTATAATTGCTGCAACTATAACTAAAGAGATAATAGGATGCTTTACGGAAGCTGAGGTAACTCCTCCCCAAAGTTTGCTCTCTTTGTGACCTGAAGCACTATGGGAAGGCCAAAATAGCTTTCCACCAATAATTTTCATCAGTAGAGGGGTTAAGGTAGTAAGCTCTAGTAGTAGCACCGCTATACCGATGGCTACTGCATTGGCAGAACGGTAAATAGGAAATTGTACAAAGGTAAGACTGGCGAAAGCTATAAATACTGTTAAGCCACTGAAAATTACCGTTTTTCCTGCAGCCTTATAGGTTGCAACTATGGCATCATCAATTGATAGTCCATGCCCTAATTCCTCTTTAAATCTATTAAATAATAGTATGTTATAGTCAGTACCTATACCAAATAAAACTAGAATTATAAACATCTGAGTTAAACTAGTTATTGGGAAGTTAAAGACATTTATTAGTATCCCAATAATCCCCATAGAACACAGATAGGAGATGGCAACTGCGAACAAGGATACAAAGGGTGTAACCACGGATCTAAACATTATTATAAGTACCACTAATATAAATATAACAGTTATAATTGTGCTTTTTTCAACCCCTTTATTAGTAGCAACTAAATAATCATTGTTTATGGCAAGTTCACCGGTAATATAGTGAGTTACCTTAACATCTTTTATAGCATTCTTAAAGCTATCAATTATGGTTTCACTATCTCTAGTACCTTTTTCATAGGTGACTTGAGTGATTAAGGTAGTACCATCTTTTGATATCAATTGATCTTTAGCTTCAGGAGTTGTAAAGGGGTCAACTATATTATTTATTTTGAGAGAGTTCTCCTGAGCTTTAAGGTTCTGGAGGCCCTTTTCAATATCCTTCATACCCGAATCAGATATTTTCGTTGGATCATTGAAAACAAATATGGCTGTATCACCCTTTGAGGTTCCCATTTTATTTATCATATCACTAGCCAATTTGGAGGGCGAATTTTCGTTTATTGTAGCTTGACCTTTTTGATTTAATATTTTCTTTAGGTTAGGTTGGTTAACTGCAAATAAAATAGTAACAATTACCCACACAACTAACAATACCCAACGAAGCTTTAACATTTTTCGCATAACTTTTTGCTCCTCTATATTTAGAACTTTTTATTTAGAATATCATCTATGCCTTTTTTAACCTGAGTGACCTTGTAATCTATTCTTAAGGCTTGAAGATTATAAATGGTTAGTGCATAAGCATAATCTGTAAGATTATTTGTACTAGTAGCTTGAAGCCATTCCATTATTACGTTATAAAGGGTTCCAATAAAGGCTAAAGAATATATCTTTACATCAGGTATACTGACCTTATCCCAACTCTTCATTTTTTCAAAATATCCAGCAGTATAATTAACATATTTTTGGGTAACCTCAGCTCTTTTTCTTTCGAAATTTGGATTTAAGCCCACAGCTTCTATAAGCATAATTTTAGCAAGCGGTCGATTTAATTGAATAGCCTTTAAGAAGAAAGTTATTGCTTTACTGAATCCTAAGTCAAGATCATTATTTATGTTTTCTAAAGAACCGCATAAGGCAGCATAAAACGTCTCTGACAACTCATCATAAAGTGTCTCAAATAAATCTTCTTTATTTTTAAAATAAAAATAAAAGGTTCCTACAGAGATGTCTGCTGCTTCCACCACATCCTTTACAGTGGTATCATAATAACCGTTATTAGAAAAAACTTTAATTGCTGTGTGAATAATATATTTCTTTTTTAAATCTTTTCTTTCTTGTGTTTCTTTGGAACTTTTATAAACCATTGTATTACCTCGCTTTAAGCATAGAATGACGTATCGTTTTATGCTTACTATTATAAATCTATAAGGTTATATATGTCAATATAATGAAATCCTTTACTTAAAAATAAATAAAAAAATACCACACCAATTATATTGCTAATCGGTATGGTAAATACATTGCTAATTTTCCTTCATGCAATTAAAAACAAACCCGCAGCACTCAACTGCAGCTTCTTTTGTATAATATTTTATTTAACCTCTTCGTAATCTACATCAATAATTTGCGCATTTGGGTATGCTTCTTTTCTTTCCACTGAACTATAGTCTTCATTATTAACGTTATTAATAAAAGCATTCTTTTTACTTGCCCTAGCTCTTACAGCTTTTATTATTTTATATCCTAACCAACTTGCAGCTCCAACAAGCAAAATCAGTGGTAGCAATTGTAAAAACAAATAAACTAAAACTAGGCCTACAATTCCAAACAGAATAATTTTAAATAACCCTCTAATTTCTTTAGATGCAAAACTCATAATAATCGCTTCTTTCATTTTTATAATGCTTGTATTATATCACGTATAAGATAAAGATGTATTAAAAAATAGCTAATAAACCATTAACAATATATTAACAACTTGTTTGATAAACATATTATTTCCATTCAAAATCAACTCCATAAATTACAATTTATACAATTGTAGCATTAAAGCCCTTTACTTGTATACATAAATAAGTTAAAATAATGTTAGATGTACATACAAGTAAAAATTTATTGAAATGGAGAAAACATAAGAGCATATGGAACCAAAATATATTATATTAAAAAAACAGATTATTGAAAGCATCTTAAAGGGAGACTTTAAAATAGATGAGATGCTAACTTCAGAAAATCAGCTAGCAGAAAGGTATAAAATCAGTAGACATACTGTAAGACAAACCATGGCAGAATTGGTTAATGAGGGGTACATATATAAAAAGCAAGGTAAAGGAACCTTTATTGCGGATTCTTCTAATAGGAAGGACACCAGCTTAAAAGTGGGTATTATGGGTACATATGAGGATTATATATTTCCAAGTATAATTAATGGAGTTGAGAAGGTCCTTGCTCCAGAAGGCTATAATATTCTTCTTTTCAATACTGGTGGTAAAGTGGATAAGGAAGCAATGCTACTTCAGAATATATTAAACCTTAACTTGGATGGACTTATAGTTGAGCCTACCAAAAGTGCCCTTCCAAATCCAAATATTTTATTCTATAAGGAAATACTAAAGAAAAAGATACCATTAATATTTATTAATGGATGTTATCCAGATTTAAAGACCTATTGCGTTCATGTAGATGATTTTTTAGCTGGATATATGGCTACTAAACATCTTATTGATTTAGGACACAAAAATATTGCTGCCATCTTTAAGGTTGATGATATACAAGGACATGAAAGGTATAAGGGATATCTTAAGGCTTTAAGAGAAAGTGGACTTGCTATTAATGAAAATGCTGTAATATGGTATTCTAGAGAGGAAGAGGATACAATTCTAGATCAGGAAAAGGATGTATGTAATTTATCTAGGATAGCTAACTCATCAGCTATTATAGCGTATAATGATAAGATTTCACTTGAATTGGTGAATTTGTTAAAAAGAAATAATATTCAGGTTCCGGAGGATATATCAATTGTCAGCTTTGATGATTCAACCTTAGCTGTAATAACAGAGGTGAAGCTTACTTCAATTACCCATCCTAAAGAGGGCCTTGGAGTAAGAACAGCTAATCTTTTGTTAAAAATAAAATCAGAACAAAAAATCCCCTTAGACGATGTTACTGTTCCTGAATTAATAGTTAGAAGCTCTAGCAAAAACATAATATAGAGGGGATCTTCCTCCTTCCTCGGATAGTTAAACAAGTAATGCATAAACCTTCTTTATATTGGGCATAATCTGTAACATATATTAATAGATTAATAGTAAAGCATAAATTTACATTGACAAGTAAAATAACTAAATGTTAAAATATAAAGTTTATTTGACAGTTTACAAATTATGTGATATAATATAAACTGATGGAAGAAGGTGTTTACTTTGGAGAAGCATAATGTGCTGGAGGTTATCAAAAAAGATATTGAAAGCCATGTTGGTGAGAGAGTGACTTTGAAAGCTAATGGCGGAAGAAGAAAGGTTTTAGTAAACAACGGAATTATTGAAAAAACTTATCAAAGTATTTTTGTAATCAGATTAGAGAGCGACAATAACAGAACAGTGACTTATAGCTATTCGGACGTATTAACCAAAACAGTTCAAATAGTTTTTGCTGTATAGAGAACGATACTTTTAAAAAAGTATCGTTTTGTTTGCAAATACAGCTTTTTTATTGCATGTGTCTTCTGTGAACGATACTTTACAAGATACCGCTTTCTTTGAAGGTACAGTCCTTTTATAGCATTCAACCTTTAGTAAAGGATACTTTTAAAAAAGTATCCTTTTTTCAGTGCGCCAGGCATGGCAATTAACTAGGTGTTGAAAGTTCACTGTAGAGGTCTGTAGTTACCAACCACTAGCTGAAGACAAGGTATCCATTGTGAGGTGGAACTGAAGGAAGTCCTAGGCAAAATTCCGACCCTAGGAACACAAACATTTTCAGGCAATCTATTTGTGGATGAGTCTGCTGAACAAGACAAAGTCCAATAACTACACAGAACGGATAGGTGTAAAGAATGTGGGTACATGGAATGAAAGTTAATTGTATTACCCTGGGAGGTCTCATGGACATGTAGCGATGAATTTCGAAGCATGGTCGAAAAAGGTTTGTCATGAGAAGTCAGCAGAGGTCATAGTACCAGATATAGTAAACGATAGCTGGGAAGGACTGAACATTAGGAGGTGAAAGTAAATGAAAGTTACTAATAAAGAAATCAAATACAGCAAACTTCAAATTGATTTTGAAGACTCCAGGCAGGAGGATAATGCGGAACATGAAAGTAGTGCAGGAGTGTATGCTTCTTTAAAGATAACTGAAAACAACATCACCAATGGATTCGTGGTTAAAGATAGATTACTGGAGAAAATTATGGATAAGGAAAACGTAAGAGTTGCCTTAAAACGAGTCATCTCAAATAAAGGAAGCCATGGAATTGACGGGATGAAAGTCGATGAACTTCGAGCATATCTCAACGATAACTGGATTACTTTGAAGGAATCTGTCATGGACGGAACTTTCCGTCCAAATCCCGCAAGAAGAGTAGAAATACTGAAAGAAGATGGGATTAAAGAGAAAACAACGGTAGACCTAGCAAATAAGTTAAAGTTTCTTGGGTTCTCATTTTACAATTACAAGAATGGAGTTAGAGTGAGGATTCATCCAAAATCAATTGCCAAGATAAAAGCTAAAGTTAAGCTACTTACTGGCAGAAGCTATGGAATAAGTAATGAGGAAAGACCAATCAAGCTAAGGCGTCTCATAATGGGATGGATTAATTATTTTAAGATTGCGGACATAAAATCATTGCTTAAAACAATAGATGAATGGATGAGAAGAAGGATTCAGATGATTTACTGGAAGCAATGGAAGAAAGTTAAAACTAAATTTATTAAGCTAACCTCGCTTGGCATTGAGAAAAGTAAAGCATGGGAATTTGCGAACACAAGAAAAGGCTATTGGAGAATATCCAACAGCCCAATTGTGAATCGTCATTAACTAATGACGTCCTAAAGAAACTAAATTATTTATTCTTTTCTGATTATTATAGCCATGTTAATTTGTAAACTAGTGAACCGCCGTATACCGAACGGTACGTACGGTGGTGTGAGAGGGGCGAAACATTTTAATTGATAGCCTCTACTCGATTATCACAATTTTTACATAAATATATGCAGTTATAGTCATATTTCCTTAAAGTATTTTATATAAATAAGTAGTAGATAGTTTAGGAGGAATATGATGGATATTGAACTCATAAAAGAAAATATAGAATGTGAACAACTTTTAGGAGAAAATGCTTCCGATACAGTAATAAAGGCTGAATATATTATTCCAGATACACTGCCAGATGTTTTTGAAATATTATTACTGGATGCAAAAGCAAGTATTGTAAGTAAAGAAGTAATCCAGGATAAAGTTTACCTTGAGGGTCAGATCGAATATAATGTTATCTATTTATCAAAGGACGAGGAAAGCTGCGGAGCCCATAATGTAACTTACAATGGTAAATTTTCAAACTATGTAGAAATTAATGGTGCTCTACATAAAATGTTTTGTGAAGCCGACTGTTTTATTGAACATATTGAAGGTGGCATAATCAATGAAAGAAAAATATCCATTGAAGGCATTTTAAATGTTAAGGCAGAGGTATACAAAAACAATAATTTTCAACTTATTAAGGATATAAATAATGGAGATGGGATACAGCTTTTAAAAAGTCCTGCATCCATAGATAGGATCGTTGGAAATTTATCCTCAGATCTCGCTGGAAAAACTCAAATAATGGTTCCAATGGATAAACCACAGATTGGAAGTATCTTAAGCAATAATGTAGTATTCCATAAGAAAGATGTAAGCGTAGGGGAAGGAGAAATTCAAATAGGCCTCTTTGCTAAAATTGGAGTTTTGTACAAAGCCTTAGATAGCAATGACTTACAATACGTATCATCAGATTTATTTTTAAGTAAAAGGGAAGAAATGAGCGGAGCACTTCCAAATATGAATTGCTATCATGACTTTTATTTAGAGGATATAGATTTTGATATTTTGTCTGATGATTTAGGTGAAAATAGGATATTAGATGTGGATGCTCTTGTAAAGGCAACAATTAAAGTTGTGGAAAAAGAGGAATTCCAAATGATAGAAGATGCTTATAGTCCAGAGTTTGTGATTGATATGGAGAAGAAAAAATATGACCTTAATGTTATTCATGGACAAGGAAAGGCTGAAGTAATAGTAAAGGGAACAATCGATATTGACTCTTCTAATAGGCCAACAGAGATTTTGTTATGTAAAGGAAGATTAAACATCATAGATAAAAAGGTTTTGGAAGGAAAGGTTATAATTGAGGGAATAGTAAGCACGGATATATTATATAATACTCAAGATACAGAAAAGCCAGTTAATACTGCTTCTGATGAGTTTACTTTTACTGCTAATTTAGATATACCGGATACTAAAATAAGTATGACCTCCACTGCTAAGGCAGCATTGGAATTAATGGAGGCTACCATTGAAGGCGGAAGTATAGCTATTAAAGCAGTGGTTTCTGTAACTGCCCAAGTAAATTATGTGGAAGGAAAGGAATTCTTAATAGATTTAGCTCCTTCTGAAGATGTTGCACCACAGAAGAAAGCCAGTATTACCATATATGCAGTACAAAATGGAGACACTTTGTGGAAGATAGCAAAGAAATACTACTCAACAATTGATACCTTAGTCAATATAAATGAATTACCAGGGTCAGATAGTATTAAATCAGGAGATAAGCTCATAATACCTGGAAGAGCTGTAATGTAATTTCTTTCAGTTGTAAAAGCTGTAGCTTTGATTTACAATTTAGTTGTAAATCAAAGCTATTTTTATAGGCAGGTGAGAAGTTTGGGATTAAGATTTATATATGGTAGAGCAGGAAGTGGTAAAAGTAGCTTCTGTTTGAAAGAAATCCGGGAAGAAATTGAATCAAGTAGTATTAAAAGGCCTCTTTTTTTAATTGTACCAGAGCAATATTCCTTTATTGCGGAAAAAAATCTACTAAGTTCCGTTGGGGAAATGGGTTTATTAAATGCTACGGTTCTTAGCTTTAAAAGACTAGCTTTTAGAGTGCTAAGCGAGGCGGGAGGCTTAGCTAGGCCTCATCTTAATGAAGCAGGAAAGGTTATGCTTATAAACAAAATACTAGAGGACAACAGAAAAGATTTAGAAGTTTTTAATAGAATCAGTAAACAGCAGGGGTTTATCAAAATAATAGCTGATACAATCTCTGAATTTAAAAGATATGATATAGCTCCAGAGCAGCTAATAGAAACCGCTGAGTTTCTTCCTGAAAGCAAGGAATTAAAATATAAGCTTAAGGACTTAGCTCTAATATATAATATATATGAAACAAAGCTTCATGAAATATACATAGATGCTGAGGACGATTTAGCCCTCCTTTATGAAAAATTAGATGAATCAAATATGTTTAAAGATGCAATTATATGGTTTGATGAGTTTACTAGCTTTATTCCCGCTCAATATAAAATAATTGAAAAGCTATTAAAAGAGTCCTATAGAGTAAATGTAGCCTTATGCACTCAAAGAGTGACTCCTAAAGGTGAGATAGAACTCTTTGATTTAGTGAAAAATACTGAGGAAAAGCTATTAAATTTAATAAAAATAAATAACATTGCTTATGAAAAACCCTCAGATATAAATACTACCACTTCAATAAAATTTTCAGATAATAAGGAGCTTAGCTATCTAGAAAGGAATTTCTTCCTATATCCTTACAAACCATATAAAGAGACTATAAGTAATATAAGTTTATTTAAAAGTAGTAATGTGTATAGCGAAGTGGAAGAGGTTGCAAGAAATATCTTAAGCCTAGTACGGGATAAGGGCTTAAGATTCAGAGATATAGCAGTTTTATCAAGGAATCTAGAAAACTATGATAAATTGATTTCTGTAATATTTAATGAATATGGTATTCCATATTTCTTAGATATGAAAAGAGATATAGAAGGTAATCAACTTATTGTATTTATTAAAGCAGTTATTGAAATTAAGCTTAAGAACTGGTCTTATGAGTCTGTTTTTAGATTTCTTAAAACTGGCATTACTGGAATACCTGAAGAAGATATCGATATTTTAGAAAATTATGTCCTGGCAAATGGAATAAAAGGTTGGGAGTGGGAAGAAAAGTTTCAATACTCCTTCCAAGGAGATTTGAAGGTAGATATAAACCCAGTGGAGAAGGAATGCTTAGAAAAAGTTAATGAAACAAGAAAGCTTTTAAATCAAATGCTAAAACCCTTTCTTACCAAGTTAGAAGTGGCGAAAAAAGTAAAGGATATTGCTACTTACCTCTATAGCTTTTTAGAGGAAATAGATATGGAAAATAGACTTATAAGCATTTCAGATAGCTTTCGATTAAAGGGTCTTATAGATGAAAGTGAAGAGTATCAGGATATCTGGAATATTCTCATTAGGCTGCTCGATCAACTTGTAGAAGTTTTAGGGGATGAAGACATAACCTTAGATAAGTTTTCCAAATTGTTTAGTACGGGCTTAAAGGAATATAAGATGGGACTTATACCGTCTTCCTTAGATCAGGTTCAAATTGGAAATGTGGAAAGGGTTAAAAGTCATGAAATATTACACCTATTTGTCATAGGGGTTAATGATGGCGTATTCCCTAAAACAGATGAGGACCAGGGCATAATATCAGACTTAGATAGAAATGAACTTATGGAGTTAGGTCTTGAGCTAGCTAAGGATTCCTTAGAAAGGGCTTATGAAGAACAGTTTCTCGTATATTCTACCTTTGCTATACCTAAGGATAAAATATATTTAAGCTATCCCATGGCAGATTTGGAGGGAAAATCCATTAGAGCATCCCTTGTAATATCTAAATTGAAAAAGCTTTTTCCCAGGCTTATAGAGGGAAATGATAGGGAGCTTACGAGGCCCCGGGAGCTAGCTCTATTGACCTCACCAGAGGCTACCTTAAAAGAACTTCTATTGGCCCTTAGAAACGAACTAGAGGGTATAACGCAAAATAACCTATGGTGGGAAGTATTGAGTTGGTATAGGAGTGATCCGAAATGGAAGGAATATAGTGAAAGTGCTTTTAAGGGCTTATTTTACGATAATACCCCTGTTGTATCTTCCGAGAAAATAAACGAGCTATATAAAAAGCCTTATAAATTCAGCGTTTCTAGAATTCAAAGTTATGTAGAATGCCCATTCTCTTACTATGTAAAGTATGGATTAAATACAGCTGAAAGAAAAATACATCAGCTCACATATCCAGATATCGGGTCCTTAATGCATAATGTTTTAGATGATTTTTCGAGAACTATTGAGCAGGAAAAAATAGATTGGAAGAATCTTGATGATAAATGGTGTAAGGGAGCTATAGATATATTAGTAGAAAAGAAAGCTAAAGAGCTAAAGATATTTAATAGTTCAGAAAGATTTAAGTATTATAAGGAAAGACTTAAAAAAATACTTAACAGGTCTATTTGGGCCATAGCTACTCAGGTGAAAGCTGGTAATTTTAAGCCTTTTGGACATGAAACCGCCTTTAATACTGGTGCTGCCTTTCCTCCGATTCAGTTAGTTTTGCCCTCCGGAGATACCGTAGAACTTATAGGAAGAATAGATAGGATAGATGAGCTGGAGGATGAAGGGGAAAATATATATGTAAGGATAGTTGATTATAAATCAGGTAACAAAAGCTTTAAGCTAAGTGACGTGTATTATGGTCTCCAATTTCAACTGTTGGTTTATCTGGATGTTATTTTATCAAACCAGGAGGAACTAAAGGATAAAAAATATCTTCCAGGTGCAATTTTCTATTTTAATATTGAAGATCCTTTAGTAGAGACGAGCAAGGAATTAACTAAGGAAGAGATAGAAGATAATATATTAAAAAAGCTTAAGCTTAAGGGCTTACTCTTAGAAGATGCAAGAGTTGTTAAGGAAATGGATAAGGGCATTAATGGGTACTCTCTGATTATTCCCGCCAGAATAAATAAGGACGGATCTTTAGGTAGTTCCTCCACTGCCAGCCTTTCCCAGTTTGAGATGCTTAGGACATATGTTAGAAGCTCTATATTAGAATTTGTAAGAGAGATGTTAGAGGGTAATATTAGTATTCGACCATATAAGAAAAAGGATTATACTGCTTGTAGCTACTGCAATTATGCAGCTATATGCCGGTTTGATCCAGGAATTAAGGGAAACAATTATAGGATACTAAAGGATTTAAGCGACGAAAAGGTATGGGAGTTGATAAAAGATGACAGATGAAATTGTTAGTGTAGGTCCTAATTGGACTAAGGAGCAGCTTCAAGCTATAAAAAGACACAAGGGGAATCTTCTAGTTGCAGCAGCAGCAGGTTCTGGTAAGACTGCAGTACTTGTAGAAAGAATATTAAGGAAAATATCTGATGAAGAGAGTCCGTGTGACATAGATAGCTTTTTAGTAGTTACCTTTACTAATGCGGCAGCTTCTGAGATGAAGGAAAAAATAGAAGCCGCTATAGCTAGAGCACTAGATAAAAGTCCCGAAAATAAGAGGCTTCATAGGCAACTCTCCTTACTAGGTAGGGCAAGCATAACAACAATTCATTCCTTTTGTCTTAAGGTTATAAAAAGTAATATACATTTACTAAATATAGACCCCTCCTTTAAAATGGCTGATAACACAGAAATTATACTATTGAAACAGGAAGCAATAAATGAACTCTTTGACAAGAAATATGAAGAGCACCCTGAGGAATTTTTAAAATTAGTTGAATGCTATAGTTCAGAAAGAGATGATATAAGGCTTCAGGAGATAATCCTAGAAATTTATAATTTTGTAATGAGCGGACCTTGGCCAGAAATATGGCTTAAAGATGCGGCGGAAGCCTTCAATATGGATGAAAGCACTATAATTGAAAACACAAAATGGTATTATATTTTTTATGAAAGCTTTAAAATACAAATAAATAGTTTTATTAAGAGACTTGAGGAAGGGATAAGCTTAACAGAGGATGGCTTTGGACTTATGCCTTATAGGGAAACCTTAATAGATGATTTAGACAAACTTCAGGATTTTTTAAATGTAGATAAGAGAAGTTATGAAAATTTGTATAAAAAAGCGTCTACCTTAAAATTGATAAACCTTAAAAGATGTCCTAAAGATGCAGATAAGATAATAGGGGAAAGGGTTAAATATATAAGGGATGAGGTTAAAGTTGAACTTTCAAAGCTTTTAAATGAAAGCTTTCAACACACAAAAGAAGGAATAATAGAATATACAGCAACCATGTATCCAGTAATAAAGTGCCTTGTGGAATTGGTTATAGAATTTGAAGCTACCTATGCAAGGCTAAAAAGGGACAGAAATATTCTTGATTTTAATGATTTGGAACATTTTTGCTTGGAGATATTAACGGAGGTTCAAGAGGGTGAGCCCATACCTTCAAAGGTGGCAGTATTATATAGTGAAAAATTTAATGAGATTTTAGTTGATGAATATCAGGATAGTAATCAAGTGCAAGATGTAATATTTAGCATGATATCAAGAAAAGGCTCCAATAGTAATATGTTTATGGTAGGGGATGTTAAGCAAAGTATATATAAATTTAGACAAGCTGAGCCGGCAATATTTTTAAATAAGTATTTTTCCTATGATAACGTAGAGGAGGAGAAAGATTCCTTCAATGAGAAAATTCTTCTATTTAAAAATTTCAGAAGTAGGCATGAAATAATAAATGGTGTTAACTACCTGTTTTCTAGACTTATGTCACCTGAAATTGGAGAAATAGATTATAACCAGGATGAAGAGCTTAACTATGGAGCAGATTTTAAAGAATTAGAAGAGGGGAATACTTTAAGTGTAGGAGGCCCCATCGAGCTTCATCTTATTGAAAAGGAAAAAATAGTAACTGAAGCTATAGAGGAAGAAGATATTCAGGAGGAAGAACAAGTAGACAATATACAGCTTGAAGCAAGATTTATTGGGAAGAGAATAAAGGAGCTTATAACAGAAGGTTTTCAAATTTAC
>Ga0209125_1000964_pt1 | contig 31066 bp, 22 predicted proteins | sample BarGraIncub1131A_FD_184503 | JGI IMG/M metagenome (GOLD analysis project Ga0209125, IMG submission 184503) | Arctic peat soil microbial communities from Barrow, Alaska - Barrow Graham LP Incubations 11-31A (SPAdes) (version 2) | ecosystem: Environmental > Terrestrial > Soil > Wetlands > Peat... | reverse complement strand
AGATCGGCAGCCGCTACATCTCCACCAAGAATTGCGTATTTGTCCGGGAGGCGGTGGGGCTCTTTGCTGAAAACAAGGACCCCTACATCGTCAACTCCGATCTGGTCGCCTTTGACGCCGCCTGCCTGCAGCTGTTCCGCACCGCCGAGGTGGTCGAGCATTACTTCAAAGTCAACACCCTGGTGCTCGGGGTGCCGCGCAATTTCCACTGGCCTGAGGCCAAGGAGTACTTCTGGCACGAACTGGAGCACTTCGTCGGCAAGCTGGAAGAGCTGGCCGGCGCGAAGCTCGACCCGAAACGCCTGGCTGCCAGCATCGAACTCCACAACGGCATCCGTGAAAGCATCAAGGAACTCTACCGATTCCAGGCCGGCGACAACGCCCTGATCAGCTGGATCCAGACCTATGACGTGATCCATGCCGGCTACTACCTGGACCGGGCGGAATACGCCGACCTGCTCAGCGAGCTTTTGACCGAACTCAGGGCGAAGCAGGGTGAACCGGTCATCAGCCACAGCTACGGGGAAGCCCGCATCTTCCTGTCGGGGAGCGTCATCCCCCCCAAGGACCGCAAGCTGATCGACATCATCGAGAAGGTGGGGGGGCGCATCGTTGGGGATGATCTCTGGAGCGGACTGGTGCCCCATCTCAACCTGGAGATCGCGGAACCGACCCTGAAAGGGATCGCCCACGCCTATCTGAACCGCGTCCCCCATGCCGCCCTCCCGTACCTCGACCTGGCGACGGACGGGCGCCTGAAAAACCTCAAGGGGCTGATCGGCGCCTTCCAGGCCCAGGGGGTGATCAACCATACCCTGCGCTATTGCGATCCCTACACCTTCAAGGCGGGCGAGACCAAGGAACAGTTGAAGCAGATCGGAGTTCCCATGCTGGAGATCCACACCGAGTACGCCGCATCCGACTTCGAGGCGATCCGCACCAGGGTCGAGGCCTTTGTGGAGATGCTGAGAAACCTGGACTACCAGGAAGCGGTATAAGCCGGTTGCGTTGTCTTTACCTCAAGAAGCGGCATTTATTAGTGTGCGCTGGCGTGGGCCAGACTCGCAGAGATGAATTGGATCATGCTGCAGGTCACTAATTGAACAGGAGAATCTCTCTATGAGTAACAGCACTGTCGAACTTTACCGATATCCCGAGGAACTGAAGGAGGAATTTATCACCACGGAGGATATCAACTTCCGCAATGGCACCAAGGCGAGCGCCGAGGAGATCTGGCATTTCATGACCGTGGAAGCGCCGCTTAGATACCCTCACGCCTTCACCAAGAGCAGCTATTATCACCGCCAGCTATCGCGCGATATCCATCTGCCCAGTTCCATAAAACACAACTATCTCTTCCTGACCATGAAGGACCGGATCGAAGAGTCCCGCAGAACCGGCACCCCGGTGGTCTTCGTCCAGGGGGGGCAGAGCGTCGACCCCTACTACGCCGCCGGCGCCATAGCGCTCAGGCCGGCCAGCGTCGGCATGTGGGCCTCCGGCCGCCACGAGGGGAACACCATGGTGGGGGAGGAGGTGCGCCGCATGGACGAGAAAGAGAAGGCCTACCGCGCCATCAGCTTCGAGGCCTGCCAGACCGCCGGTTACGAGCATATCCAGGAGGGGGACCTGCCGGTGGACATGCTGGCCCCCTTTACCTGCCTGCGCTGCTCCGACGTATCCTACGGCGTCGAGGCCCACCGCCACGGCAAGAAACCGATCAGGCTCTTTCTGGGAGACTTTCCCATGGACCATCAGAAGGACAAGCCGTGGGCCGTCGATTACTTCGCCCATAACCTGCACCGACTGACCAAGGAGATCGGCGACCTGGCCGGACGCGAGGTGACCGATGAGGCGCTCCGCGCCGAGATCAGGCTGCACAACGCCGGCAGGCGCCTGGCCCTGGATACCGCCGAGGCCTGGTGGTCGGCGGATGCGCCCCCCACCAACGGTTCGGACCGCCGCGCCATTTTTCAGATGGGAGGGATGGAGATGCATGGCGACCCGACCGCCAGCCTGACGGTCCTCAAGGAGGCTAACCGGTACATCAGGGAGCGGGTCAAGAACGGGGTCAAGGGTAACGGCGTGCAGGACAACCCGGGCCGGATATTTGTCTGCGGCTCGTGCGTTTTCCCCAACGAATTCCGCACCGAGGAGGCGGGCGGCATCATAGTCGGCAACGACAACCACTGGAGCGATATCTCCACCCTCGTGGAGGAAGAAGGCGACCCGTACTACAACCTTTCCCAGGCGATTCTCTCCTATCCTTACGAACAGGATATCGAGACCCGCGCGGCCTGGACCATCCAGGAAATCCGCAAGTCCAGGGCCCATGGCGTGCTGTTTCTGTACAACTGGGGATGCAACACCCAGTCGGCCATCGCCCGCATGCTGGTGGATATCATCAAGCGTGAAACCGGTCTCCCCACGCTCATCATAGAGCACGAGTTCGGCGGCTCGCAGAGCGAACAGCTGCAGAACCGGGTCAACGCCTTCGTGGAGATGGTCAGGCCGTAGAAACGGGGTTGCAACACATTGCATGTAATCGCCCTCGTTCCACGAGGGCATTTTTTTAATCATCCAAGAAAAGCAAGTCACGTCACGGAACATAGGTCGCTTGTCCGATTCAGACGATGCGACGGATTGATCCGGATCAATGCTGTTATAGGTACCTGGATTTTGTCAGGGTTGTTGCGGCGTTTCGTGAGTCTGCGAAGTTTCCAGGACCATTGAAGTCAAGCAGGGGACATTGGTATGCCAATAGTTAGAACCGAGGATCCAGGCGGACCTGAGCCACGCCAACTCCTGCGCGCGCTCCGTTCCAGAAACTACCGTCTGTTCGTGGCCGGTCAGAGCGTGTCCCTGGTCGGGACCTGGATGCAGCAGGTTGCCATGAGCTGGCTGGTTTACCGTCTGACCGGGTCGGCCTTGCTCCTGGGGGTGCTCGGTTTCACCAGCAATTTACCGATCTTTCTGCTGGCTTCGTTTGCCGGAGTGCTCTCCGACCGTTGGGACAGACGGCGCCTGCTGCTCATCACCCAGTCCCTGGCCCTGCTCCAGGCGACGCTACTGGCCGCTGTGGTCTTCACCGGAGTGGTCCAGGTCTGGCAGGTCATACTGCTCAGTCTGATCCTGGGTCTGGTCAATGCCTTCGACATTCCGGTGCGCCAGAGTTTCGTCGTGGAGATGGTGGAGAACCGGGAAGACCTGAGTAACGCCATTGCGCTGAATTCCTCCCTGGTGCACGGCGCCCGCCTGATCGGGCCGACCCTGGCCGGCCTTCTGGTAGCAACGGCCGGCGAAGGGGTCTGCTTCGCCCTGAACAGCGCCAGTTACCTGGGGGTCATCTGCGCCCTCGCGGCCATGCGCCTGACACCGCGCACCGGTCAGCGGCGACAGCGCCACGTTCTGCACGAACTGAGGGAAGGTTTCTGCTACGCCTTCAATTTTACGCCGATCCGCAACATTCTCTTTCTGGTTGCTTCGGTAAGCCTCATGGGGATGTCGTATACCTCGCTTTTGCCGGTATTCGCCCGTGAGGTTCATCACGGCGGAGCCAACACCTTCGGCTATCTCATGGGGGCCTCGGGTGGGGGAGCGCTGGTCGGCACCCTTTTCCTGGCCAAGCGCCGCAGTGTGCTGGGACTGGGTCGGGTCATCTCCCGCGCGCCGCTGCTTTTGGGGGGCGGCCTGACGGTGTTCGCTTTATCCAGTTCGCTCACCCTCTCGCTGGTCGCCCTGGCGGTTACCGGATTCGGCTCCATGTCGCTCATGGCGTCCAGCAACACCATCCTCCAGACCATCGTGGATGAGGACAAGCGTGGGCGGGTCATGAGCTTTTTCACCATGTCGTTCATGGGGATGACCCCCTTCGGGAGCCTTTTGGCCGGGTCCCTGGCCGGCTGGATCGGGGCCCGCGACACCGTGCTGATCGGGGCAATGGCCTGCCTGACCGGGGCCGCCCTCTTTGCCAGGCAACTCCCCGGTATCCGGGAGCGGGTGCGGCCCATCTATGAACGGCTGGGGATCATCCCTTCCGAGCTGCCACTTCCCCTTTATGCAGCCTGTGCTCTCGCCACGGAAGAGAACAGCAAAACGAATGTGGCGCGGTCGGGCGGCCTGCCCATCAGCATCGCTCAGGGAGAGGGGTAGCCATGTCGGGCTGGCACATCGTACGCTCCTATATCGCGCGGAACTGGTACGTCTACCTGGCGGGGGTATCATGCACCGCGGCCGGAAGTTTCCTGGCCGTCAGGATTCCGCGCCTGTTAGGGCGTTTTGCCGACACCATGCAGCATGGTTCCCTGAGCCTGTCGGGAGTGGCGGACATCGCCAAACTGATCATCATGATCGGCGTGGCCCGCGTCACCCTGGCCTGGACGGGACGCATGCTGGTGCACGGCAAGGGGCGCATCCTGACCTATAATCTGCGCCGTGACCTGTTGAAGAAATGGGGGACCCTTTCGGCGTCCTACTATCACCGGCACAGCATCGGCGATCTGCTGTCGCATGCCCTAAGCGACGTGGACGTGGTGCGGGAACTGGTCTCCATGGGGATCAACGTCACCTCCACCGGCCTGTCCATGCTGGTATGCGTTCTGTACATGATGGCCGTTCACGGGGACCGGCGCCTGACCCTGGCCAGCCTGGCCCCGCTGGTCCTCATCCCGGTGCTGGTCAGATTCCTGGGCCCCAAGATCAGGAAACAGTCCCAGCGCACCCAGGAGGCCCTGGGAGGGATGTCCCAGACGGTGGAGGAAGTAATCAGCGGAGTCCGCGCCGTCAAGGCCTTCGGAAATGAGCGGGTGGTCATCGACCGCTTCACGCAGAAGGTCGACGCCATCGTCACCGAAAAGATGGCCTTTGTCCGGCTCTCATCGCTCTTCGGGGCGCTGGTTCCCCTGATGGCCAACCTGGGATTCATCATCGTCTTCGGTTACGGCGGTTATCTGACCATCACCAAGGCTATTTCCCTTGGTGACTTCGTCGCCTTCACCATGTATGTCGCCATGCTGCGCAACCCCCTGGAACACCTGGGCCAGGTACTCAACATCATCCAGCGGGCCTCGGCATCCCTTGCCAGGCTATCGGAACTGCTGCAGGTCGTCCCCATGGTCCGTGACCGGGAAGGGGTGCTGATCGACCGGCCGATTAAGGGGGAGTTGCGGGTAGAGGGGCTCACCTTCCGCTATCCGGGTACGGAGCAGCCCGCTCTGAGCGATATTTCCTTCAGCGTCAGGCCGGGCAGAACCCTGGGGATCATCGGACCCATGGGGAGCGGCAAGTCCACTTTGGCCGATCTCCTGCTCCGCTTGTACGACCCCCCCGAAGGAACGGTCTTCATCGACGGTGAGGATATCTTCAACTATCCCCTGACACGCCTCCGGCAGGGGATGGCCTATGTGCCGCAGGACGGTTTTCTCTTTTCCGCCACGGTGCTGGAAAACATTGCTTTTTCCGATGCAGAGCCGGACCGGGAGAAAGCGATCCAGGCGGCCAGGACCAGCGCGGTGCATGACAATATCACCCGTTTTCCCGAGGGGTTCGACACGCAGATAGGAGAACGTGGGGTGCGGATGTCAGGCGGGCAGAAGCAGCGCCTCGCCATTGCCAGGATGATTTACAAGGATGCTCCGATCCAAATCATGGACGATTCCCTGAGCGCGGTGGATACCAAGACCGAGCGGTTGATCCTGGTAAACCTGAAGGGCAGGGGGGGGGTGCGCGGGGCGTGCTCCTTGCCGGAAAACAGGACCACCATGATTATTTCCCACCGGCTGAGCGCGGTCCAGTATGCCGATGAGATCCTCGTGCTGGAGGAAGGACGAATTACCGAACGAGGGATTCATCGTCAGTTGATCGAGGCCGGTGGGGCTTATGCGAGGTTATGGCAGATGCAGTCAGGACTGTCGGAGGAAGAGTCGGCTTCACTGAATGCCTTTTTGATGCCGACTGCGGACAGCGTCCATCAGGATTATCCGGAAGCGCTGCTCTCCATGGAGAGCGGCCTGGAAGAGGAGGTGGCATGAACGGAGCTGCTCGGTCCCCGGGAAGCATCAGGACCCTTTTCCCCTACATGAGTCACTACCTGTGGCGCTTTGTCCTGGCGTTCACTCTGGTGATCATCGTGGTTGTCGTCGAACTGGCCCAGCCCTACCTGATCAAGGAGGCCATCGACCGCTACGTGGCCGTGGCGTCGCCGGACCCCAGCGCCATCCTCTGGCTCTCGGCAGGTTATCTGGTGCTGTCGCTGGCTTGCTTCGGGTTGACCTATTACCAGGAGATCCTGCTGCAGTCGGCCGGCCAGGCCATTGTCAGGAATATCCGTATCGACCTGTTTACCCATATCCAGAGCCAGTCCCTGAGATTTTTCGACCAGAACAGCGCGGGCCGCATCATTACCAATGTGGTCAACGATACCGAGTCGCTTAACAACATCTTCAGCCAGTTCCTGTCGAACACCCTGCGGGGACTTTTCTCCCTGGTCCTGATCATGGTGTTCATGCTGAGGCTCCAGGTGACGATCGCACTCTACTGCTTTCTGCTGATCCCCGTCATCCTGGCGGTTTCCCTGTTCTTTCGCTTGATACTGCGTCGCATCTACAATGAGATTCGCAACCGCCTGGGCGTGACCATTGCCTTCCTGGCCGAAAACTTGAACGGCATGACCCTGGTCCAGATATTCCACCAAGAGGCCAAACAGCAGAGGCAGTTCGATCAGCGAAACAAAGCGCTGCTCAAGGCGACCATCCTGGAAAACCGGATCAACCTCCTGTTCAACAATACAACCGAGCTGCTCGGGGATCTGGGCGTAGCCGCACTGGTCTGGTTCGGCGGCCGGGCGGTCATCAAGGGGACAGTTTCCTTCGGCGTCCTGTATGCGTTCATCAGCTATACCAGGAGATTTTTCCAACCGATCAATACCATGACCCAGCAGCTGAACATCCTGCAATCCGCCACCGTTGCCACAGAGCGTATTGCCCAGACCCTGCGGGAACGGCCGGATATCATGGAGCATCCCGAGGCCTCGGCGCCCCATTTGCGAGGACATCTGCGCTTCGAGGGGGTCTCGCTCGCGTACCGCCAGGGCCATCCGGTGCTGCATGACGTGGACCTGGACATCGCACCGGGGAAAAGGGTCGGTTTCGTGGGGGCTTCGGGTGCGGGCAAGTCGTCGCTGATGAACCTGGCGGCAAGGTTCTACGATGCCAGCGCAGGGTCGGTATCCATCGATGGCAGGGACGTACGGGAGTGGCCTCTGGAGGAACTGAGAAAGGCCGTCGGCATCGTCCAGCAGGATGTGACGCTTTTTTCCGGAACGGTGGTCGATAACATACGGTTTTTCCGCGAAGATGTACCGGAAGAGCGCGTCAGGGAAGCCTGCCGCCTGGTCGGCGCCGAACAGTTCATTCTGAGGCTTCCCCAGGGGTACCAGACCATGATGTCCGAGCGCGGCAGCACCCTGTCCGCCGGGGAACGCCAGCTTCTCTCCTTTGCCCGCCTGCTGGTGTTCAACCCGAAGATCCTGATCCTGGACGAGGCCACGGCAAACCTCGACTCCGAGACCGAGGCCATACTGCAGGAGGCCTTGAAATGTATTTCACATGGACGCACCCTGCTGGTCATCGCCCACCGTCTCTCCACGGTGCAGGATATGGACGCCATCATTGTGCTGGATCAGGGAAGGATCGTTGAAAGCGGCACTCACAGCGAACTCCTTGCGCTTCAGAGGTACTACTGGAGGCTGCATCAGTCGGGCATTTTACTAGAGGAGGCGGTATGAAGAATGTTTACTGGAGCCACTCCGCTGATCAAGTTAACAGCCGGCAAGCGGGCAAACTTTTCCGTAACAATGACTGTCAAGAATGAAAGGATGATGACTATGGGTTGTGAATGCGGGGAATTTTCTCTGGTCGAGGTGGAGTGGTCGGTTCCTTCTCTAGACACTGAATTATGCGCGGAAGAACTGCAAATGACACTGGAAGAGATAACAGCGGTGCGAGGTGTAATGGTGAATGTGCGGGAGAAAACTGTCCGGGTTGGCTTTGATGCTGATTATATCGGCATGCAACAGTTGAAAGAGATCATGAACAGGGCCGGGTTTCAGGTGACCCTCGCCTAGTTCACCAAAATACAACTGTAACAGTCTTGTACCGTGCGATAATGAGGTTCTCTGATGCCTGAAAATCCGATCCACCCGCCCAACCAATCCGCGACCATTGCCTATAGAATCCGCGACTCCCTCTATCTGAACATCACCAACCGCTGTTCCAACATCTGTACCTTCTGCCCAAAGTTTCAGGATTACACCCTGAGAGGCAATGACCTCATGCTCGCCTGCGAGCCTGCTTTCGAAGAGGTCATGGCCGCCGTGGGGGAACCGGAGGGAACCGATGAGCTGGTGTTCTGCGGCTTCGGCGAATCACTGCTCAGGCTGGAGTTGGTTACGCGCCTGGCTCGTGAACTCAAACGGCGAAACAACTACCGCATCCGCATCAACACCGACGGCCAGGCGAACCTCGTCCACGGCCGCGACATCCTTCCGGAGCTGACCGGGTTGGTGGACTGCATATCGGTAAGCATGAACGCCCCCGATGCGGCCACCTACCAGCATCTTTGCAACACCCCTTTCGGAACGGAAGGGTTCAGCTCGGTGTGCGATTTCATCCGGGAGGCGAAAAAATATATACCGCAGGTGATTGCCAGCGTGGTGAGCGTCCCGGGGGTCGATCTGGATGCCTGCCGGGCGCTGGCGGAATCGCTGGGTGCATCGTTTCGAATCAGGGAATATTCCGGGGAGGGGATCCAGACAGGGAGCACTGATACGAGACTATCTTAATGTAACTGCCGATCGCAATCCAGCCAAGCGGCGAAAATTGTTGTTGCATTTATTCTTTTTAAGATGGCTTAATCCCGGCGATCGTCATTCAATAATATAGCCCCGTAAATATGTAAAGAAAGAAATAGATTTACTGCTCAGCAATGGTGTAAAAATGTATTGCATTGTTGACCTGAAAGGTTGTATATAGTCACTACAAAGCTTTTGTGGTACTACATTGCGGAGGTGGTGAATGCGGGCGACTGGTTTTACAAGAGTGGTTTCGGCACTGGCGGTCATCACGGGGCTCGCCTCGGCGGCGTGGGCTCAGCAGCCACAGGGATACAAGGGATATGTCCGGGGCGCGGCCTTGATCAGCGTGGCGGAACTCAAGCAGCTAATCGATGCGAAGGACCCGAAACTGGTGATCCTGGCGGCGGAAAACGACCTGGAATACCGCCTTGGGCACATCCCCGGGTCCCGTCAGGTTGATCGTCCGGTCTACGAAGCGGCGCCGGAAACCCAAGGTGGCATCTCCGGCAACCTTATCCAACCGGCCGGCTTCACCAAGCTCGCGCAGCGGCTCGGAATCAAGAAGGATTCCAAGGTGATCGTGTACGACGCCAAGTGCGACGCAACCCGCCTCTGGTGGGCTTTCCTCTATTACGGCAAGCACGACGTCAGGGTGCTGGACGGCGGCATCAAGGCCTGGAAGGAGGCGGGTTATGATACGGCTATTCTTGCCCCTGATGCAGCTAAGAAGGGGACCTTCGTGGCCAGGATTTCCGTGCCGCGTTCCCGGGTGGAAACTCCAGAGATCCTTGCGCTACGGGGGAGCGGGAAAGGTCAGCTTTGGGACAACCGCGACAGTAAGGAGTTCTGCGGCGAGGAGTTGAAAAAGGGAGCCTACCGAAAGGGGCGCATACCGTGGGGCAAGCACAGCAACTGGACCCTCTTCAAGAAGAAGGATAACGCGTCGGAGTGGATTAGCGCCGCGGAGTCCCAGAGTGTGCTGAAAAAACTCGGGGCCGACCCGAGTAAGGATCAGTATTTTTTCTGCCAGTCCGGAGTCCGTTCCACCCAGGCGCTGTTCACCTTCTACCTCCTCGGCTGGTCGTTGGAGAAGCTGCACAACTATGACAGTTCCTGGATCGGTTGGTCGAAGGATGCGTCATTGCCAATTGAAACGGGGTGCAGCGTTAATCCGTCCCCAGCCCTGGCAAGGGCCGATTGAAAGAGTCTGCAGGTGGTCAGGATAGGGAGAACGAGTGATTAGCATCAGCGGGCTCAACAAGTTTTACCAAACGTCACGAGGCTCGGTTCCAGCCCTGCGCGACATCAACCTGCGGGTCGAAAAGGGCGATATCTTTGGGATCATCGGCCTGAGCGGCGCCGGCAAATCCACGCTCATCCGCTGCCTGAACCGGCTTGAGGAGCCAGACAGCGGCAAAATAGTTATCGACGGCAATGACATCACTCGTCTTAGCGTTGCGCAACTGCGCGAGGCCCGCAAGAAGATCGGCATGATTTTCCAGCACTTCAACCTGCTGGATTCCCGAACCGTGCGCGGCAACGTTGCCTTTCCCCTGGAACTGGCCGGCTATGCGCGGCGCGATATCGACGAGCGGGTCGCGGAAATCCTGGAGTTGGTGGGCCTTAGCGACAAGGCCGGCGCCTATCCGGCGCAACTATCCGGTGGCCAAAAGCAGCGTGTGGGCATTGCCCGCGCCCTGGCCAATCATCCTGAAGTTCTGTTGAGCGACGAAGCCACCTCCGCCCTGGACCCGCAAACTACCAGTTCCATCCTGGAACTTCTGGCCGACATCAACCGTAAACTCGGCCTGACCATCGTGCTGATCACCCACGAGATGAATGTAATCCGGCAGGTCTGCACCAAGGTCGCCGTTCTGGATAAGGGTGAGATCGTGGAAACAGGCCCGGTTGAGCAGATGCTTTCACGTCCGTCCAGCACCACGATGCGGCTCTTTCTGGCGCACAGTTCCTTTCAGCCCGGGAACGGTTCGGGCATCTAGTCTTCGGTCCGAAAGGGGACCTTGGCGGAATCGGTAAGCGCCTGATTCTCACCCGGAAGTAAGCGGCGGGGCAATACGCACCCCCCATTTTTCAGAAGAGGTTCATCAATGCAGGAAGATCTAGTCCCGATGCTTTTGGCCGGTTTCGGCGAAACGCTTTACATGGTGGTTCTCTCAACCCTGGCGGCCCTGTTGCTTGGTCTGCCCCTCGGCGTGGCCGTGGTGGTGACCTCGCCGGGGCACATTCAGGAGTCGCCGCGCATTAACCGGGTGCTGGGAACCGTGATCAACATAACCCGCTCCTTTCCCTTCATCATCCTGATCGTGCTCCTGTTGCCGCTGTCGCGGTTCCTGATAGGAACGACCCTGGGAGCCACGGCCGCGGTGGTGCCGCTCTCCATCTCGGCGGCGCCCTTCCTGGGACGTATCGTCGAGAACAGCCTGAAGGAGGTGGAGCGCGGAAAGATTGAAGCCGCCCTTGCCATGGGAGCCACCACGCTGCAGATCATCAGAAAGGTACTGATTCCCGAGGCGCTTTCGTCCCTGGTGCTCGGTGTCACCCTGGCGGTAATCACCATCACCGGATTTACCGCGACAGCTGGCGCGACCGGCGCCGGAGGCCTCGGCAGCCTCGCCATCCGCTACGGTTACATGCGCTACCGTGAGGATGTCATGCTCGCCACGGTGGTCATCCTGGTGGTCTTTGTCCAGGTGGTGCAGTGGGGCGGTGATTGGCTGGCGCGCAGGATAAACAGAAATCAACACCGGCTCGGTTAAGAACCGGACTTAGCAAAGGGAGAAATTGACCATGAACGGCAAAAAGTATTTCAGCAGGGTGGGTGGGGCATTGTTGGCAATGGTCCTGGTGGCCGGAGCTCTGGGCGGTTGCAAGAAAAAGGAGGCGGCCGACACCACGGGAGGGACGCTAAAGGTTGGAGCTGCGGTGATTCCCCATGGCGATATCCTGAAATTCGTGATTCCCAAGCTGAAGGAACAGGGCGTCAACCTTGAGGTTGTGGCGCTGGACGACGAATCGCGCCTCAACCCGGCCCTGGCCGAAAAGCAGATTGATGCCAACTACTTCCAGCACGTGCCCTACCTGGAATCCGTGGTCAAGGAAAAGGGGTATCAATTCGCCGTAGCCGGTAAAATCCATGTGGAACCGATCGGCTTCTACTCCAACAAACTGACCTCGCTGAACGACCTCAAACCTGGAGCCAAGATCGCCATCCCCAACAATCCGTCCAACGAGTATCGGGCGCTGGCGCTGCTGGAGAAAAAGGGGCTGATCAAGCTGAAGCCGGGGATCTCGAACTTCCAGGCGACACCCAGGGATATCGTGGAAAACAGCAAGAACCTGAAGTTTGTCGAGGTCGACCCGGCCCAGCTTACCCGGACGCTCCCAGACGTGGACGGCGCGGTCATCAACACCAATTTCATCCTCGACGCCAAGATCGATCCCAAGAGCGCCCTGTTCCGGGAAGACGCCAGTTCGCCCTATGCCAACATCATCGTGGTGCGCAAGGGCGACGAAGGACGCCAGGACATCAAGAAGCTGATTGCCGCCTTGCAGAGTCCGGAACTCAAGAAGTTCCTCCATGATAAATACGGCGAAGCCGTGGTGCCGGCATTCTAGGGACAGACACATCGAGTAAAAGAAGGTAAAACTCCAACGGTATCGGGCTTGCGCCCAGGACACTGTCACAGCGCAAGCCTGATACCGTTGCACCTATTTCAAGCGATATTTCCCCAAGAATTAATCAATTTCCTGACCGGCTCGACGGAGTCGGACCGAGGAAATGGTTTTATTGAGTATTCCAGAATCTCAGGCTTTCTGCGCTTCGCCAACTCGCTCAAGAGCAGAACGGTGCAGCCGCATCGGTCTGCGCCTGTCGTTATCACTCATTAAACTATTGACTGAGCCGCTCTTTTGTCATATAGCTCTATCTACCCGATTATATTTAAATTTTGTATCTGCTTGCCGTTATGTATCAAGGCTGGTCTTCATCCGTCGCATTCGGCAGTAAAGAGAGAACTTCGTGAAACAGACCATGGCATCGTTGTCCCCGTCAGAAGAAGAAATTCCCCCCGCGTACCGCATCGATACACCGATCCGCCAGAACTATTACCTGATCGACGGGGAGCTGCGCCGTTGGGACGGCCCGATGCAGGAGGTACTGTCGCCGGTTCCGGTGCGGACGGGTGCGAACTCGGCCCGCAAGGTGGTGGGGGAGGCGCCGCTTCTGTCGGTGGCGGCCGCCCTGGAGTCCCTGGAGGTCGCGGCGCGGGCCTACGACAACGGACGCGGCACCTGGCCCACCATGTCTGTCGGGGAGCGGATCCGGTGCCTGCAGCGCTTCAGCCTCGCCGTGCAGGAGCAGCGCGGGGAGGTGGTCAAGCTTCTCATGTGGGAGATCGGCAAATCCCTTAGCGAGGCGCAAGCGGAGTTCGATCGAGCCGTCGCCTACATCCGCGACACCCTGGAGGCGATAAAGGAATTGGACCGGGTATCGTCGCGCTTCGTCATCCAGCAGGGGATCATCGGCCAGATTCGCCGCGCTCCGCTCGGCGTCGTGCTCTGCATGGGGCCCTACAATTTTCCGCTCTACGAAACCTTCACCACCCTCATCCCCGCGCTCTGCATGGGGAACACCATCGTGCTGAAGCCTCCCCGCTTCGGCATCCTCCTCTTCGCTCCGCTTCTGGAGGCTTTCCGCGATTCATTCCCGCCGGGGGTGGTCAATACGGTCTACGGCGAGGGCGAGGAGGTGCTTCCGCCGCTGCTCGCCTCGGGACGGGTGGACGTGCTCGGATTCATCGGCACCCACAAGGTGGCAGACGCCCTGCGCGCGATCCATCCCCGTCCCCACCGGCTCCGCTGCGTGCTTGGCCTGGACGCCAAGAACCCGGCCATCATCCTTGCCGACGCCGATCTGGATCTGACGGTGGCCGAATGCCTGAAGGGAAGTCTCACCTCCAACGGCCAACGCTGCACCGCGCTGAAGATCATCTTCGTGCACCGGAAAATAGCCGCGTCCTTCCTGGAGCGGATGGCCGCCGGCATCGGCGCCCTCAAATGCGGGGTGCCGTGGGCGGAGGGGGTTACCCTCACAGCACTCCCCGAACCGGAAAAGCCCGACTATCTGGAGGGGCTGGTGGAGGATGCCACGGCGCTCGGGGCTCGGGTCGTGAACGACGGCGGCGGCGCCAAGGGCGGTTCCTTCTTCTATCCGGCGCTCCTCTACCCGGTAACCCCCGCCATGCGGGTCTACGGCGAGGAGCAGTTCGGGCCGGTCATCCCGGTGGTCCCCTACGACGACATCACGGAGCCGATCGATTACGTCGTCGCCTCCAATTACGGCCAGCAGGCCAGCATCTTCGGGCGTGACGGCGATTCCCTGGCGCAGCTGGTGGACGCCCTGGTGAACCAGGTCTGCCGCATCAACATCAACAGCCAGTGCCAGCGCAGCCCGGACAGTTTCCCGTTCAACGGGCGCAAGAATTCCGCCGACGGGACCCAGTCGGTGGCCGATGCCTTGCGCGTCTTTTCCATTAGGATCGTGGTGGCGGCTCGGGAGACCGAGGCCAACCGGGAGATCATCACCGGCATATTGAGGGAAAGAAAGTCCAGCTTTCTCAGCACCGATTACATGCTGTGAGAAAAGCCCTTCCCCCCCGCCTGTCGGGGGGGAAGGGCTTTTATTTTCTGCCCTTACATATTCTGCGCGTCTACCACCGCAATCGCCGCCATCTTGACGATGTCATCCACGCTGTCGCCGCGCTGCAGCACATGGACCGGCTTGTTCATCCCCATCAGGATCGGTCCGATCGCCTCGGTGCCGCCCAGGTGGTGCAGCAGCTTGTAGCAGATGTTTCCGGAGTTTAAGTCCGGAAAGATCAGTATGTTGGCGCTGGTCTTCAGCTTGGAGAAGGTGAATCCTTCCAAAAGCTCCGGAACCACGGCCGTATCGGCCTGCATTTCGCCCTCGATGATCAGCTCCGGCGCGCGCTCCCTGACGATCTCCACGGCCCTTCTCACCTTGTCGGCATCGGGATGCTTGACCGAGCCGAAGTTGGAGAAGGAGAGCATGGCGACCCGTGGTTCGATGTCGAGCATGCGCACCTTCTCCGCGGCGAGGATGGCCGTTTCCGCCAGTTCCTCGGCGGTCGGGTCGATGGTGACGGTGGTGTCGGCCAGGAAATAGACCTCCTTCTTGGAAACCATCATGTAGAGACCGTGCACGCTGGAGAGCCCCTCCTGCTTGCGGACCACCTCCAGCGCGGGACGGATCGTCTCGGGGTAGTGGGTGTCGATGCCGCCCAGCAGGGCGTCGGCATCCCCCATCCGGACCATCATGGCGCCGAAATGGGTGCGCGACTTGCGGCGCAGGATGCGCTGGGATTCGGAGAGGGTAAGCCCCTTCCTTTGCCGCAGCTGGTAGAGTTCGGCGGCGTAGGCCTCGGTCCGTTCCGAATCGGCGGGATTGATGATCGGCACGTCCAGCTCTATTCCGAGATCGGCCATCTGCTTCAGAATCTTGGCGGGGTCGCCGATCAGTATCGGCTTGGCGATCCCACCTTCCACCAACTCTTTGGCGGCCCTGAGGATCTTCTCGTTGTCACCCTCGGGAAAGACGATGGACTTGGGATCGCTCTTGGCCTTGTTGATGATCATGCGCATGATCTCTTTCGATTTCCCCTGGGTCCTCTCCAAATGCTCTATGTACCTGGCCATGTCGGGGATCGGCTGGCGGGCGACGCCGCTCTCCATGGCCGCCTGGGCGATGGCGGGCGCCACGTGCAAGAGCACGCGCGGGTCGAACGGTTTCGGGATGATGTAATCGCGGCCGAAGGCGAACTTGACATTGCCGTAGGCCTTGCTGACGGAGTCGGGGCATTCCTCCCGGGCCAGCTTGGCTAGGGCGTAGACCGCCGCCAGTTTCATCTCCTCGTTGATGCAGGTGGCGCGCACGTCGAGCGCGCCCCGGAAGATGAAGGGGAAGCCGAGCACGTTGTTGACCTGGTTCGGGTAGTCGGAACGGCCGGTGGCGATCATGAGGTCGCCGCGCACCGCGTGGGCGGCTTCGGGGGTGATTTCCGGATCCGGGTTGGCCATGGCGAAGATGACCGGATCGGGGGCCATGCTGGCCACCATCTCCGGGGTGAAGGCCCCCGCGGCGGAGAGCCCGAACAGCACGTCGGCCCCGGCCGCAGCCTCCTCCAGGGTACGGAAGGGGGTGTCGGCCGCGAAAAGCGCCTTGTAGGGGTTCATCCCCTCGACACGTCCCTTGTAGATGACCCCCTTGGTGTCGCACATGATCATGTTGTTCGGCTTCACCCCCAGGGCGATGGCGAGCTTGGCGCAGGAGTTGGCCGCGGCGCCCGCCCCGTTGACCACGATGCGGATATTCTCGATCTTTTTCCCCACCAGGAACAGGGCGTTGATCAGCGCCGCCGACGCGATGATGGCGGTGCCGTGCTGGTCGTCATGGAAGACCGGGATCTTCATGGTCTTCTTGAGAGTCTCCTCGATGTAGAAGCACTCCGGCGCCTTGATGTCCTCCAGGTTGATGCCGCCGAAGGTCGGCTCCATCAGCTGGCAGGTCCTGATGATCTCGTCTGGATTCTCGGTGTCCAGTTCGATGTCGAAGACGTCGATGTCGGCAAAACGCTTGAAGAGGATCCCCTTACCCTCCATGACCGGCTTGCCGGCCAGGGCGCCGAGGTTGCCGAGACCCAGCACCGCCGTGCCGTTGGAAACCACCGCCACCAGGTTCCCCTTGGCGGTGTATTTGTAGGCATCCTCGGGGTTTTGCTGGATCGCCAGGCAGGGTTCCGCCACCCCGGGAGTATAGGCCAGCCCGAGATCGTCCGCGGTCTGACACGGTTTGGTGGGGACAACTTCTATCTTTCCTTTGCGCCCCATTGAATGGTAATCAAGCGCATCTATTTTCTTGCTCATTCGCTTTTTCTCCAATTTTAGCTGGCTATTGTGCAACCTACCGCGGGAGGGACTATGGTGTGCAGCGCCTCCCGCATCAAGTCGGATATGTTCTTGTCGGTATCGTGCAACTGATTGGCAAGAGCCTCTAACTCCTGGTCCGAAACCCTGAGGGAGAGGACGTTGCACCTCGGATTTTCCTTGTTTTTCCCCATGGTTCTGGCCTCCTGCTCCATCCTACGGCTTGTAGACCTTCAAAAGCGCCTGTGCCATCTCGGCCGGACTGGCCGCCACGCTGATGCCGCACTCCTTGAGAATACCCACCTTTTCCATGGCCGTACCCTTGCCGCCGGAGATGATCGCACCGGCATGCCCCATCCGCTTGCCGGGCGGAGCCGTGATCCCCGCGATGTAGGCCGCCACCGGCTTGGTCATATGCTCTTTTACAAAATATGCCCCTTCTTCCTCCGAGGTGCCGCCGATCTCGCCGATCATGATGACCGCGTCGGTGTCCGGGTCGGCCTCGAACAGACGCAGGATGTCCAGGTGATTGGTGCCGTTGACCGGGTCTCCGCCGATGCCGACGCAGGTGGACTGGCCCAGGCCGAGACAGGTCAGCTGCCAGACAGCCTCGTAGGTCAGGGTGCCGGAGCGGGAGACCACGCCGACCCTGCCCGGCTTATGGATATAGCCGGGCATGATGCCGATCTTGCACTCTCCGGGGGTGATGACTCCGGGGCAGTTGGGGCCGATCAGGCGGGTCTTTTTCCCCACCATGTACTGCTTGACCTTGACCATGTCCAGGACGGGAATTCCCTCGGTGATGCAGCAGACCAGCTCGATGCCGGCGTCGACCGCTTCCATGATGGAGTCGGCCGCGAAGGGTGGCGGGACGTAGATGACCGAGGCGGTGGCGCAGGTTTTGGCAACGGCCTCCCTGACCGTGTCGTAGACGGGAAAGCCGTCAATGGACGTCCCCCCCTTGCCGGGGGTTACGCCGCCAACCATCTGGGTTCCGTACTCGCGTGCCCCCTGCGCATGGAACAGACCGGTGGCGCCGGTGATCCCCTGGGTGATGACCTTGGTGTTCTTATTGATCAAAATGCTCATAAGGAAGCTCCTTTCACGGCCTGGACGATTTTTTGGGCGGCGTCGGCCATGCCGTCCGCTGCAACGATGTTCAGACCGCTTTCGGCCAGGATTTCCTTCCCCCTGGCCACATTGGTTCCTTCCAGCCGCACCACCAGCGGCACCTTGAGGGAGACCTGCTTGGCGGCCTCCACGACGCCGGTGGCGATGATGTCGCACTTCATGATCCCGCCGAAGATATTGACCAGGATCCCTGCCACCTTCTTGTCGGAGAGGATCAGCTTGAATGCCTCGGTGACGCGTTCGATGGTGGCCCCGCCGCCGACATCCAGGAAGTTGGCCGGATCGCCGCTGTAATGCTTGATGATATCCATGGTGGCCATGGCTAGCCCCGCGCCATTCACCAGGCAGCCGATGTTGCCGGAGAGGGAGACGTAGGAGAGGTCATGCTGCGAAGCCTCCACTTCGTTTGGGTCCTCTTCGTCGTAGTCGCGCATGTCGGAGAGCTTCGGGTGCCGGAAAACCGCGTTGTCGTCAAAGCCGAACTTGGCGTCCAGCGCCAGCAGGTTCTCCTCGGCGGTGATCACCAGCGGGTTGATCTCCAGCATGGAGCAGTCGCAGGCGATGAAAGTCTTGTAGAGCCCTTGCAGCACTGCGACCGCCTTGCCCACCAGCTTTCCGCTCAACCCGAGGCTGAAGGCGATCTGGCGGCATTGGAATGCGGTGAGCCCCACCAGGGGGTCGACCGTTTCGGTGAATATCTTCTCGGGGGTTGCCGCGGCTACCTCCTCGATATCCATGCCACCCTCGGTTGAGGCCATGACGGCCACCCTGGAACTGCCCCGGTCGACCACCAGGCTTACGTACAGTTCACGGGCGATGTTGCAGCCGTTTTCCACCAGAACCCGGGTGACCAGTTTCCCTTCCGGGCCGGTCTGATGGGTGCGCAGGGTCATGCCGAGCATCTCGCGGGCGAAGTCGCGCACCTGGTCGGCGGTGCGGGCCAGTTTGACGCCACCACCCTTGCCGCGTCCGCCGGCGTGGATCTGGGCCTTGACCACCCAGGGGCCTTCCCCGAGGCGCTTGCACCATTCCCGCGCGCTGGCGCCGTTGTAGCAGACGTGCCCGTCTGGAACAGGCACGCCAAACTCCCTCAAAATTGCTTTTGCCTGGTACTCGTGAATGTTCATGACAACTCCTTGTTGAAATGTGTTTTCTGAAGCGGCCCCCACAAAGGGCGGATATGCGCCGCTACCACACGGCGATGAGGCACTCATTGGTCCATCCAGCGTGATATAGGCCTGACTCTATGGTGTTTGCCGGCCGTGTAATCCCTTCTGACCGCTGTTCTAAAACGACGTATACCGCAAAGATTCTGGAAGATCAAGCAATTAGCGATAATAACGTCGCATAAAAGTTCCAAGTAGGGGCTAGTGTTCTATTTTGCCGCCTGCAACCCGGGGATTTTCCAGGTAATTGCCGGTTCAGTGGCTTTCATGCTTGCAGATAGTATCAAACTGAACCCGAAATAAAACAGTCATTGTTCGTCTTACTTGCCTATCTGCTGGGATTTTTCCGCAGCGCGCCAGGATCAGGAGGTCAGGAATAAAACACCCTGACTCCCTGATCCTGGCGCCACCCTTCCACGGTCGAGAGATACCCCCTCTTTAGATCTCCTCAAGGAGCGGTTCCATGGCCAGTTCGGGCTCCTCGGCCTCAATCTCCGTCTCGTTGTTGAGGACCCGGTTCATCCGCTCGATGTCGAGCTCGTTTTCCCAGCGCGATACCACCACGGTGGCCACCCCGTTGCCGACCAGGTTGGTGAGCGCCCGCGCCTCGGACATGAAGCGGTCGATGCCGAGAATGAGGGCAAGCCCCGCCACCGGGATGGTCGGGATCGCGGTGAAGGTGGCGGCGAGGGTGACGAAGCCGCTGCCGGTCACCCCGGCCGCACCCTTGGATGTGAGCATCAGGACGGCGAGGATGGTGATGGTCTGGCCTATGCTGAGCGGCGTGTTGGTGGCTTGCGCCACGAAAACCGCCGCCATGGTGAGATAGATGGAGGTGCCGTCCAGGTTGAAGGAATAGCCGGTCGGGACGACCAGGCCCACCACCGACTTGTTGCAGCCGAGGTTTTCCAGCTTTATCATCAAGCGCGGCAGCGCCGACTCGGAGGACGAGGTGCCCAGCACGATGAGGAGTTCTTCCTTTATGTAGCTTATGAACTTGAAGATGTTGAAGCCGCAGAGCTTGGCGATGGAGCCGAGAACCACGAAGACGAAGAGCAGGCAGGTAAGGTAGAAGCATCCCATGAACAGGCCGAGCTTGGAGAGCGAGCCGACCCCGAACTTGCCGATGGTGAAGGCCATGGCTCCGAAGGCGCCGATGGGAGCGGCCTTCATGATGATGCCGACCACGCCGAAGAAGGCGTGGGAGGTGGTGTCGATGAAGCGGTACACCGGCTTGCCTTTATCTCCCATCGCCGAGAGCGCGAAGCCGAACATCAAGGCGAACAGCAGCACCTGGAGAATGTCCCCCTTGGCGAAGGCGTCCACCACGCTTGAGGGGATGATGTTCATCAGGAAATCCACGGTACCGTGCGCCTTCGCCTGGGTGGTGATGGCGGCGATCGCCTTAGTGTCGATCTTGGAAACGTCTGCGTTGAAGCCGGCGCCCGGCTGGACCAGGCTCACCACCGCGAGACCGATCCCGAGCGCCATGGTGGAGACGATTTCGAAGTAGAGCAGGGATTTGGCGCCGACCCGCCCGACCTTCTTCATGTCGTCCATGCCGGCGATGCCGGTGACCACGGTGCAGAAGATGACCGGCGTTATGATCATCTTGATCAGCTTGATGAAGCCGTCCCCTAACGGTTTCATGGCTACGCCCATATCCGGGTAGAAATTGCCGAGAGCAATGCCGACGGCGATGGCCGTCAGTACCTGTACGTAGAGATGCTGGTAAAACTTTTTCCCGTTCATGGCTATTCTCCTTTAGTGTCGGAAGTGAACTCCCGTTGTTTTCCGTCGTTACTCCGCGAAGGATCGCCTTGCATACACAGGCAAGATGGGGTGCGGTATCTCATAATTTAAAACAATGTTAGCAACTAGCATACCAAGGGAGTTCTGGTGATTGGATATGCGGCATGGGCGGGGGGGCAGCTGGCATGGAGAGGAGTGGCCGGTTGTCGAATGGGTATAACCTGTGTGGGGTGGCAGGCCGAATGAGACGGTGAAAGTGTTTAGATTTCGATGGCTTTGAGACGGTATAACCGAGTGTTATAAGTATGACTTAGGTTATACCCATTGGTGCTTGATTGAATGCTCAAAGGCAGGGGGGTGTTGATAAAAAATACAATGGTTTATTTTACCGGGAAATCCGCATGCGATGATGGAGATCGTGTCGTCATCTGGAGGAATAAATATAGAGAGCTACGGTAGCCCGTAACTCTCTATATTTTGGTGCTCAGGACTGGAATCAGTTTAAATTTGTTGGCCAGAGCATCACAACAGCGACCCGGCCTCGGGCCGACTTGGTTGCGATGTGCCCACTTCTGTTGAATAGGATTGTGTGGCTTCCTTCATGTAGGCGTGGATAACAGGGTTGTTGAGGTCGGCCTTGGATTTAAGATTCCAGTGGCCGGCCGCTATGCCATCGACCACTAGGGCGAGCACTGCCTTTTCGATCGCTTCCTGGACGCACTGCTGCGGCGGTTCGTTGGCACCGAACCCAATCTCTGCTTCGAGCAGGCGCTGCAGGCTTACAAAGCGGAACAGGCTGAAATCAACCTGCTGAGAAAGGATTGTTTTACTTGCGGAGACGCTATTAATGACTTCTCCGGTCTCGACATTAACCGCGCGCAAAAAAACGGTGACTCGATCGCTGCGGAATTCAGCTGAACCGCCGGCGCCAAAATACTTGGCGCCCATACCTCCGGTCAGTATGTTGGTGTCGTAAGCTATTATGCCGCCGTCGATAACGATGGCGGCCGGGATGAGCGGCCGCGGCTCCGGTGCAGGTGCGCCGTTGGCCGGCTTCTGAACCGCGGCGCGCACAATCTTTCGCTCGGTTAGAATGTTGTTGAGTCCTTCGCGCTCCACGGGGACAAACCATTTGGAGCGGCGCAGCGTTTGGACCAGGATCGATGCCGCCCCCTGGGTCACGGAGGTGGAGAAGCTAGTTCCCGCGGGATTGGGCTTAAACTGGCCGGTCTGATCGCGAAATCCGTAAACCGCCACGAACACCTTACCGGCCGGTGCCGGGAGGCGTTGGAGATCCACCAGCGTCGGGCTGACATAAGACATCTCGGCACGTGAGGTGGTGGACGGCAAGGCTGCGCAGCCAGGCAGGGCGCTCAATAGCGCAATCAAGAGCAGCAGGGAAGAGAAATGGTAGCCAGTCGGCATAAAAGCTCCTTATAGAAAGCGGCTCAGGGTGTCGGGACAGCAGGGGCGACAAAGCGGCCAATGGTCATTTCGGTGCTGCCTCCCAGCGGGTCGGTGATGGTGACCAACATGGCGTTGCCCTGATCGTGCACGAGAATGGAGTAGCCGTTGAACTCATAGGGGATGTCACTGGCGATGCTGCCGGTACCAAAAGAGGTTTCGGCTATCTTGCTGGCCAGCATCGAAAGCAGGCTGCGGGTTAAAGTGTCCTGAAAGTTCTGCAGCAGGTTGCTGCCGCTGGACGCGGCCGGGCGCTCTTCGCGGAACTTGTTCTGGGCACTGGCCTGGCTCAAAAGGAAGTTGCCGTTGTACGGATTGCCACCAAACGACGGGTTAATCGGGGCGTAGGAAAGCTCGGAGGCGCCTGCCGCCCCGGCGGATAGGAGTGCCGTCAGAAGAACCAGAGCCGTTGTCAGTCGCGTCATAGTACCTCCACTGGCTCGCCAGTGGAGGCGAGCAGTTCTTCGAGTTGCAGAAGCAGCATTTGTGCATTCTCAACGGCGGTCTTGGGGCCGTCGACAGCATCGATGCCGCGAGTTTTCAAGGTTGACCGGTACACCGGTATGTCATTCAATTCAACGGCGATTATGCTGCTGGCCTGAGGACCGGGGAGTTCCCGGACCAGGACGGTATAGTTTACCTGCAGCCCCGGCATTTCCCCCCATAAGAGGCAGAGCCGCTGGGCGAACTCATTGCCCGCGCGGGTCCTGGTTTGGTCGATGATGACCCGCTCGAGTTCGATGTCCGAGCTTCGGACGGCAGCCTGGGCCGGAGCGCAGGGGGCGATGAAGAGCAGCAACAGCAGGTACACGACATGACGCACGGTGGCTCCTTTTGGATTCTGGGCACAAAAGCTAAGATACTAGATACTGATATGGCATTCCATTTACTGCGCGCGAAAGCCGGTGCCAACCCGTCAAGGCCGACACCGGCGGTACCGCAAGCGACAAGGTTACTGCTGGATGCTGGAGGTGTTTCCGGTACCTATCTGGCTGATACTGGCGACGTTCAGGTTGCCGGCCTGGGAGATGCTGGCGATATTGCCGATGCCGCCGCCCTGGCCGATGATGGCGCTGTTGAAATTACCGGCCGTCGTGATGGTGCCCTTGTTGCCATCGGTTGTCTGGGTGATGGTGGCAATGTTGGAGCTGCCGTTGATAGCGATGTCGCCGTCGTTGCCGGAGCCGGCCTGGGCGATGGCCACCAGCAGGTTGCTGTCACCTAGGATGGAGATGTCCGCATTGTTGGAGCTGCCGTTTTGCTCGACGTTGGCAATGTTCCCGTTGCCGGCGGCGCTGATGACGGAATTGTTCAAGTTGCCGGTCTGGTCCGTGCTCAGGGTGTTGAAGTTGCCGGCTACCGGCGACTGGGTGGCGCGGTTGAAGTTGCCGTCCTGGTTGATGCTCACCAAATTCCCTTCGCCGCGGTTAGGGGAAGGCATCCACTGATAGGCGTAGTTGGAATCGCCGTTCTGGCTGATGGAGGCGATGTTGAGGGTGCCGGTCAGCGCCTGACTGGCGCGGTTCAGGTCGCCGGCCTGGGTGATGGTGGTAAGGGATCCGACGCTGCCGTAGGCAACAGTCGAGTCGGCGCTGTTCCTGTCGCCGGTCTGGTTTATGACACCCGTGTTGCTTTCGCCGTTTTGGGACAGATAGGCGCCATTCAGGCTACCGACTTGGGTGACGCTTCCCGTGTTAGCATTGCCGACCTGGATGAGACCGGTCACCTGGTTGTCGTTTCCTTCCTGCAGAACCGTGGCCGCGTTGAAGTTGCCCTGCTGCTGGAGTCCGGGGTTGTAGGCATAAATGAACTCGCCGACGGCATTGCCGTTGCCGGTCTGGGTGATGTCGGCCGTGTTGTCGTTACCCTTTTGCAGCTCGGAAACCGTGACGTTCGAGTACTCCCGGTACTGGCTGACGGTGTTGTCGTTGCCGGTCTGGGTGATGTTGGCGCTGTTGCGGTCGCCGTTTTGCAACAGGCCTAGCGCGGCGGCCACCGGGCGGTAGCCGACGGTGTTGCCGCTGCCATTCTGGACGATGGCGGCGGCATTGGAACTCCCCAGCTGCAGTGTTTCCGCGAAGTTGTCGCTGCCGGCCAGGGCCGGGGTCTGCGACAGGGCCAGTGCTGCCAGGGTGAGGGCCAGGAGCTTGCGGCTGTTTTTCGTCGTCATAATTCCTCCAAAAGGATGTTTGTACGAGCGCGGACGCGCTTCGCTGGTGATAGAGCCGTGGGCTCAAGGATGCAGGCCGACCGTGGCGCTTAGCCCCGAACCGGTCTGGATGATGGCCAAGGCTTGGCCTCCGCGGGGCTGGGTGATACTGGCATAGTTGCCATTGCCAATCTGGGTCACCAGGGCCAGGTTGTCGTTGCCGTACTGTGCAATCGACGACTGGTTGCTTTTGCCATATTGGAGGCTGTATGCCTGGTTGCCCGACCCCTGCTGCATGATGCTTGCTTCGTTCATGGCGCCGTGCTGCAGCAGTACCGCGCTACTGCCGCCGGAATGCGCGGCGGCAACGATTGATTCCGGCTGATGGCTGGAAAAGGCGGGGTGCAATATGGCCGGCGTCGTCAATAAGCCTTCGCCCCGCATTGCAGCCGCAATGCCGCTGTCGTCGGCGCGGGAAGCAGCGGGCAGGCAAAAGGTCAGCAAACAGAACAACATTACTAGCAAATATGACAAGACCGCCTCCCTTTCGACGTTGCAATTCCGATCTGACGCTGGGACAAATGATGCCTAACGAAGTTTATGTGTATAAACTTCAACTGTGAAATATCAGGCTGGAAATGATTAGCGTCGATTTCCAGTGACGGCATATTCTGTCACCGCTTCGGTGCATTAACAATCCCTCTAAAGAGGGATTTATGAATCATTTATAATATTGTTTGACTTTCTTCCGACAACTGAATATCATCCCGCGCAATGGAGACTTTCAAAAAAACAATTGCTAAACGTGCGGCGCCGGGTGTGCTGATCCTCGACCTGGAGGATCGGCTTCTTTACACGAATCCGGAAGCCCTGGAGATGCTCTTTGTCCTGCAGGAAAGCGACAGGGGACAAAATGTCCCTCGGGAGGTTTACGATCTGTGCCGGGAACTTAAGGACAGGACGAAGAGAGCGGGAGCGGTTTCCTGCGTCATCCGGCATCCGGGCAGCTGTGACCAAACGGAGGTGAACTGCTCCATTAGGGCGTTTCTGATGGACGACAGCAGGGAGGGTAGCAATTCGAGCCATGTTTTGGTAATGATCGAGAAGATCACCATAAGTCGTCAGGTGAACGTGGAGAAGGCACGGGAGGAGTTTAAGCTGTCGTTAAGGGAAACGGAGGTGGTGAGGCTGATCTGCAAGGGGCTGGCAAACAAGGAAATATCGAATGCTATCTTTATCTCTGAATTCACCGTGAAGGATCACATTAAGAAAATCATGCAGAAAATGGGTACCGGGTCACGCAACGGGATCATGGCCGCGCTACTGTGAGATTCTTTTGGAGGTGAAGGGCTCAATTTACTTCACCGGGTTCATATTTAGTGATCACGACAAGCAATCATCACCAGATCGAGGCCGTTAATAATCCACCTTGCAGTTTGCGACCGTCGCGGCTCCATCATCAGGTGACTTTGCTGGTCATTTCTGCCATTGTGATTAATGCGGTTATTACGAGACTATTGGCAGAATGAATCATCGATGACATTGTCAGGCACGTGTAAGTAGCGGGAGGGATGGGTTGGTAAGGGGGTGGATAAAGGCGGAAAGGGTGGATATGCCGGAATAAAAGAAAGGGTCACGATTTAACCCGTAACCCCTTTTTTTTTGGTGCCAAAGACTGGAATCGGTTCAGACGTAATGATTCCGAGTGGTTGGCCTACAAAACAGCGAAAATGTATGCCAAAATGTATGCCAAAAAACGGCGGGAAAGAAAGCCTTTTTGCTTCTGCGCTCGTAATGATGTACTCACTGCCAAATGCCATTGCCTGTTATCCCATTTCAACTTTCACCACATGCTCCCTCCCGTCATCCTTCAGTGGCACGGTCTTCTTCGCTGCGGGCAAGGGTTCTCCGTCCAGTTCGAGCCTGACGATCCCCCTCATTACTCGGTTCGGGTTTTCAACCGTTATCTCATAGCGCGCCTTCCCGTGCCGGTAGATGACGGTAAAGCCCTGCCAGGCTCGTGGGATGCACGGATCAAGGATCAGGGTCTCCCCGCGTCGGATAAGGCCCAGGATCCACTCTATCCCTGCCCGGTAGAGCCAGCCTGATGAGCCGGTATACCAGCTCCATCCCCCCCTCCCAACATGGGGTGGTTCCGAGTAAACGTCCGCCACCGCCACGTAAGGCTCCACCCTGAAGCGATGCACTTCTGATCGGGTGGCGGCGTGGTTCACCGGATTAATCATGGCAAAAAGTTCATGGGCCATCTCCCCATTGCCCATCATAGCAAAGGCGATCACGCTCCATGCGGAGGCGTGGGTATACTGGCCGCCGTTTTCGCGGATGCCGGGAGGGTAACCCTTGATATAGCCGGGTTCTTGCGGCGTTTTATCAAAAGGTGGCGTGAAGAGCAAGACAAGTTCCTCCCCCGGCCTGACCAGGTATTCTAGCACCGATTGCATAGCCCGTTTCGCCCGTTCCGGATCCGCCGCTCCGGAGATGACCCCCCAGTTCTGGGCGATGGAATCAATCCGGCATTCGGTTCCGGACGCCGAACCGAGCGGCGTGCCGTCATCATAGTAGGCGCGCCGGTACCATGCGCCGTCCCACGCTTCTTTTTCCAGGGCCTCTTTCAAATGAGTCGCGTGCTCACGCCACCGCTCCGCCCGTTTCAGGTCTCCCCGCCCGGCCGCCACTGGGGCGAATAGAGAGAGAGCGGCGTGGAGGAACCAGGCGAGCCAGACACTTTCGCCGCGGCCTTCGTGACCCACGCGATTCATCCCGTCGTTCCAGTCCCCTGTTCCCATCAGCGGAAGTCCGTGCTCCCCCGTTGCCAGGCGCAGGTCGAGGGCCCGTGCGCAGTGCTCGTAGACGGTTGCCGCCTCCTCCGAGACGCGAGGTTCGAAATAGGCGTCTTCGCGTTCAGGGGGGATCGCTTCCCCTTCCAGAAAGTGTGTTATGACGTCGAGGACGCTCGCATCTTCGGTCACCGCAAGATAATTGGAAACAGTGTAAGGAAGCCAGACGAGGTCGTCGGAAAAATGGGTTCGGACCCCTCGTCCCGTCGGGAGGTGCCACCAGTGTTGAACATCCCCCTCCCGGAACTGGCGTTCGGACGCCCTGACGATATGCGTGCGGACCAGGGCGGGCTCGGTCACGACGAGAGCCATGCAGTCCTGGAGCTGGTCGCGGAATCCGTATGCACCGCCCGCCTGGTAGAACGCTGACCGAGCCCAAAAGCGGCAGACAAGGGTCTGGTAGAGGAACCAGCGGTTCAGCATGATGTCCGTGGCCCGGTCGGGGGTCTTGACCTGGACCTTGCCGAGAAGCCGCTCCCAGTTCTCAGAAACTGCCGACAGCTCTTGCCATGGGTCGGCCGTGCGCCGGCGCCTGATCAACTCGCGGGCACTATCCCGGTCTTGCGCCTGCCCCAAGAAGAGAACCAGCTCGACACGTTCGCCCGGGGCGAGAACGACGCTGGTCTGGAGCGCGCCGCACGGGTCGAGCCCGGCCCCTGTCCTGCCGCTGAGAACCGTGTCCCCAATGAGTCCCGCCGGCTGCTCCAGGGTGCCGTTGCGTCCGATGAATTCGATCCGGTCAGCGGTCCATGCCGTCTGACGTCCGCAAAAATCGACGAAAGCGATCCGGCTGTGGAATTCGGCATGCCACGGGTTTCTGGCGAACATGACCCCGGTTTCGTCATCCATTTCGGTGACGATATAGGGTGCGGAGACCGTGCGCGTGAATCCCAGGACCCATTCGAGATACGCTGTCACGGAGAGTCTGCGCTGGCGCGGCGTACGGTTTTCCAGGACAAGGAGGGATGTCTTGACCGGATCGCTCAGGCTGACGAATTGCGTCAGTTCACTCCGGACACCGTGGGAGAGGTGTTCGAAGCGGCTGAATCCCTGGCCGTGCCGAGCGATGTAGGTCGCGCTTTCGACCCGTATTGGCAGGGCTGTCGGGCTCCAGATAGCACCACTGTCGAGGTCGCGGAAATAAAAGGCTTCACCGGAAGGGTCGGAAACCGGATCGTTGGACCAGGGGGTGAGCTGATTTTCGCGGCTGTTGAGGGACCAGGTGTAGCCCGCACCAGACTCCGAGACCTGGAAACCGAAGCTTTCATTGGCGATGACGTTGATCCACGGGGCCGGCGTCTGCTGCCCTTTGCCGAGAACGATGACGTATTCTCGCCCCTCTTCCGTAAAACCGCCGAGGCCATTGAAGAACTCCAAGGGAGGCGCCTCGAGAGCGGCCTCTTCAGCCGGGTGCCGGGGAAACTGGCGGCGCGTCGGGTGGACCGTCCGCTGTTCCTGACGACGCATGCGCATAACCTGTTCGGTCAGGCTCCCGTCCCGGGCGGCGAGCACGGCGCGGGCGGCGGTCTGCAGGAGGAGGCGTTCGTCGCTAGTCAAGAGGTCGGCGCGCAGGACGAAGATCCTGCCGCGGCTTTCCTGCAGCGCACGGCCTCCTGCAAGGCTTGTGCTCACCATTGCCTCCAGGGAGACCTGCAACTCTTGAATGTAGGAGGTCTCTTTTTCGTTCAGGATGACCAGGTCCACTGCCAGAAGCTTTAACCGCCAGTACTCATGGGCACGCAGCAACTGACGGACGATCTCACGGTCGTCGACCTCATCGATGCGCACGAGGACAATGGGATAATCCCCCGATATCCCGTATTTCCAGAGATCCGTCACATTCAGGACACTGAGTTTCAGGAACTCGTCGCGGGGGCGCATGGCAGGGTCCGAATAGAGGATGCGGTTGGCCAGATGCTGGAAGAGGTGGGCCTCGCCCCGCTCGATCCCCAGGTAGTGGAGCTGGATCTGGGTATGGGTCCAGACGAGGGTTGAGGTCCGCTCGAAGGATGCCGAGTCGTGGTACTTGTCTGCCAAGAGAAGGATCGCCTCACGGGACACAGCGACCATGGTCGAGAAGGTGATGTGTGTAGTCGTTCCGGGGGCGATCCGTACCTTAACGCGGAGGCTGAAGATCGGATCGAGGACGGGACCGACCGTGTTGGACAGGGGGCGCCCGTCCATGACGGAAACCGGCCTGCGGATCGTCTGGCCCCGCCCGAGAAAGCGAGTCCGGTCGCTTTCGTACTCGATGCCGCTGAAATTTCCCCCCTCCAGGGCGACCACATGGGCGGCCCAGACGGGGTGGTCATCCGCGGAGCGTAGGCGACGGTGGGCCAGAAGTCCCGTGACAGCGAGATGATATTCCGTCCGGACGAAGAGGTTGGAAAAGGCCGGATGGGCAATGTCGGCGCTCTGGGGGGCCAGGACGACCTCTGCGTAGGAGGTGACCTCGATCTCCCGGGGGAACGTGCCTTTGTTGGTGATGGAGAGGCGGCGAAGCTCGGCGTCGTCCTCCGGTGACACGATGATCTCCAGGGTGGTGGTCAGGGTCCCGTCGTGTCGGATGATGCGCGCCCTGTCCTCGGCGAAGGTCACTTCGTACTGCTTCGGCTCCGAACCGGTCGGCTGGTAGGTAGCGGACCACACCGCCCCGCTTTCCGCGTCGCGCAGGAAAATATAGCTTCCCCAAGCGTCCCTGGTCACGTCTTCGCGCCAACGCGTGACGGCGATGTCACGCCAGCGGCTGTAGCCAGTGCCGGCAGCGGTGACCATGACGGCATACCGGCCGTTGGAGAGGAGGTGGGTCGAAGGGAGACGGTGATACGGCGTGTTGAAGCGGCGCAGCACCGGCTGGACCGCCTCCCAGACTTTGGCGGTCTGGACCTGGTCGGCGAGCGGGCGGGCAACGCCGACGTCGCTGGGCATCCGTTCCTGCAGGAGGAGCTCCGCCGCATGGATGATCGGCTCCCGGTGGAACCGGTGCCGCATGATCCCGCCGTGGATGACGTTGTCCAGCGCCACCAGCGACATCCCCTGGTGGTGGGCCATGTACGCCCTGATGACGACAGCCCTGGTTCTTTCGGGGAGCCGGGCGGGGGTAAAGTCCAGGGCCTCGTAGAAGCTGTAAGTGCCGCGCCCCCCTGCTTTATCAAGCCGTCTGAGGTTGTGTGCCGCTGCGGCGGGGGCATACATTGCCGCCAGCACCGTGGCGTAGGGGGCGATGACGAGGTCCTGGCCGAGGCCGCGCTTAAGCCCCAGGCCTGGGATGCCGAAGGCCGTATACTGGTAGGTAAAGGAGAGGTCGCGGGTGTTGTAGGCCGATTCGGATATCCCCCACGGTACGCCGTTCTCTTTCCCGTAGCTGATCTGGCGCGCGACGGCGTATCGGCAGGTCCGGTCCAGCAGGCTGTCGCGCGGTGAGAACATGACCAGGGAAGGCATCAGGTATTCGAACATGGAGCCGGACCACGAGACCAAGGCCGCGCCCTTCTCCACGGGGACCAGCGCCCGACTGAGTCGGAACCAGTGGGAAGGGGGGGCTTCCCCCTTGGCGATGGCAATGAAGCTCGTGAGACGCGCTTCCGAGGCAAGCAGATCATAGAAGCTCGGGTCCAGGCGGCCGTCATCAGCACGGTAGCCGATGGAAAAGAGCCGGCATCCCGGGTCGAAGAGGAAGCTGAAATCCATCTCATCGAAGAGTCGCCGCGCCCTCCCGGTGATCCCTTCGAGC
>Ga0209125_1000963_pt1 | contig 31131 bp, 27 predicted proteins | sample BarGraIncub1131A_FD_184503 | JGI IMG/M metagenome (GOLD analysis project Ga0209125, IMG submission 184503) | Arctic peat soil microbial communities from Barrow, Alaska - Barrow Graham LP Incubations 11-31A (SPAdes) (version 2) | ecosystem: Environmental > Terrestrial > Soil > Wetlands > Peat... | reverse complement strand
TCCCAGCACCTCTTTGGCCAGGCCGCAGATCTCTACGCCCCGGGAATCCCCATTGAAACCGTGGCCGCCATCGGCGAAAGCTTTGGACTTTACGCCATCGTCTATCCCGACCAGGGCTTTGTCCATTTCAGCATTTGATCGATGTCACTTTTTTGTTCTACCTCTCCAACGAAGGTCTGAGTATCATCGAGAACATGGGAACTTTAGGAGTTCCCATTCCCAAACGGCTCAGAAAACTGGTGGAGGAACTGGGGGAGGAAGAGCTGTGAGGGTCAACGACAAAAAAGAACAGCGACACACCCGAAGAATGGGCAAAATAGCCCGACGCAAAAAAAGCAACGATATGAAGTCGTTGTTTTTTTGTGTCTTAAGATTCACGATGCGATGCAAATATATCAAATAAAGTTGTGAATTGGATTTCTTTCATCCGTTTCTTAAAATATAAATCTTTAAAATATGAGCGGCATTAATATTAAACTGAAATTGGGGTATATTAATAATAAAGCTGATTAAAAGCAGCAAAATAAATTCCAATATGGAGAGGTAAGCTATGAATACCATGAGTTATTATGAAATGCGAGAGTTTGTGAATCGATTTACATGGATATTCGCAAAAACTTATGCCGAACAGTGTCCCCATGAATATATTGTCAAAACAAAAATTGACCCTGCTCATTGGAATGATTTTGAGAATTTTGTTGCGACTATCCGGAACATCGGTTTTGAAGCGGCTTACAAACACCGGATTGGCAGGTATTATATTATGGGCCAATATTATTACTGGACCATGGGAGCCCCCATCAGCGAAACCATTATCCTTAATCGCGGCAAGATTTCGGACTATCAGTTAGTCGATAATACATGGATTCTAAAAGGAAATAAAGAACTGTAAAATTATAGATGATTGATTTGTCCTTAGAACTCAAAAATACTGGAGGTAATGAAATGCAAATAGGATGTACAAAAATATTATTAGACACCCTCGATGTTAAAGTGTGTGACCAAATTGAAGAAAATGCTTTGTTTTGCTGGAGTGCCAATCTGCAGACAATCAAGCGACGAAAAGCCGTTGTGGTTGTCAATGACATCTATCAATTTGCATTTGTCCTTTATGATCTGAAAGCCAAAGATTCCAGCCGGTTGAAAACACTGATTGAAAATGGGATCCGGAGATGTTTAGCGAATGAAAACTTCAAAGAAGAAGTGATTGATCAGTATTTTGCCCAGGCAAAGGAAACGGTCTTTACAAAAACCAGGGACAGGTTGTCCTGATAATTACACAGGAGGCTTTGACCAGGGAGAAGGTACTGGAAGGCGGCACCATCACCTTCTGGGGATTCTAGGCCGGCTCAATGAAGTGTTTTATGTCATCTGTCTGGACAGCCAGAATAAGGTGAATCATGCGACCCTGCTCCACGAAGGTACCATCAATGAAGCCCCGGTTTACCCCCGGCTGATTGTGGAAACCGCCCTGAGATACCAGGCAGCCAGCATCATTCTGGCCCACAATTACCCCGGCGGAAGTCTGCAACCCTCCCAGGCTGATGTGGATGTGACCCGGAAAATAAAACAGGCAACCGAAGCTATTTCCATAATCGTTGCCGATCACATCATCGTCGCCGGGGAGAGTTATTACAGTTTTGCCGAAAACAGACTGCTGTAAAATTGAAATGTTTAGGATTGATTTGTTTCTGGGAATTATACAATCCGAGGTAATGAAATGAAAATAGGCTGTACAAAAAAACCATTGGGATTGAAGCCGCGTTTGAAGATAAGAAGCAGCACCTGTTGACTTCCCAGTCAACAGGTGCTATACTTTGTCTTAAAGTTGACTGATGAGTCAAAGACGGGAGGGCAATATGGGTTTTGAGACGTTTGAAAAACAAAATAAGGCAAAACAGGATGCGATCATTGCCGCTGGGGTTGAGGAATTTTCACAGAAGTCCTATACTGACGCGAGAACCGATGTGATCGTTCAAAACTGTGGAATATCCAAAGGATTACTGTTTCACTATTTCGGATCGAAAAAGGAATTTTATCTCTATTGCCTTTCTCGCTCTCTTGAAAAGCTGATGGAAAAAACTGAGCTGCGACATGGAGACTTCTATGCAATTCTGTTTTCTGTTATGGACGAGAAGCTAAGGCAATTTGCCCGGTATCCTAGGGAAACGCATTTTGTCAATATGGCTTCAAGAGATATGACTGCCGAGATAACAAATGGCAAATCGGCAATCTTTAAAAAGTATGCTGCACAAACACATGCTGCGTCGACTGCTGTGATGGAGCAGGCTGTTGCCATGCTGTCACTCAAATCCCAGGATACCGATATAGCCCAGGAAGGCATTCTGCTATACAGTAATGCCGTGGTGAGGAAATATCTGCTCGCTTATCAGAACACCCCAGACGCGTTTTTTGAAAATGCAGAGCGGATCAAAACAGAAATAAAAGAATTCATTGATCTTATGCTCTATGGAATCGTTAAGGAGGAGAAAACATGAAAAAGCCCACAATCGGAATGCTTAGGGCCTGGGCACAATGCTCAAAGCATCGAAAAATGAACGTGTCCGAAAGGACTGCTCTGTGCGACGAGCAGCTGCGGCAAATGGTGGCATGGGCGCGGAGCAACAGCCCCTACTATTCCTGGCTCTACCGGGATATCGGAACCGATTTTAAGTTGTTAGATCTGCCGCCGGTCAATAAGGTCGAACTGATGGCACACTGGGATGAATGGGTGACGGACCGTACCATCACACTCTCACAGGTCAATGAATTCATGGGTGACCCTGACAATATAGGCCGTAGAATCAAGGGGGAGTACCTCGTATTCACCACCAGCGGCTCGACTGGCAATCCGTTGGTGGCGCTGTGTGACGGCACGACAAACAACGTAATGGGGGCAGTAAACGCAACGCGGGCTCTTGCACGCAAAGAGGATCTGGCCAACTTCATCAAGCGTGGCGGAAAGACCATCGGCGTATTTGCAACCGGCGGCTTTTATCTTGGCAACAGTTCGGTGCGTGCGCGACTTTTGAAGATGCCCTGGAAAAAACGTCAGATGGCAGTAACAAGTGCGCTACTGCCCATTGCTGAAATTGTGGAGCAATTAAACGCGTTTCAGCCGGCGATGCTGGGCGGTTACCCATCCAATCTGGAGCTGCTCATAGACGAGCAGAAAAACGGGCATCTGCACATAAACCCTGTGCTCATCATGACCGGCGGCGAGTATCTGGCAGACGCCTTGAGAGAGCAGCTGACGCAGACCTTCGACTGCTATGTGCAGACCTCATATTCCTGCACCGAGGGTGGTACGATCGCCTGTGAATGTACCGAGCGACATCTCCATATCAACGATGACTGGGTGATCATTGAGCCGGTGGACAAGAACAACAAGCCTGTGCCGAATGGCGTGCGGGCAGATAAAATACTGCTTACAAACCTGTTTAACTATACACAGCCGTTCATCCGATATGAGGTAACCGATCGCGTAACGCTGCATGATGAACCATGCAAATGCGGCAATCCATCGCCGTGGCTTACACTTGAGGGACGCAACGATGACGTCGTCAGCTTTACCCAGGATGGTCGGGAGATAAAACTTGCACCGCTTGCCATATATGCGACCCTTAAGGAAGTACACGAGCTGCGCAGATTCCAGCTTGTTGCGGATCAGGCGAATAACACTGCACAGCTGCGCCTTGAACCGGTGGAGAATGTCACAAAGGAAGAGGCTTTTCAAAAGGCAACCTATGCACTTGAAAATTTCTTTTCGGTGCACGGCCTGAGCGGCATCACCGTCATACTTTCCGACGAGGAACCAAAGCAGGACGCCGGCAGCGGCAAGTTTAAGCATATTATCCGGGTTCCGTAACAGGCAGCCATACGTAATGATTTTTTTGAGGCAGGTTATGAGCAATACCTTTATCAGAAACTTAGGTACAACAACTGAATTACAAAAAATAAACATAGAACAGACTAGCTAATGGTGTAGTCTGTTTTTGTTGCGGAGTGAAATTAAGCTATGAAAATAGAAGAAGGTTTGGAAAACCTGTTATGTTCACAGTTGCAGAGAAACGTTCTGGAATTTCTCAAAATATTAACTGAATAAATACATATTAATTACTTTGAAGGTTGGGTTCAAGAAATAAAAACAATCAAAATTGATTGCGCTGTTATAACTTAAGAGTCACAATCACATTAAGAGTACCTTCATCAGCAGAACGGTAATGAACCACAGATTCAAATATATATTACAATGAAGAGATCGGGATCAATAAACCTGGTCTCTCATTATTTTTTGAAGGAAGTTTCAGATTCAAACGACTGGTTTACAGGTTTTCTTATTCTTGTTTCCAATTGTGAAAGCAAGAACTTCCGGAGCAAGGCCCCATCAATTTCAATAAAAGTGAGATATTTTAACAAACAGGGCGATTTACATTGCATGGACATCCAAAAAGTTGTAGAATTCCCTTATAAGCCTAAATAGTCAAATGAAAGTTTTTAAATACAAGGAGATAAGCATGAATAAAAATCCGCATAAGGGTCATCGTCAACGTGTAAAAAGCAGAGTAATAAAGGAAGGGATTGACAGCTTTGAAGATCATCAGATCCTTGAGCTGCTTCTTTTTTACTGCATTCCAATGAAGGAAGCCTGCAGCCCTCCCAGGCCGATGTGGCTGTGACCCGGAAAATAAAACAGGCAACGGAAGCCATTTCAATAACCGTTGCCGATCACATCATCGTCGCCGGGGAGACCTATTACAGTTTTGCAGAAAACAGAATGCTGTAAAATTGAACCTTTATGATTGAATTGTTCCTGGAAATTAAACTATCGGAGGTAATGAAATGCAAATAGGATGCACAAAAAAATTATTGGACACACTCGATGTTACAGTGTGTAATCAAATTGAAGAAAATAACCTGTTTTGCTGGAGTGCCAATCTGTTAACAATCAAGCGACGAAAAGCGGTTGTGGTTGTCAATGACAGCAATCGATTTGGATTTGTCCTTTATGGTTTGAAAGCCAAAGATTTCAGCCAGTTGAAAACACTGATCGAAAATGGGATCCGGAGATGTTTACAGAATGAAAACATCAAAGAAGAAGTGATTGATCAGTATTTTGCCCAGGCAAAGGAAACTGTCTTTACAAAAACCAGGGGACGGGTTTTTGTGGCCAGACTCAACAGAGCCTGTGGAGTCGTAGAATTCATGGATGATCGGCTGGACACCTCCGGTTTATACCAGACTGACGTGTCAGGAACCATGAACAGCGACTTATTCAAACCCAGTAAAACCATTGATTATTTCCACCCCTATGAATTGCTGATCCAGGATTTTCAGAAGGTATACGGCGAAAAAATCATTGGGATGGAAGGGGCCGATTTGCTGATCAGGCTGAATCTTGGAGCTTATTATGCAACCAGAAGGCTACTCGTGCCAATGGGTATCACCTTTAAAGAACTGCATGAAATTATTCAGATAGCTTTTGACTGGCAGGACAGCCATTTGCATGATTTTAATCTGTTTGATGAAAACGGAAAGTGTATTTTAAATATCATCAGCGAGTTTGAAGAGGACTTCGAACCAAGGCAGGATTGCCCAATGGTGCTGGATAAAGATATTCGGATCAATGGGTATATCAGGGATGTAAAAAAGATTCGATACACCTATGATTACGGTGACGACTGGAACCATGAAATAACTGTCCAGGGCACCGTTTCAGACTATGGCAAAAATTATCCGTTATGCATCATGGCAGAGGGAAACAGACCCCCTGAGGATGTGGGCGGGATACCGGGATTTGAAGCCTATCTGGAAATTATGAACAACCCGGATCACCCGGAATATAAAGATATGAAAAGATGGTCAGCCAGCCAATGGTATAAAGATTTTGACATTGATGTAGCCAACCGTAGGCTGAGGTATATACTTAGCAGATAAACGATTTAAATCGTTTATCTTTTTTTGTATTAAAATCATACTGCAATGATTCAAGTTCACAGAATGTTTTCTAAAGGGAAAATTTGAGGTTTCACAGCAGGCAAGTGTGTCGGTGATGAAGCACTTACCTGCCACGATTATTTCATTATAATTGACTAAATGAAATAAGCAGGGTATAATACTCCTATAATTTCATTTTAGGAGTGATATCCATGGAAAATAGAGCAGGTGACTATCGAAACAATTTAACAGGGGCATTACAATACAAATCCTTTCTTCCTAAATCATTACCCCCAAATCCAACCATTGAATATGATAAAGAGATGGTTGATTTACTGTCAAAGACAAATAGAAGTGTGGGGATTTTACAGGGAATATCAAGCCAAGTGCCTGATATCGATTTATTTGTATCGATGTATGTGAGAAAAGAAGCGTTACTGTCCTCCCAAATAGAAGGAACTCAGGCAACATTGGATGATATTCTGGATCCGAATCTTGAAGATAATAGTAATCTTGAGGTGGCGGATGTCATTAATGTCATAAAGGCTTCGACATACGCAAAAAAAAGACTGAATGAATTACCCATTTCAAACAGGTTGCTAAAGGAGATTCATGAAGTGCTGATGGAAGGCGTAAGGGGCAGTGAAAAGAGTCCCGGGGAGTTTAGACGGTCTCAAAACTGGATCGGTCCACAGGGGGGAAGTTTAAAAGATGCGCGATTTGTGCCGCCTAATGTGGTTGATATGATAGAGGCCATGTCAGACTTAGAGAAGTTTCTCAACGACGAAGATGAATTGGATCCATTCATCAAAATAGGACTCGCCCATTATCAGTTTGAAACCATCCATCCTTTTTTAGATGGTAACGGCAGAATTGGGCGGTTATTGATTACTTTGTTTTTGATGGAAAGAAAAGTCCTCAGTTATGAAACACTTTATATATCCTATTTTCTCAAAAAAAACCGGGTTGAATATTATGATCGGTTGATGGAAGTAAGGTTGAAAGGTAATTTTGAGCAGTGGATTAAGTTTTTTCTTTTAGCTGTTCATGAGTCCGCAGAAGATGCCATCCAAACAATTGAAAAGCTTGTAAAATTACATAATAAGAATTTTAAACGAATAGAAAACAACGTTGGGAGATCTTCAAAGACGGTTAAGATGTTATTGAATTATCTTGAAAGAAATCCAATCATTGATATTAAAAAAACCAGTACAGCCTTGGAACTTTCATATAATGCTGTTTCTAATGCAGTAAAGCAGCTCATGGCTTTGGAAATATTAACACAACCTGAGAGTGGGCTAAGAAATCGCGTTTTTGCTTATGAAGAATACCTGGAAATTATAAGAAAAGACACATAGGTGACAAGGGTACGTTTTGTTCCGAAGGTTGAAGGACATACTTAACAGATAAACGATTTAAGTCGTTTATCTGTTTTTGTATTTAAATCATGCTGCAATGATTCAAGTTCACAGAATATTTTCTTCAAGGGAAAATTCACAAGCCCTATGATTGGGGACTGACGAAACAGTTTGTCTTCGAGAGATCATGTCTCAATCGAAGTATTAGTGCAAAATAATACCCTAGAAACTTATGTAAACGATTGAATAAGATGATATAATAGTAATGTTATCACGCCATTAAGTTTAAAAAAAATAATAATAAAGGAGGTAACCATTCGATTTCGGCAAAATCCGTTGGATGAGAAGATTTATTACAAAACAGACTATGATCACCCATCGGTTAATCTTAGGATTAATGTTTATGAAAGAGGTGAAAATGTTAAGCAAAAATTGTGTGAAAAATGCAAAAGAAAAAGAGTTAGTGACTAGTCCCAAACAGGCAACCTGTGTTTAGGGTAAAGGTTCGTTCCGGTGAAACCAAAGCGACCATGCTTCCGGTGAGATGTCCATTTTATCAGAGTTGTCAATTCGGAAAGAGAAGTAAAAGTCAAAATAAGCTGCGGTGTTATGGTGTTCTTATTTATACATCAGCGCAACAAGGAAGTTTCGTGATCTCCCACAAATGTCAAAGAACCAATCATCTGATTATGGTGGCAATTAAAGACGGAAAAGACCGTCACATTAAAGAGGAATCTCCAGAATTTAATCAGTTTTCTCAGCTGCTTAAGCCAATTCACTGTAAGTCCTGCAACCGTCGGGCATTGGATGCACACAAGGTAAATGGAGAGGCCAGCATACATTTTAAATGTTTTCATGATGGGCATGAGGGACAGTATGCATTGAAATAACGGTTAAAGCGTGCGAAAAGACTCAGAAACACGAACAAAAAGAACGCTTAAAGCGTAAATAGTATTCAGACACTGCAGAAGTTCAGAAACGCGAACTAAAAATCACTTTACCCAAAGATAAACAAATCGTTTAAAATAAACAAAATGTAAATTTAACAGATTCTGAATTTTGGCGCCAAAATCGAATCTAAAAATAAAAGACAAACAAAAAACTGAATAGAGGAAGACTTATGATGAAACATACTGAGTTAAGATGCGCCTGCGAAAGCAGTGTGACTAAGATACCGGATGTTCACAATTTTTGGGATGGCCCAGACGTTTGTGCACATGCGGTTTTTTATTTAACCAAAAACCGAGATGCCACTAATGGGGACGATCCGGTAACGACACCGGTTAATCCGTTGTATGCACGCAGTTCGGACAGGCTAACGCCTGTTCGCCCTGAGGCACACAACTGGATGTAACAAGGTGTCGTTACCTCAATGCACTGATGTTTGAAAATTAACGTTATCAGCAGTCAGGCAACAGTATTGGGGAATGCAACCGCAATGACACGTTGTCACTAAGAAAGGATACTTTATGAAAAACAAATATACCATGACCACCGATCTCAAAGCCCTTGAGGTCTATCTGGGTTCTGCCACCATTATCGCCTTTGATTTTGAGACCGTCCCCCATGAACAATGGAAAGGGACGGGCGATGCAGCTCTAGACCCCCACAAAGCACACATTGTTGGAATTTCCCTATCGGTTTTGGAAGGCACCGGGATTTATATTCCCCTGTGTCATGAAAACTCTGTAAATGCAGAAAGCAAATTCATCTTTAACTTTCTCAAAAACCGTGTTTTCGAAAATCCAAAGGTCCTGAAAATCGCCCACAATCTTTGCTTTGAAGCCAAGTTCCTGATGAACCAGGGCATTGTCCTGGCACTCCCAGTTTATGACACCATGGCCGCTGCTCAAATGACCCTTAAAGACGATAACCATTTTCGGCGTTTAGGTGATGCAGGACTAAAAACCCTGGCATCGGAAATCTTTAAGATTAGTCTTCCGGGCTTCAATGAAACCGTCGGCGAAAAATCGTTTGGAGACCTTGATCCCAATGATCAGAAAACCATCGACTATGCCTGTGCCGATGCGGACATGACCCTGCGGCTTTACCATGCGCTCAACCGCTGGTTTGAAAAGAACATTCCCAGCCATGAAGCCTTAATCCGCACCCTGGAAAGTCCGGTGGCCTTGTTTGTGGCAGCCATGGAAGATCGGGGATTTTTAGTGAATGAACCCGCCATGATCAAGGCTGGTAAGGTTGCTGAAACCAACCTGAATCGTTTAAAGAAAAATCTTGAAACCGCCGGCAGCCGATTGATTAACATCGGCGCTAATGCCGCCACCAATGATTTTAAGGATTATCTGTTCAAGGATTGGGGCCTGCCTGTTCTTAAACAAACCGACACCGGAAAACCATCGGTGGATGCCGAAGCTCTGAATCTGACCATCGACTACTGCGAAATCCATCACCCTGAAATTCTGGGTTTTCTGAGAGATGTGATGGTTTATCGAGGGCTATCCAAGCTCCACAAAACCTATATCATCGGATTAATGGCGAAAATCAATGCCGTCACCGGGGCCATCCACACCCGGTTTTTCCAACTGGGTACGGAAACCGGCCGGTTCTCCAGCCAAACCCCTAATTGTCAGAACCTGCCAGCCAGTGAAACCCATGGCATCCAGGTCAGAGACTTTTTTGTGGCCCGGCCCGGTCACAGTCTGGTGGCTTTGGATTACAGCCAAATCGAGCTTCGCATCGGGGCATGGTTCACCAAAGACAGCAAAATGCTGGAAGTTTATCAGGAAGGCGGGGATATTCACGCCCAAACCACCGCCGCCATTTACAACATTCCGTTGGCCGAAGCCAGAGATAAAACCCATCCGGATTACAAACTGCGGCGTACCGTGGCCAAGAACATTAACTTTGGAATTTTCTATGGCCTTTACCCCAAGGGTCTCCAGCGAATTTTAAAGCTCAAGGCCGACCTGACTTTGGGCATTGAAGCCTGCGAAGCCATGATTTTCAACATCCATCTGGCCTATCCCGGACTGTCGCCCTGGCAGTTTATGGTGAAAGAAACCGCCGGTTATGTTGAAACCGTGGATTCAGCCCTGGGGCGCAGGCGTTGTCTGGCCGGTATCAATGCCCCGGATGATGGCCTCCAAAGCCACTATGAACGGGCTGCCCTGAACCACCCCATCCAGGGAACCGCAGCGGATATATTAAAACTGGCCATGGTGCGACTGCTTCCGGGACTTTCCTCCCGGCCTTTCATTCACCCCCTGTTAACCGTCCACGATGAAATTGTCTTTGAGGTGGAAAATGACTCGATCGAGGAAGCCGTGACCTGGCTCAAGACTGTCATGGAGGAAAACCCCTTTGATGGTTTTGATGTCCCTATTGTCACCGAAGTGTCAACGGGACAAGCCTATGGCAGTCTGAAACTCTGGGTGGGCGCCGTGGGACCGCAATGACACCTGTAGCGGTGGACCTGGTAACCTTTCTTCAGGCCTTCCAAACCGGACCCTATTGCCTGCGGACCTTTTCGGATCAGGGGAAGGGCTTTGGAAAAAACTATGACGTGTCTTCAATCAAAGACATCGAAGCCGAGCTCCATAAGTTAAACATCCAGGAACACCAGGGCATCTTTTTCGTGGTGAACAAAGACGGTCACAAAGACGCTGACATTACAAAAATCACTGCCCATTTTGTGGAAGCTGACGACCTTTCCCTTGAGGATCAATTTCAAAACCTCATGGCTTTTTCATTGCCTCCCTCCATTATTGTAAAAACCCGAAAATCCCTTCACGGTTACTGGCTCATTGATAATGGGGAAAACCCTGAAGTCCTTGGAAACTTCAGAACCGTTCAACAATCACTGGCGGCTTTTTTTAAAGGAGATCCGGTCATTGCCAACCCCAGCCGGGTGATGCGGCTGCCCGGATTCTTTCACCAGAAACAGGAACCGGTTCTGGTCACCTGTCTGAAATTTGACCCCAGCCTGCGCTACACCCAGGCCCAGCTGATGAACGCCCTGCCCGGGCAGCCCCAAACCCACCCGGTCCCCACGGTGATCACCCAGACCCAAACCAATCCCCATGAAAATGAACACCATCAGATTAAACTCATCTTAGAACACTGTGCTTTCATGAAACACTGCCAGGAAAATGCCGCAACCTTATTCGAGCCCTTCTGGTTTGCCATGATCACCAATCTGGTTTCCCTGCCCGACGGGGAGGCGGCCATTCACCGTCTGTCCCGGGCCTATGCCGGGTACCGTCGCCAGGACACCGATGCTAAAATCCGCCAGGCCATGGCGGACAACAAAGGGCCGCTTTCCTGTGAAACCATTAAAGCCTGGGGCTACGACTGTCCCAAATCCGGAAGCTGCAAAGCCCGCTGCCCACGGGATCTGGGCATTCCGCCACTGCCGCCCTGGTACGCCAAACATCCCCGAGGGTTGCGGTTCATGCCGGGGATTCTGGCGGATGTCCTGTCCAAAGAGAAGCCGGTGATCTATGTGGGAGAGGCCTACTATCATTACCGTGACGGCGTCTATCACCCGACCGAGGACAACCATTGCCGGCGGATCATTCAGAAACAGCTGTTTCCGGAAAATTCCACCATGGGACATATCAATGATTCGCTGGGCCAATGGACCCTGAAAATCAGACGATCCCCGGTAGCCTTAAATCCCAATCCCAGCCTGATCAACCTGAAAAACGGCCTTTACGATCTGGGCTCCGGGCTGTTGGGTCCCCATGATCCCAACTATCTTTCCACCATCCAAATGGGCACCAATTATGACCCCGATGCCCAGGCCCCGCGCTTTATGGCTTTCCTGAAGGATTGTCTGGACGAGGAAACCCAGCTGCTGGTTCAGGAAATTTTCGGCTATCTCCTGATCCCGGAAACCTGTGCCCAGAAAGCCTTTGTGTTTGTGGGAGACGGCGGCGCCGGAAAATCCACATTGTTATCCGTGGCCCAGGACCTGCTGCTGGGCCGGGGGAATGTCTCCAACGTGCCCTGGCAAAACCTGGATGACCGGTTTAAAACTGCCGAACTGTTCGGGAAGCTGGCCAATATCTTTGCGGATCTCCCTTCGAAAAACATTGATGACAACGGCATGTTCAAAAGCATCACCGGCGAAGATATGATCATCGCCGAGCGCAAAAACAAAGATCCCTTTGCCTTTAAAGCCACCGCCCGGCTGGTGTTCTCCTGTAATGAAATCCCCAAAAACCTCGGAGACCGCAGCGAAGCCTTTTATCGCCGGCTGGTGATTGTCCCTTTTCTCCCGGCAAAGCCTGTGGCCCTCCGGGATCTCAAACTCAAAGACCGGCTTGCCGAGGAAGCCCCGGGAATTTTTAACTGGGCCCTGCAAGGACTTAACCGCCTGAAAGCCAACACCTTTCGTTTCACCAGCTCCCAGAAAAGCAATAGTGCCCTGGACAATTACCGCATCGGCGGCAGCTCGGTGCTGACCTTTGTGGACGAATGCTGTATCGTGGAGTGCAATCGCCAGGTTTCCTCCACTCAGCTTTACCATGCCTATAAAAAATACACCCAGGACTTCGGACTGCGGGCCGTGAGCCAGAAACGCTTCTGGACCGAGCTGAATGGTGAACATGGAAATGTGGAAAAATCCAAAGAATACCTCACCCGACGGATGCTGTATAAAGGAATTATGCTGTCGGAATTCGAAGATTTTGATTAGAATGTGTTATTTATCACAAAAAGAGAAGGTGAAAGAAGGGGTAGGAAGGGGAAAAGGAAAGGGTTAAATCCCAGTAATAAGCCAAAGGAAGGGAAAGAAGCCTTTTTTTGACTTATGGCGAAAATCGGTGATTAGATTTTTCTAATCACCCCTAGGGGAAAATGCTACCCCAAACCCTTTCATCCCTTCTTTTTTTAAAAATCACCCCTCAGTGTCATCCCGTAGGGGCGGGTAGTACCCGCCCGAAACGTCATGTGTAATCAATCAATATAAGGAGGTTCCATGAATATTAAAGAACGGCAAACCCAAATCAAAGCCACCACACACCGGATTTGGCTGCACTCCCAATATCTGAGCACCCTCAACGAACAGCAGGCCGCCCTTGTCTCCGCCACCCGGGAAACCCGGGAACGCACCGAGGCCCGGATCAACGCCACCAAAGCCGGCCTTGAAGCCGAAGCCACCCGGCTCATGGACCAAACCAATGCCATGATCCAGAGCATCGAAGACATCGACAACCCCCGGCTCCAGGAAATTCTCACCCGGCGCTACCTGAATAACCAGCCCTTTTCAGCCATTGCCGAGGACATGAACTACGATCTGCGATGGGTCTACCGGCTGCATCACCAGGGGCTCATGCTGTCGGAGTTTGAGCGACCTCCGATTTTTGACAAAACCCTATGAGTACGCCATTTAAAGCCATTCCACTGGCGTGTTACAATGATTCTAACGAAGAAAGGAGGTAACAAATATGGCAGTAACAACCGAACCTATGGGTAAAAAAATTCAATTGCGTTCCAACCACGGCATTGTCGATGGTAAGGAAAAACTAACAACCCGGATCTATAACGATGTGAGATCCGCCGCCACCGACCAGGATGCCTACGACATGGCACTAATCATTGCCGGGCTCCAAGAACCGGTATTAGAAGAAGTCATCCTGTACGATTTATCCCTGATCATCTCCATCTAATCAATGATTAAAAAATTTAGAGAAAGGAGGTTTTTAAATGACAGCAAACACAGTATTACAACTCAGCTTTAAACGGGCTGACCTGAAGGTCACCACCATGTCCATCACCGATCCCAAAGTCGGAATCACCGTGGCTGAAGTCAACACCGCCATGGCGGCGATGATTGCAAAGAATGTCTTCGCACCTGCGGGCTCGCCCCTAGAAGCGAAAATTCGGGCCGAACTGGTCATCACTGATAAAACACCCTTTGCCATGAGCTAGGGCATTCCGGGGAGGGAAACCTCCCTATTTTTTTATAAAATTTTGAAAGGAAGATCCATATGAACCCATTGATAAAAAAAGTACAGGAAGCCCTTTTAGAACGGGGATATGACCCGGGGAAAATTGACGGCATCGACGGCCCTAAAACTAAAAAAGCCATTATGGCATTCCAAACCAACAGCGGTTTAGACCCCGACGGTCTGGTGGGACCACTCACCAAAAACCGGCTTTTCGCCGAAACACTCAGCGTCATTTCCTTTGACAGTGACGGCTCTACCGACCACTTTGCCCGTAACGAATTTGCCTGTGATTGTGATGGAGAATACTGCAACGGTTTCTCCGAGGAAATGAATCTTGGCCTGCTCCTGAAACTGGAAGCCCTGCGAAACGCCCTGAATACTGAAGTGATCATCACCTCCGGGGTGCGATGTTCCACCAGAAATACCGAAGTCGGCGGCGTTGCCAATTCCCAGCACCTCTTTGGCCAGGCCGCGGATCTCCATGCTCCGGGAATCCCCATTGAAACCGTGGCCGCCATCGGCGAAAGCTTTGGTCTCTACGCCATCGTCTATCCCGACCAGGGCTTTGTCCATTTTGGCATTTAACGTGAATGATTCATGAAATTGTTTGGTGAAGTCACCATTTGGTTTGCCATCATCGGCGGGATTCTCGGCCAGATCCTCGGCGGCTGGGACGGCTTTCTAATATGCCTCACCGTCTTTGTGGTCATTGACTACCTGACCGGAGTCCTCGCCGCTGCCCAGCAGAGGAAACTTTCCAGTGCCCAGGGTTTCAAAGGGATTCTCAAAAAAATCCTCATCTTTCTGGTGGTAGGGATGGGCCACCTCCTGGATCAATCCCTTCTGGGAGGAACCGGTGAACCCCTGAGATCCGCCATGATTTTCTTCTACCTGTCCAACGAAGGTCTGAGCATTATAGAAAATATAGGAGCCTTAGGGGTCCCCATTCCCAAACGGCTCAGGAAACTGGTGGAGGAACTGGGGGAGAAAGACTTGTGAGGGAAAAAGATAGAAAACAACGATAATAAAGTCGTTGTTTTTTTTTGCGTGATAAATTCAGCAAACAATTTAAATAAAACAAGTAAATATGAATATAAGGGCAACCTGTACCAAATTTGGCAAAGACTGGGTGGCATAATGGAGATACAGAAAAAAATCTTAAAAAATGAGGATACAAAATGAAACTCAATGACAACTATGTCCAGATTGTATAGCATTAAACCTTATTAAAAGATCACTTTAATTTCAATAAAGCGAAATATTATAAGCAGTCAGTCGATTTTAATTGCGTTGATATGAAAAAAGTTGTAGAATTCTCTTATAAGACAAAATATTTAAGCAATAGTTTATATATACAAGAGCAAAGTATTGAATCCATTCGCATAACCGTTGCCGATCATAATATCGTGGGCGGGAAGACCTATCAAATTATTGCTGAAAGCAAACTGCTGTAAAATAAACAAAGACTGCTTAAACGACATAGCTAAATGAGAAAGAGAAGAGACATGGGAAATTACCGAATAATCGGAGCCAATGCAGTCAATCAGAATTGCATCACCGGTGAGAACGATCATCTTTATCAGTACCTGAAGGCCGCCATTGCCAGAGCCAGTGAAATTGACATCAATGTGTCATTTTTAATGGAGTCCGGCATCCGGCTTATTCTTGATGATCTGAAAGCTGCGGTTGATCGTGGCGTGAAAACAAGAATCCTCTGCGGCAATTATTTAAACATCACCAGTTCCACAGCCCTGTATTTGCTCAAAGATGCCTTGGGAGACCGGGTGGATCTCCGATTTTACAATGTGCCCAATAAATCTTTCCACCCAAAGGCATATTTTTTCAAATACAGTGATTACGAAGAAATTTTTATGGGATCCTCCAATATCTCAAAATCGGCCCTGACCACTGGCATCGAATGGAATTACCGGATTGATTCCAGAGAAAATAAAGAGGACTGCGACTATTTCAAACGGATTTTCGAGGAGCTCCTAGCCAATCATTCCATTCCCATTGACGATGCAGAGCTGAAAAGATATTCGAAACAATGGATACGCCCCAGGATCACCCATATGATTGAAGACAGCGAAGACGAAGAAGCGACGGTTGACGAAGCCGATAAAGTAGCCCAGGGTCAGGCAATTTTAAAGGTGGACAGATTGCCTGTTGATCTGCCCCCATTGATTACTTTTCCCCAACCCATCGGTGCCCAGATAGAAGCCCTGTATGAACTGAAGAATTTCCGCAGGGAAAATCTGGACAAAGGGCTCATCGTGGCTGCCACCGGCATTGGAAAAACCTTTCTGGCAGCCTTCGATTCAAAAGAATTCAGGCGTATCCTTTTTGTAGCTCACCGGGATGAAATACTGAACCAGGCGGAGCACACCTTTAAGTGTGTGCGCTATGAACTGAGTACCGGCCATTTCAACGGCACCCAAAAGGATACAGATCAGGACATTATTTTTGCATCAGTACAGACGCTGGGGAACAAAGCCTATTTAGAGGATGGCTATTTTTCACCGGATGACTTTGACTATATTATTATCGATGAATTTCATCATGCGGTTTCCGATTACTATCAGAACATCATCGACTATTTCAAACCGAAATTTCTCCTTGGCCTCACTGCCACCCCGGAGCGGCTGGATAATCAGGATGTTTTTGCACTCTGCGACTACAATGTGGTATACGAAGTCCGGTTGAAAGAAGCCATCAATAAGGGCTGGTTGGTGCCCTTTCGGTATTATGGCATTTATGATGACATGGACTATGATGCGATTAGTTTCAGAAATGGCCGATACGATGATGAACAGCTTGAAAAACTGGCCAATGTCAATAAGCGGGGCAATCTGATTTTTCAGAATTACTCAAAATATGAAAGCACACGGGCACTGGGCTTCTGCATCAACCGCAACCATGCCTTATATATGACCGACTATTTCAGAAAACAGGGCATTAAGTGCTGTGCTGTCATCAGCGGAACAATGGATGACAATCAAAAGGACTTGGTTCATCCCCGTGATAATGCAATCAAAGCGCTGAAATGCGGACAGCTTCAGGTGATTTTCTCGGTGGATATGTTTAATGAAGGACTGGATATACCCGAACTGGATATGGTCATGTTTCTCAGACCCACCCAGTCACCCACCATCTTTCTACAGCAATTGGGGAGAGGCCTGCGCAAGTCCCGGGGAAAAAATTATGTCAACGTACTTGATTTCATCGGGAATTATAAAAAAGCCAACATGGTTCCTTTTTATCTCACCAGCGAACCGCCGAGCATTCAGCCAGGGAAGAAAACCGGAAAACTGCCCAAAGAAGCCGATTATCCCGAAGATTGCTTTGTGGATTTTGATTTCAGATTAATCGACTTATTTAAAAAAATGGCCCAGGATCAGAAGAAAATCAAAGACCGGATCATTGAAGAGTTTGTTCGCATACAGGAAGATCTTGACAGAAGACCCCTGCGTCTGGACATGTTTGTGCATATGGATGAGACCGTCTTCGAAACCATCAGAAGCAAGAAAGAGCTCAACATTTTCAGGGATTATCTGTCCTTTTTAAATGACATCGGCCAGGCCACCGTGGAAGAAAAAGAACTGATGGGTACAATCGGCCATGAATTCCTCAAAACCATTGAAAATACAGCCATGTCCAAAACCTACAAAATGCCGGTTTTTCTGGCCTTCTACAACGGCGGGACCATGAAGCCGGCAATCAATGAAGACGATCTTTACCAGAGCTTCAAGGCGTTTTATGAAAAGGGATCGAATTTAATCGATTTGCTCCGGGACAAAAGTACTGCCAATGCCTTAAACTGGGGCAAAAAAGAATACGTCAGTCTGGCAAATAAAAACCCCGTCAAATTCCTATCCCAATCCGCCGGTGAATTCTTTATTAAAAAAGATGACCTCTTTTGCCTGACCCCGGAATTAAAGGATTACATTTCCAATCCGGTTTTTGTCCGGCACTTCAAGGACATCATTGATTACCGAACCAAGCGCTTTTATAAAGAGCGGCTTGAAAAGCTGAAATAATACGTTTATACCAACAGGAGATAACCATGAATAAAACCCTAAGTTACTACAACGACTCCGCCAAGTCCTTTATTGAAGGTACAATTAACACCGACGTCAGTGATCTGCGCCGGCATTTTCTCAATTACCTGCCGGACTCCGCCCACATTCTGGATCTGGGCTGCGGTTCCGGCCGGGATTCAAAGGCTTTTCTTGAACAGGGCTATACCGTCACCGCCATGGATGGGTCAGCCGAATGCTGCAAGCTGGCAAGTGACTATATCGGTCAGGAAGTGATTTGTCAAACCTTTGAGGAACTGGACTTCGACCAGGCATTTGATGGGGTTTGGGCCTGCGCATCTTTATTGCATGTACCCTATGGGGAACTGACCGGAATCTTCATGAAAATTGCACAGGCATTGAAGCGCGGTGGTGTTTTGTATGCTTCCTTTAAATACGGAGAGTTTGAAGGAGAGAGGCATGGCCGGTATTTCACTGATCTGAACGAAGTGCGGCTGAAGGTTTTGCTTGAACCGGTGGAAGGGTTTGAAATTGTTGAGACTTTTGTGACTGGGGATGTGCGAGAAGATCGGGGTGGCGAGAAGTGGCTGAATTTGATTTTAAAAAAGAGTTAAAAGTGAAGGTCAATTCTTATACTCATATTTATATTTTCAATTAAAAACCTCATGGTAGTTCTTTTCCAGAACATATACCATGAGGTTTTTTTATCTAATATTTTTGAAAGTAAAATTCACACCGTATAAATAATTGCAATCTTGTCTAATTAGAACGGAACATCATTAGTATCAATTTCTTCTAAATTATTAACCGTTATTTGTTGATCGGCATATTCACTTATTAGATAAGTATTTAAAGAACCGGCGAGATTAACAGCCAATCTTGCAAAATTCTCGGGTATTACACCTGAATTGAGTCCTGCACCGTGCCCGGCTGATGAATTGTTGCGCATATAGGGAAGTGCTGACAATACATTATCTTTAAAACCCATGGCTTTAAAACTTGAAGGTATTGCTTTTGAAAAGTCGCTCTCAATGTAGGATTTGGTGAGAGCTGAGGCATTTCCATTTGAGACATTCAACATAATTTTTAAAATACTTTCATAACTTTTGCATGCATACAAAATAGCATCAGAATATTCCTTTGAACTTAATTTGCTAATCGACTGAATATATTCTTCATATGGTGTTTGAAATACTGGCTCTAAAAATTGAAGTGCTTGAAGCTGAAACAATGCCTTTTCAGTTAAGTCTTGTTCAAATTGTTGCTTATCAATTTTAATTAATTTACAACTAACGATTCTCCAAGGCAAAGAATTCTCCTCAAATAATTTGTTGAATTCAGAATGAAAATCATATTGGATACTCTCTGATAGTGAAGCACCCCATAATTCCATTATGTCAAATAGCTCGTAAAGATTAAGACTGTAATACCAATCATCACTAACGGAATTTAAATTATCTTGATGTATATCATGTCGTTCAAAATAATCTATTAATACTATTTCACTCGTTGAGGTTTTTGCAGTCCATGTCGGATTAAATCGATCGGGACTATAGATACTTGGCTCATCGAAACTAAATAGAAGGTCAATTATTTTAGATTTTTGAGAGAAATCAAATTCCTTTAAAAATGTTGTGTCTGTAAGTAATTTTTTATACCGTTCTGTAAAAATATTCATTAAATAATACCTTTCTTTTTTAGACTAGAATTAATTTTCAATTTTGTTAAAAATTAGGGGGAATGTTTTTTATATGACTTTCTTTTTTTTGATAATCACATTTTACACATACCGAATTTCTATAATTTGAATCAATATATTTAGCGCATTCTAAGCAATTTAAAAGCATGTTTTCATATTTTATTTTCATTTAAGAAACCACGTGGTTTTAAATTTTAGTATTTATATTTTTTAACCGACAATATAATCATAAATATCGTCTCTAACAGGTGTTTCAAGTTGATAAAAGATTTCTATCGCTGTTTTAGTAGTTTTAGGCATTGTGATTGCATTTGGTTTGTTCGCTGTATCTGCATGCATGCGACCAAGATAGTAGAATTCTTTAGATATTTTATCATCTTTATTTCTTCTTACAAATAAGCATAAATCTGTCCCGTTTTCTTTGGAAGTAAGCGCCTGTTTGACATCATCGGAATTGATGGTTCTACCAGATTTTGATATAGCGATTAAATGAGACGGCGATAAGAAGCGATCTTCATAATTGATAGTGTCGTCTACATCATCATCTTTATGGTAATTCATAAAAACAGGGTAAGTGTTTGTCTCTCTATTATATTTATAGCCACCAATATTTAAAGCAACTTCACCTTTGGGCCAGTCTAGACATCGGCATACGTCATCATAGGTGTATTTTTGGTATAGTTCAAAACAAGTATCTTGGTATCGATTTCCATAAAGTCTTGTATTTCGTTCGATACCTAGTTTGATTAAATCCATAAACATATTTTTAAACTCAGCACTATTAAGGGCTTGTTTCAACTCATCAGAAATTTGATAATCATTGTTAGTCGATTTTTTTATAAAAATTGCATCTTTATAAGTATCCCTGGCAGAACCACTTGTGAAATTTTGAAGCATTTGATTAACGACGCATACAAGGGTATGTTCAGTGATTTTTAATTTTGGATAATTCCGGTTCATTAATATTTTAAATTGCGAAGTTAGTTTAAGATTTTTTTCAACTACCAGTTTTAGAAATTCTAATTCGTGTGGTCGTTTTCCACAGACGTATTTAATAGAAATTATTTCAATAAACTGTTGTTCAAGACTACTGAGTTTTAGCTTATAATCATCTTCATATTTGGATAGAAAATTATGATAGGAACCAAATTTATCAAATATTCGGATTATGTCAATGGATCCATGTTCTGCAAATTCTTCTAATTTTGGGATTCTACCAAGACGTTGCTTAAGAGATTGGTATGATTCTTTGATGCGCTTAGTCTCATTAAAATTTGCATGATCAATAGAAGCAAAAATTCTTTCCCGGGTTATATTGTCAAAGTTAATTGTCGAACAACCCGGTATCACTCGGTTTCCTTCTGTTACAAATCTGCGAATGGTATCTTTGTTATAACTTTGGTCACCAGACAATGCGATTGGTATTAAAAAGTTATTTTCATAATTTCCAATAAAGTCGATTACAACAACATATTCTTTATTTTCTTTTTTTCTCAAGCCTCGTCCAAGCTGTTGGACAAAAACAATAGCGGATTGAGTGGGGCGCAGCATAACAATTTGATTAATAGAAGGTATATCTATCCCTTCATTAAAAATATCAACGGTAAAAATGAAATCCAGGGCTTCTTCATCAGTATCTTGTTCAAGTTGTTCTATTGCAATTTCACGTTCTGCCTGATTATCGATACCAGATAATGCACATGACCGATAGCCGAGTTGATTAAACTTATTGGATAGCGCAATGGCTTCTTCATTTCTACTACAAAAAATGAGACCTTTAATACGATCACCACTAAAACCATAAAACTCAATTTGTTCAATAATATAATGAACACGTGCATCCGAAGTTAGCTTATTAAATTCTGTTTTATCTTCGATAAGCTCACCATCGATAATGAGTTCAGAAATACCAAAGTAATGAAATGGACAAATCATTTTTTCCTTCATAGCTTCTTGGAGTCGTATTTCATAGGCTACTTGATAGTCAAACATCTTAAAAATATCAAAATCGTCAGTTCGTTCTGGTGTAGCGGACATTCCTAACAAAAATTTTGGTTTGAAATAATCGAAAACCTTTTGATATGATTTTGCTCCTGCGCGATGAACCTCGTCAAAAACAATATAGTCAAATTCGTCGGGCTTAAATCCTTCCATTATTTCAGTTTTTGATAGAGTTTGGATCATAGCGAAAACAAAATCAGAATTCGCCATTTTTCCACCGCATAAAAGAGTCATTTTTTTATCATAACCAAGTACCCGTTTGTAGCTTTTCATAGCATCTTTCGCAATTTGTTCTCTATGAACGATAAACAGAAATTTTTCAGGGTTGAAGTTTCGCACATCAAATGCTGATAAATAAGTCTTACCAGTTCCTGTTGCAGAAATAATTAACGATTTATCCAGTCCCTTTGAACGAAAATCAGTCAGGGAGCGTAGTGCTTCATCTTGCATTTTATTTGGCTTAATAGCACTTTGTTTTGTTATTTTCTTTGTAGCAATAGCATGCGATTTTTGATTAAATAATTTACTAAGTTGGTAAATTTGATTATATTCATTTATCCAATCTTGATCCACTATGATTGCTTGATCAAATAGGAATTCAAATTCATTCATTGTATCTTTAACAAGAGAGCCTTCTTTTGTCGCACTAACCATAAGATTCCATTCCTGGTTTTCACAAAGAGCGTTTTGTGTGAGGTTACTACTTCCAATACTAATGGTAAACATTTCATCTTTTCTAAAAATATAACCTTTAGTATGCATATTTGCTTGATCACTAGTAATGATGCGAAGGTCAAGATTTTTGAAAGACATCAATTTTTCTAGTGCCTTAGGTTCAGTAAAATTCTGATATTGAGAGACTAGAATACGACCAGCAATGCCCTGCTCCTCAAGGTTTTTAAATGTATTAATAAGTACAGAAACACCACTTAAAGTAACAAAAGCCACAGAAAGCATGAATTCATCACATTTACAAAGTTCTGCATTAATTGAAGTAAGAACTTTTTCCCCTCGCTGAATATCATTGACGAGAAGCCTTGGTTTATAGGCTTCTAAAGCTATAATAGAAGAATTGATAAAACCATGGTTTACACCATTTGTTAATTCGACACGATTATTCATGCTGCTCCTCTATTAGTCGCTCAATTATGAGTTCATCAGCAGGCGCCCAATTGAGTGTGGCTAATTCGTCTCTTTTTAACCATTTATGACTAATATGCACTTTTTGAATAAAATATGGGTTATCCACTTTTATCATGTAGAAGTGTAATGTTATTTCAAAGTCTGGATAGTTATGAGTGACTGTCAAGTAATAGTTTTGCTCCGTAATATTTACATCCATTTCCATTTCTTCAAATAGCTCTCGTTTTAATGCCTGACTGTTGGATTCATCTTGTTCGACTTTTCCACCAGGGAATTCAAATGTGTAAGAAATATAGTCATATTTGCTAAAATCTCTTTGCATACATAAAATTTTATCATCATGAACAATAATTGCAGCCACAACTTCTAATTTTTTCAAAGTAGTAAACACCTCTGTTAAGAATTTTAAATAACCTTTTTATTTAGGATATGAATTATAATTTTGATCAAAGTATAACACAATCCACTTCCAAAATGTAGCTAGGTAATCATAAATAATACTCCCAAATTGAAAAAAAGATAATTTGTATAGTAGAAACGAAAATCATAATGTATAATATTCGTATCAATTAAAAGAAATCAATTGCAAAATAATGAAACAATCACAAGAAGTATGATGCTAAGCTAAAAGATACTTGGTACTATTTATTTTGATTACAGATTTTGAATGGGCTCTATTACCAGTGGGTATTGAAAGCAAATTGAAGCAAAGTATGCAAAGAGATTAAATCTAAACTGGAAAAACTAAGAAACGGTAGGTTTTATGGCTATGAAAGTAACAAAAACAAAAGTGATGGTTTTTTAGAAATACATATTGATAATCTTGAAAAGGATTTGAAAGAATTAAATCATAATATTCAATTTAATAAAGAATCAGATATGGATTATTTAAAAATCTCAAATGAAGAAAAGTAAATTTGTTGAATCCTAAATATGTAACAAAACAGAGAGGAAAAATAATGGCAAAGGCAATAGTTGCTAGAGAAAATGGTGATGATTATCAGCGATTGGTATTATGGCTATATATATGCGAGTTTTTATATAATAATTCAGATATTGAAACAATTTTTCATGAATTCGATGAGGTAAAAGGTTTTGATGATATTGTAATAAAATATAAAAGGCCATTAATTTACTCTGGAGAAAGAAAAATTGAAAAGCAATATATACAAGTAAAATATCATCAACAGCAGTCTGATTTTTTAACAATTGATAATTTAATTCAACCCAAATTCATCAATTCAAAGAAGCAATCTTTTTTAGAAAAATTGAAAGGTGCTTTTGAATTATTAGGTGAGGATTATGACAAGTGTCTTTTTACATTATATACACCTTTTGATATTGATCAAAACGATACGCTTTATAAGATAGTAGATAATCATGACCGTATGATAAAAATAGATAGTTTTTTTGATGGTACGAAAATAACTCAAAGAGCAAAAGATAAGAATAAAATATTAGAGCATCTGAAGATAGAAGAGAGAGAATTAAAACTTATTCTAAGTAGGGTTAGATTTTACAGAGGACAGTCGTTTCCTGAACTAGTTGATCAATTGAATCTATTGCTCGTTTCAAATGGACTGGTGCCAATATCAAATCTAACTGTAAAAAATTCTTATATAGAACTTGCAAAACATTGGCTTGCTGGTAGAAGTCTTCAGCTATCAAAAGAATTCATTTTATCAGAATGCGAAGCAGAAGGTCTTCTTTCCCCAAAAGTGGAAATAGAAAAAACATTTGCAATTAAAACTTTTTCAAATAACACGTTATATTTAGAGCAACAGGAGATAGAGACAGTAGATATATCTGATGCATTTAATAATGGGAAATACCTTAAGGACGAATATGAGTGGGATTTAATTCATCAAAGAATTAAGTCATTTTGCTCAGTTAAAGAAAATACTGATGAGGTATTTTCAGTACACCTGGAATGTTCTAACACCACAGCATTCTTAACTGGCAGAATATTAAATTCAAAATCAGGTTTATGTGTGTATCCAATGCAAAAGACAAGTAATGGTATAGTATCTTGGAGAAATTTTATTAGTGAGAAAATTGATTCCTTTGAAAACCTTTGCCTATGTAATGAATATGTAACTAACGAAACTGGTTCTGAATCAATATTGATGATTAGCATTACCAATAATGTTGAAAATGATGTACTAGAATATTTAAGCGGAAAGCAAAAGAATGTACGAAAAGTGTACCATATTCAAAGTAAAAACATTGGATGGGATTCAATAAAAAACGGGGTTCAATGTTGGAATATTTCTGACTTTATTGCAAAACTACTGGGTTCAAGAACATCTCTTGAAAAAAGAGCAATAACGCATGTATTTGTATCAGCACCTTCCGCTTTAATATTCACATTAGGGAAACTATCATTGAATATGGGTCATTTAGTCCTATATGAGCATGATATGAAATATGAAAAAAAAGATATATATTTTAAATCAGCAACGTTCCCAATGAAAGGAGAATGAAAATGGCACAAAAAATGACAACAAATTTTTCTGATTTTCTAAAAGAAATTCGTTTAACAGAAAATCAGCTTTCGGAATTAAAAAGCGCACATGAAACACTAAGACGAAGATTAAAGGAGGATGAGGATTTGTCACCGTACATTATAGGAACATTTCTTCAAGGAAGTTATAAACGATCAACTGCTGTTAGACCCAAAAATGGGAACAGATCTGACGTAGATATTATTATTGTAACAAATATAGATAAAACTAATGTTACTCCAGAAGAGGCATTAGAAAAATTCAAACCATTTCTTGAAAAATATTATCCTGGTAAATTCCAGAAGCAAGGGAGGTCATGGGGGATAGAAATGAGTAAAGTGGATTTAGATATTGTTCCGACGTCCGCTCCTTCAGAAATTGTTAAAGAAGCTATTGAAAATAAATTTATTACTTCAGATTTTGATATTGAGTATGAAACAAAAGATGAATCTTACAAATCATACGGATATGTTCAAAAAAGTTCCTTAAATGAATCGTTTGCTATATTTGAAAAATCTTCTAATGATACTGTTTGGAAAGATGAACCACTATTTATTCCAGACAAAGAGGCTGATAGCTGGGATAAAACACACCCGTTAGAACAAATAAGATGGACAATAAACAAAAATCGTGATTGCAATACTCATTATGTAAATGTTGTCAAAGCACTAAAATGGTGGAGAAAAGAAAAATATCCTGAAGTAAAACATCCAAAGAGTTATCCGTTAGAACATTTTATAGGTGACTGTTGTCCAGACGGAATAGAATCCGTTGCAGAAGGAATTACCTTGACTCTAGAAAAAATAGTTAATTATTATAATAAGAAACCTTTTCTTAGTGACAGAGGGGTACCTGAGCATGATGTGTTTGGCAGACTTAAGACATCTGACTACGATGAATTTTATACTACTGTGAGGGATGCAGCTCAAATTGCAAGGAATGCTTATGACGCAGGAACAGTTGAAGAAGCATCCACTGAATGGAGAAAGTTATTCGGTAATAAATTTCCAGAACCACCAAAATGTAATTCAAGCAATCATTTCACTGAAAGAAAAGAAGATAGTCGTAATATTGGAGGGGGGCGCTTTGCTTAGTGAACATTCCCGATGTCCTAATAGAATCGAGGAGAGTACTTGACGGAATTCAGGAATTTTCATTAATAAATGATTGGAACTGGGAACCAACTCTGAATAAATGGTATCTTAAGTTTGCCATAACAATAAAAGAAGCAATTGATATTGATAGTGTAACCCATTGGGTTCTTACAGTTGGTCCAGATTATCCAAATGGAAGCATTGATGTTTTCCCAGATGCACTGAAGGGCATTTGTCAAACATATCCGCACCAGTCAAATAATGGTATCAAGTCCAAAAATGGAATATGGAAAAAAGGTAAGTTATGTTTGAACACACCAAATTTTTTCGAAAAATCCAAACCAGAATACGATGCTTATTTATTAGAGTGGTTTATTCTAAGAACAGTTGAATGGATTGAGAAAGCAAACTGTTCGAAACTTCTAGAAAATGGAGACTGGTTTGAATTGCCGGCTTATAATGTAGTTAAGCCAATGACAATTGCCTACGATGAAGATGAAGTGTCTTCTATGATATGGGAGTCACATGATGAAAGATATGGTTTTGTTGATTTGAAAATAATTAATGATATGTCAGTCTACTGTATCATTCGATATCGAGATTTAAAAGGACATGCTGTGTATGAACCAGTTTGGGGGAATCACATCAATGAAAAAAATTCTAAATCGCGATATGATTTAGGTGCTTGGATTTTACTAAAACAGGTATTGGTGTTAAATAATTGGCAGGCTCCAAATACTTATGAAGAATTAAAATTTTCATTGCAAAATCAAGAAACAAATCTTGAAGATATTCTTTCCAAAGTTTTTCCAAAGTTTCGTGATGGGAAAAGACATCTTTTGATTTTCGGATTCCCTGTTCCTCACAAAATTGGTGAATTTTCTTCATCAATAGTTTGGAAAGGACTATTGTTACCTAGTTTATCATATGGAAATAAGTATGCTAATGGTTTTAGAAACAAAGAATTAGGCTGGAAAAAAAGGGATTTTAGCAAAATTTTGATGAATAATACTTTGCTTGAATGGGTGAACACTGATAACTGGAATGCTGATAATAGACTAAATAGAGGCAAATATACTTCAACAATAACCAGCAAAAGGTATTTGGTCATAGGTGCTGGTACACTTTCATCTTTTGTATGTGAGCAGCTTGTAAGGAATGGTGTTGAAGATATCACAATTATAGATGATGATGAATTTCATGCAGGAAATTTAGCTAGACATCTATTAGCCATCTCAGATATTTCAAAAAACAAAGCCACTGCACTAGCACACCATCTAAATTCAACGAATACACATGCGCGAATAAAAGCAATAACAAATGAACTAAAGTCAGATGATATCACTATATTTGATCGGATGGACGTTATTCTTGATTGCTCTGGAAATGATAAAGTCTTGAAAATAGTATCTGAATCGCATTTTGGATCAAAAGTAATATTTTTTTCTGTTTCATTCGGGTTCAAAGCAAATATGATTTATATTGCTGCTGGGCAAGCAAGAACATTTTCAAAAGAAATATTTTCTGGCATATTTGGTGATGCTATTCGAAATGATATTAAAAAACGGGAATTTGAAGACATTCCTTGGGAGGGTATAGGTTGCTGGAGTCCTGTTTTTCCAGCTAAAACCTCAGATGTAATGTTGGCTGCAGCAACTGCAGTTGAGATTATCACCCATTATTTGGAGAAAGGAGAAATAATTAACAAAAATTTCATTTACAAGAAAGAGTATGATGAAGATGGATTTTTGATTGGTTATAGACAGTTTAAAAAATGAGGTACGAAAATAAAGAAAAGAATCTTAGTATCTCTATTTCGAAAGTATTAATAACGACAATTAACGAAATTTGCAAAAATGCTTCACCAAATGAAGCCGGTGGTATCCTCCTTGGACATTATTCTTCGAATTTGAATAGTGCCTATATCATGGAAATAAAGCAAACTGATGATTCTACTTTTGGGCGGACTTGGTTCAAGCGTGGAATTAAAGGCTTAAAGAGGTTGTTGATCAATTGTTGGTCTGAGAATCAATATTATTTAGGAGAATGGCATTTTCACCCTGGTAATTCGCCATCGCCTAGTAGGACAGATATAAAACAAATGTATAACATCTGTAACAGCACAAAATTTAATTGCCCAGAGCCAATTCTATTGATTGTTGGAGAAAATAACACTGAGTTTATTTTATCCGCGCAAATATTTATAAAAGACAAAATGATTACTTTATTTAATACGGATGAAGAATAAAAATTGTTAAGATAATGAAATATCAGCTGGCCGTGCCTGCCCCTTAACTTATTGAACTTAACTTATTGAAAAAAGAACCAATTAAATCTATCAGTCAGAAATGAAGATATCCTTGTAATTAATGACGAAATTGATTTGTTTGAATGGAAGTGAGGGGCCTTGGTGCCTGAGAAACCTCCGAAAAACGGCCAAAAATTCAACGTTTCCCAAAACCATGAATGAATATTCATCGTGTTAAAAAGAAAAGTCCGGATTAGCAGTTAAATTTTGGTATTAGTTGGTAAAAGACGGCTGCATCAAATAGTTAAAGGCCTTTATCGATGCTTTTTCGTTTAAATGGTCACCATTTCTTTTTCAGGGCACAGCAAATTAACCATCCTTATAATATTGCAGGCCATGTTCGCCATGGTAATATGGATCTTTGCCCCTTTGAGTCTGAGGTATCGGCATCTTCTCAGGCCATGGTTTCTTACCAAGGTGGCAAATCGCCTTTCCACCTTATACCTTTTATTATATGCGATGGTAAATTCTTCAGTTGCCGCTCTTGCCTGATCCTGTAACACAGCATCATATCGTAAAAAGACGTCAAGCTTTCTGCTTTTGTTTTGCAATTTGCCATTTTTCAGAGTATGGATACATTGTCTGATTAATGGACATGAGCCGCAAAGTTTGGGATCAAATTGAAACTTTTTCATATCTCTGTTAGTGGTTTTGTTATGGATGATTTTGTATGTTTCTGTGCTGTTGCCATTTGGACAGGTAACCCTGTTAAAATCAGCTGAAAAGACAAAATCACTTATCTTAAATAAATACTGGTTTTTTCGGCTGGATTCTTTATAAAAAGCAATGTTGCCGATAATTTTGGCGTCTTTGAGATAGGCTCGGTTTTCAGTTTCACCGTAGGCTTTGTCGGCTGATAGTTCTTTTGGTTTTAACCCAACCTGTGTTTCTGTCATTTCAAGAAGTTCGATTAATTTTTTTCCATCTCCTGTGTTAAATGGGGTTTGGACCGATGCCAGTATAATTTCACTGTCTTCATCAATGATGATATGGTCTTTGTATCCCGTCTTTGACTTGGTAGGTGTTTTGTGGGCAACCCTTGCATCCGGATCAACGATGCTGATAATCTTATCTTTAGTATTATTGACATATTGGAACAACAGATCATAGCACAACCCAAAGGCTTCCAGATATTTTTCATTGTCCTGTAATTCATCATAGGTCCGGATATATAAAAGGTCTAAATATTTTTGAGTGATCTCAAAATGTTTTCGCCAACTGACCTTGTCAGATTTTTCATAGGCTGCATCGATTTCTGATTCGATTGCAGCAGACAGCTCTTTGGCTAATGGTTCGTTAAATTTGGAAACTTCTTTCATTACCTTTTTGAAAGCACTTCTGGCTAAATTCTTTTCTGAAGGGTAATTGGTATTGGCAGCCACATCTGTAGAATCAATGATGAAACGATTCGTTTTTATAAGGTCCAGGGCAATACATTTTTTAACAATATCTGTAAAAAATGATTCAAAATGCTCGGCTGTCAGGCGGTTGACTCTGAAGTGACTGATGGTGGTATCATCGGGAACCGGATCATTGATGCCCAGGTTTAAAAACCATCTGAAGACAATATCTGTCTGGGCTCGCTTAGAAACCTGGACGTCGGAAAGGCGATACAAGTATTCAAGGAGAAATATTTTGACCATCATCATAGGGTCTTTGGATCCCCGGCCAATGGCGCTGTATTGTTCCTTCACCATGTCATAAACAAAAGAAAAATCGATGATCAATTCTATTCTTACCAAGAGATGATCCTTAGGGATGAGCTTCTCAAATATCATATGGTCAAACACATCCAACTGTCCATTATTTTTCTTTAGCATTGGCCTGAAACCTCCTGATTGCAACGTTTTATATGCTATTATTATACCATTTTTTGCCTGTTTTTAATAGCTTTAATGGTATAATTCACACAAGGAAATCTGTTGATCTCATGCTTGGATGTTTATACAATAATTTGCGTAAATATAAATTTGAGTTTGTTTTGCGGAGGTTTCCCTGACACCAATTTATATTTTTTATTGGTTAGCATCTGTGAAATTATTTCAAATAATATCAATTAGACTGATCAATTAAAAACCAAGAGATATAATCACAACTCAGTGTTCATTTTTAGCGAAGGAACTCAATCGACTAAAA
>Ga0209125_1000962_pt1 | contig 31194 bp, 27 predicted proteins | sample BarGraIncub1131A_FD_184503 | JGI IMG/M metagenome (GOLD analysis project Ga0209125, IMG submission 184503) | Arctic peat soil microbial communities from Barrow, Alaska - Barrow Graham LP Incubations 11-31A (SPAdes) (version 2) | ecosystem: Environmental > Terrestrial > Soil > Wetlands > Peat... | reverse complement strand
ACCCACAAGCCAAATATTACAATTACTGCACCGCACAGGGTAATCGGTTCCATTATTCACGCTCCCGTCATTTTTAATCATTCATAAACTGTTCGATCTGCTGAACCCTACCAAGCCGCTCATACCCTTTTACATCCGCCGGTAAACGCCAATCACCTTGCCAACGATACTCACCTCACCATCTTCGGGACGAATGATGATTGGCTCCATGTCCGGGTTCGCCGGTTGCAGACGGATGTGATCCTGTTCGCGATAGAACCATTTGAGGGTCACCTCGCCATCAAGCATGGCAACGACGGTATCCTTGTTGTCGGCAGTCGGCTGTGGCCGCACCAGCGCCAGATCGCCATCTAAGATACCGGCATTGATCATTGACTCGCCACTGACCTTTAGAAAAAAGCAGTCATTGCCCTTAACGGCCATCGGGTCAACGGAGAAGTACCCCTGAATATCCTCAATAGCCGGGGCGAGATGGCCGGCCCGAACGGTGCCGACAATCGGCAGGGACACCGACGGAGTAACCGGTGTCTTCAGGGTAATTCCCCGATTCACATGATCCCGTTTGATGTATCCCTTCCGCTCCAGAGCACCAAGATGTTTCATAACCGGCAGTGTCCCCGAAACATTCAGGTGGCTGGCGATTTCCCGTTGGCTGGGCGCATAGCCGTTATCGCCACTGAACGAGGTGATGAACTGCAGCACCTGTTTCTGGCGCTGAGTGAGTTCATTACGGGTTTGCGAGCCATAGGTAGTCATACGACTACCTATACGGATTTTTTATATATCTGTCAACAAGTACAGACCTTGGGCAGTAAGGTGGGCAAGAATCGATGCCGCAAAAATTAACGAGCATTCAAATTAAAGGGGTTACCCATGGCTATTTGGCACAATTTCTGGTATGAATCGGGCAGTTTTGGGCTTGATCGTGTGCAGATATTCGAGAGAATATCGCTGAAAATCGAACATGAAGAGGGGGAACACTGTGCAGGTACTTGATGACAACCACTGCTTCATCTGCGGCAAAGACAATCCTATCGGCTTGAAGGCCGAGTTTGCGATAGACCCGGAACGTCGCCGGGCGGAAACCACAGTACGGATAGACGAGGTCTTCCAGGGATGGCAGGGAATCACCCACGGCGGCATCATCTCGGCCCTGCTGGACGAGATCTGCGCTCAGGCCTGTATGGGCAGCGGAATCATGGTAGTCACGAGCGAAATAAAGATCCGCTACCGGGCACCGGTCCCGACCGGATCGCTGGTAACCGTAATCGGCGAGGTTGTCGGAGAGCGGCGCAGGCTGGTGGATGTGAAGGGGCGGCTCGAACTGGACGGAAAGGTTATGGCCGAGGCCGAAGTGACCATGTACCGGACGAAGTAAGGGTAACAGGGGTGGACGGAAATTCTGCATGACGGATCATCTCGATAAAGCACAGCGGTCTTGGAATATGAGTCGGGTTCGTGGTAAGGGTTGTGACGCTCGCAAATAAAAAGTGGGCCCCAGCCTCATTAAGGTTTATTTTTATTCAGCAAGGTTGTTTTTAAGGCATGTGAGGCCTCTATTTGATAAATCCTGTCACCCCCGGCATTTATGAAGCACTTATCGATGAATACCTCCGCGATGCTCTGGCGCTACGACCGGAATTACGAACCGTTTTCGGCAAGATCGACCCGGAAGAGCAGCCAGCTAGGTATGCTTCTTTTGTGGCAAAGATTCTGGAACAGGCGCTCCGCGAAGAGTCTGATCCGGACAACCGGCTGGCACTCTGTAACTGGATTCTACGTCACGTTGCCGATGAACCGGGCAGAGGCCACCTCGAAAAGCATCGGCTCGTACCGCATTTAAAGCCGATCCTCCTTGAAATCACCCCGCCAAATTACGGCACATCAGGTATCCCCCGTCCCCACACTTCGCTGGCTGAAAGTTCCCTCTTTACCGGTTCTCCCCAGGAACCGCAACTGGCCCATGAACTCCATGAAGAGATGCGTTCAGCTGACGCGGTAGAGATTCTCGTCTCTTTCATTAAATGGTCCGGGCTGCGCCTGTTGATGCCGGCTTTTGAGGACTTGCGTGACCGGAATATACCGGTGCGACTGATCACCACCTCCTACATGGGGGCCTCCGATGCCCCAGCGGTGGAGTGGCTGGCTCATCTGCCGAATGTCGAGGTGCGTGTCTCCTACGATACCGAGCGGACCAGGCTCCATGCCAAGGCGTATCACTTCAAGCGTAACAGCGGTTTTTCTACGGCCTATATCGGCTCGGCTAACATGTCCCATGCCGCCATCACCAGCGGCCTGGAATGGAACCTCAAGGTTACTGCGCAGGATATGGGGCACATCCTCGAAAAGTTCTCCGTCGAATTTGAGACCTACTGGAACAGCCGCGAATTCATCCCCTTTGATCCGCAGCATCCGGAAATTCTGCGGGCGGCTATAGCCCATGGCAAAGAGCGCATCAAAGGCCCGGCAGTCTTCTTTGATCTCCGTCCCCACCCGTTTCAGGAACGGATTCTGGAGGCGCTGGAGCGGGAACGGAACGCCCATGATCGCTGGCGCAACCTAGTCATTGCCGCCACCGGCACCGGCAAAACGGTGGTCGCCGCCTTCGACTTCAAACGCTTCTTTGATTCGAAACAGAAGCAGGCCAAGCTCCTCTTTGTGGCCCACCGGCAGGAGATTCTCCAGCAAGCCCAAGCCACATTCGCCAATGTCCTCCGCGACCAGAACTTCGGTGAACTGCTGGTCGGCCAGTTTCAGGCCAACCGCCTGGAGCACCTCTTCTGTTCCGTCGGCATGCTGACCAACCGCCGCATCTGGGAGCAGGTGGGGAGTGGCTTCTACGATTACATCGTGGTTGACGAGGCCCACCACGGCACCGCTTCCAGCTACCGGCCGCTCTTCGATCACTTTACGCCGCAGATACTCCTCGGTCTGACCGCCACCCCGGAGCGGATGGATGGTGACAACGTGGCCGCCGACTTTGGTAACCGCTTCGCCGCCGAGATTCGTCTCCCGGAAGCTCTGGAAGAAAAGCTCCTCTGTCCTTTCCACTATTTCGGCGTTGCCGACCCGATCGCCATCAATGGCGACCAGTTCTGGAAGAGCGGCAAGTACGATGCCTCGGCGCTGGAAAACGTCTATGTGCTGGATAACGTCAGCGCCACGAAGCGGGTCAATGCCATTGTCACCGCTCTCAACCGCTACGAACCAGATCTCACCAACCATCAAGGGTATCGGTTTCTGCGTCACCATCAGGCATGCCCAGTTTATGGCAGACACATTCACCGACTTGGGAATACCTGCCGCCGCCTTTGTTTCCGGGGTTGAAAGTGAGCGTTGCCGTGAGCTGCTGGCTGACCTGATAACCGGCCGGCTTACCTTCCTCTTTACCGTGGACAAGCTGAGTGAAGGGGTGGATGTGCCGGAAATCAACACGGTGCTGTTCCTCCGCCCCACCGAGAGCCTGACCGTTTTCCTCCAGCAGCTCGGGCGCGGCCTGCGCCATGCACCTGGTAAGGACTGTCTCACCGTACTGGACTTCGTTGGCCAGACCCACCGCCGCTACCGGGTTGATACCAAGCTGAAAGCGCTCCTCCCCCGGCACCGCTTTTCCATCGACAAGGAAGTGGAGCAGGATTTCCCCCACCTCCCGGCCGGTTGCTCCATTCAGCTCGACCGCCTCTCCCGGCAGTACGTTCTGGAGAACATCAGGGAGAATCTCGGCAAGTTAAACGTGTTGCTCCCGGAACGGCTGCTGAACTTTACAAGTGAAAGTAAGCAGGAATTGACCTTCGGCAATTTTATCCGCTATCACGACTACGATCCGGAAGTGCTGTTGGTCAAGGAAACCTGGTCAGAATGGAAAGCCAAGGCGCTGCTAGGCCCAATCCCCAATGATCCGGATCTGGAGCGGCTGAGTAAAACCCTCGTGCGCGCCGCCTTCATCAACGGCCCACGGGAGATTGCCCTGCTGCGTGCAGTCCTTACCAAGGTTGTCGAAGGTGCAATTGACGAGGCGCTTACGATCGCAGGAAGCTCCGTCATGTCAGCCTACTACCGGATCTGGGGCGACAAAGGGAGCAATCTAGGTATTGCCTCGCTGGAAGATGCCTTCCGTCGCTTGGCACGCAATCCGTCGATCCTGGCCGACCTGGACGAAATCCTTGCCTGGGCAGAGGACACCACCGAGGTCAGCGGCCTGATTCCGCAGCTCCCTTTTACCTGCCCGCTGGAGCTTCATGCCTATTACGGCGGCAAGGAGATTCAAGCGGTCTTTGGCCGGGCGAATCTTGATACTGCTGGCCAGACCGGCGTGGGATCGTTTCATTTTGCTGACGTAAAGACCTATGTGCTGCTGGTTACCTTTCAGAAGACCGAGAAGGAATTCTCACCGAGCACCATGTATGCCGATTATCCCATCAGCAGGGAGCTCATGCACTGGGAATCTCAGGCGAATACCGCGCAGCATCACACTGACGGGCAGAACCTGATTCACCATCAAGAGCGGGGTTACACGATCCTGTTCTTTGCCCGTGACCAGAAGAAGAGGAACAACGTCACGGTGCCGTTTACCTATCTGGGACCGGTGGATATGGTTAGTTACGAGAGCGACCGGCCGATCAAGGTGGTGTGGCGGCTCAGGCATCCGATGCCGGTGGAGATGTTTGAGGATAATCGGCGGGGTGGGTAAGGATTCTGTTGATATGGATTTGGTATTGTGTCTCTAAAATTTAGTGATTGGTTCGTTGGAAAAGAAGAATCAGGGTTTGCCTCGTCGGGGGTGGCGTTGGAGAGGGAGTAATTGCAACTAAAAGGGAAGACCGATTTGTCCTCATCTGGAGCAAAAGCAGCTTTAGAAGGTTACAGAAAACAAGCGCTCTATACGCTTGCCTGCATTCTACATCCCGATGAACGCGACTTGGTTTTTCAACCAGAAGGAATTGAAGATCTGGCGGTTTACCGTGGTCAGCAACCATTGCGTACCATGCAGGTCAAGGCATATACCGACAATCTGACACTCTCAAGTTTTTCACCCGAAAAGTCCAAATCCTTTTTTCATAGAGTTTCAACCGATCTTGCGGCACACGACAACCTCACTATCGAAGTTATCAGCTTTGGGCCAATCGGCGCGGAGATAGAAGGCGCTTGGTCAGGCGTTGTGCAACATTGTGCATCGGTCAGAACAAAGCTTCTTGGTCACAAGTTTACTGATACACAGGTAGACACCCTATTCAACCGGTTGCAATGGCAAAAAGTCGATGAGGAAGCACTTCAAAAGAAGGTTTTTGATTTCTTACGTGATTCGGCAGCCGGAGGTGATCCGGAAACCGCCTTCGATCTGCTTACTATCTGGATATATTTTGCTGCCGAGAAGAGACAGCGGATCACCTATTCCGAACTGATAGACAAGATCAACGCCATTGGCACATACAACTCCGAACGCGCCGCTCATCTTCAGGAATGGGGCAATTCGATCATCCCCATCAAAGATGCACAGGTTGATTCAAGTCAAAATGAACAACTTGCCAGAGAATTCTACAACGGTATATCGACCCGCTACTCTCACATCCTCGCCGGGTTTGACGTTCCCCGCCATGACAAACTGAATGCGATAGAGCAGGCGTTCTCACCCGATACTCGCACGGTGATTGTTCACGGCGCATCCGGCCAGGGCAAAACCACCCTAGCCCTGCGTTTCCTGCATGACTACGTGCCGGAACAATGGCGTTATTCGATTAGCTATCTGCAAGACAAAAACCAGATAGCTCGGGTTGCCAATGCGCTGGCCGGACATCTGCGTGTCGTCAATGCCCCTTTGTATCTGCACCTTGATGTTTCACCCCGTGACCATGAGTGGCCAGAACTAGTCAAAAAACTACTCGATGAGAAGAATATCCGCCTCCTTATTACCATCCGAGAGGAAGACCTTGCCAGGAATACGGTTTCAGATGCCGAGCTCGGTTTTCCCAAGACAATACCTCTTGTTTTCAATGAGAGCGAAGCACGCACCATCTATGAACGGCTGCTGGAACAAGGTGTAACCGCGTCATTCCCTTCATTCGACGATGCCTGGGCTCGTTTTGGCGGTGATGGGCCGCTGCTGGAATTTGTCTATTTTATAACCCAAGCTGAATCGCTGAAAGAGCGCCTTCACAATCAGGTTCTTCGTTTGCGAGAAGAGGTGAGAACTAATAAGCTATTTCCCGAGGAGCTTGTTTTTATGCGGGCCTGTGCGGTGGCAAGCGCCTTTGAAGCCAGAGTTGATGCAGCCTCGCTTGCCGCAGAATTGAAGCTAAAAGATCCTGTCCGCACTCTTCAACTTCTCGAAGAAGAATACCTCCTCCGCTCCTCCTACGACCTGCGCCATGTTGAGGCGTTGCACCCCATTCGCTCGGAAATACTTGCCCATGAATTGACCGACCCGGTATTCGAGCCATGGCGTGACGCAGCACAACTGGCGATCAATCATATGCCGGAACCTGACCTTGAAGCATTTCTGCTATATGCATTTGCACGGCGACCGGTAGATATTGAATGTATTGTTGAGGTGATTTACCGGTATTGCCCCAAATCGTGGTCAGGTGTCGCGGCCATTATGCGTGCCCTGTTATGGCTTGGCGTGAAAGAGTATGTGGATGCAAACATGCCGCTGATTGTCGAAGCGCGGACACTGTTTACACAAGCCTGGTACATGGCATTGAAGTTCGATATCAGCGGTATTTCTTCTGATGGAGATGCCGGACTTCTTGGGGCATTTAAGCTGCTTGAATTCTCCACTGCCGATACAGTAGAAAATCTGCGGTCGAAACAAACGGACAGGCAGACTGTTTTTATCAGATTAATCGCATGGATAAATGACAGTGATAGCAAACCGCATGCCCCACAAACCGTTTCGGACTGGTCTGGCTTTGCCGAGGCGCATTTCTGGATTCGGCACCTCAAACTTGAAACAGCAATGATTGATTCCGTGGCGTTGTTGGACTTGTCCTGGCCTTTGGAACAGCTCTCGTTCAGAGGTTTTGGCGAAGTTCTCCTCAGCCTGTCGTACGGCCCTGAAGCTGTCTACCAAAAGGTCATTAAGCCTCTTCATCGCCGTATCTTGGAACATTTCTGCGCAGAAACCAAAACGATTGCAATTGAAGAAACCGACGAAATGGTTCGTGCCCATTATCTGGTTTCCATGGAGTCGCCCGCGAACAGCACGGATAAAAAGAACCAAAGCCAGGCAGGAGATCGGCTGGAGACTGAAACTATCAAGTTGTTAGGCTTCTTGCGCATGTATGTCCCTGATCGTAAAGCATATGGTGCGCAAGGTTACGGGCACAACATCCGCTTCGTTCCCCTGCCGTTTGATCCGACCGCAAAAGGGCCGGTAGAGTCGAGATATTTGCCTCCGGAATGGCCGGTCAAAATCAATGCAATTTTCCGCAATCTGGGAGAACTCCATTTTCGTATCACCACATGGCAGGAATATGCAGAAACAGCGGTTGTGGTTCGAGAGCAGGTTATTACTGCACTCAATACTCTCATTAAAGCCTTGACCGCCTATTTTGCTGGGAACAGGGCCGAAATACTGTCTAGAAAACTGCCGCAGGAGTTATGGAGTGAGAGTAACAGGGCGGTTAACCAGAATTTGAGTCTGCCGAAAATAGCTGTCGATGAATGGGGACTGGTCGGTGAAGGTGGAGGTGTTTCTGACAATGAATCTGCCATAAAGACCCGTAAAGACCAGTCCATATCTCTTGTGCTTCGGGCATATCAGCCGTATTTGAAAACAAAAAACGAATATTTTTCTTCGCTGGGGAATTATTTTAATCAGTCTGCACAGTCTCTGATAATCAACAGCGCCATTGGTCGGATGAAGACAAATTATGAACGTGAGCAATACTTAAGACGGGTTTCTGAGCTTGGTTACAAAACCGGCACAGATCGTCTGAGCTTGCATAATCTGGGTGACGCATTAAAAGCACTTGCCGGATTCCAAGGAACTTTTCACGAGCTGTTATCCGGATTCGTTGCCAAGGAACGCCTCCATAAATTGGAAAGTAGAGAGAGGAACGTTTTCACTACGGCCTGGGCCTTATGGTATCAATTTGTCTATCATCCCGAAAACAAGTGGGATTCAGCCGATGTGCGTGCTGTTGCGGCGTTTGATCGGGCTCAGAGTAAATTGAGAGACAACATAAAGCGTCGGCTGAACACATTGCCCGATTCAGGATGGAGCGGTTCGATCATCAGTGAGACAGTTCCCTGGGAAGGACGGCCAAGTCTCTGGTTTCGCCTTGATGCAGAAAATTCGCTGGCGATTATCGAGGCTTATCAAAAGCTTGTACAGATGCTTGAAGAGGCGTTTGCACCTATGGATATCGGGACATTGGAACACTATGTTCTTGATCACAAATGGCCGCATATTTTGATAGTCCCGTTCGTTGCCGGCGAGTATTTGCAGAATGGAGTTTGGCATCTTTCGTCTTGTCTTTTCTGGGGTGGAGAAAAGGTTCTTGCTCCTGAAAAAACCTGGCACTACATGCTAAGAGAAGTTGACGCCCAAACATTGCAGCGGCTTGGTATAGAAGTGGCCGAGCAAACGACACAGGGAAAGGTCCAATTGCTCCAGCAAGCAGCGTCCGAATTATTGGTATATGTAGACCATCTATCAGACCTACTCAAAGCGCCAGATGATCTTGATGAAATAGGCATGGTTATTTTTCAAAAGTATGTCAGTGCAAAAACGCAAGACGCATCCAACGCACTATCACGAATGGTGGCACAGATGCAGGTGTTGCTCGACGAAGTCAATGCAGGTGTTCTTGATTCATCGCCGCATATCGATCAAATACGTAGCTTGTTGGTAGAAATTTGGAAATGTGTTATGCCGGAGGGCAACATCAAAGAGACGTTTGAGATTAATCTTTCAGCTTGCGGTCCATGGGCGGAAAAATTGCTGGAAGGACTTGGGCATATAACAGTCCTGAATGTTTTGTGGTTCAAGTGTAGCTGTTAGCATGATAGCTATACAGGGGTCGCATACACGAGTTGTGTCTCAACTCCATACAAATTGAAAATAGAAAAGGGGATTATATGAAAAAATACGTCTTGATTCTGTTGGCCGTTTGTTGCACGGCCTTGTCCGCCTGTTCCGGTGACCAGGGGAAGCAGCAGCTTGAAACAGCGCAGTTCGAAGAGAAACAGAACAACAGGGAGCATGCTGTAAAACTGTACGAAGAGGTAGTCACCAAGTATCCGGGCTCGCCAAACGCAAAGATTGCCCAGGAGCGGCTGAATGCGCTGAAGGGTGGCAAGTGAAAGGGGTAGTTCATCGCCACTGACTGACGATACTGAGGTAATTCCGGATATCGCTCACTTTGAATTCAAATGGCGGCTGATCAGCCGCCATTGCTGTTTCCGCTAACCGATTTCCTACGCAGAACTGATTAATTCAATCCGCTTGACACTCTGTAGCATATAATCTACAATTTGCCATGATTGAAACCCCTTTCCGACTTGAATACTACCTTGACGACAACGGCAAAGCTCCTTTTCTGGGGTGGCTGTATTCGCTCCGCGACAAGGTTGAACGGCAAAAGCTTACTGGAAGCGGCAAAAGGAGGAATAGCAATGGCAAGAAAAACTGGCGATTATCATACAGAACATATTGAGTGGCTTAAAGACCCGGAGAACGCCGCCGGATACCTTAATGCCGTCATTGAAGAAGAAGATAAAGACGCCTTGCTTTTGGCGCTCCGCAATATCGCCGAGGCAGAGGGCGGCATGGCCGCTGTTGCCGAAAAGGCGCATCTTAAGCGGGAGAGCCTGTACCGAATGCTCTCTCCCCGTGGCAACCCGGCCCTGTCAAACCTGTTTTCCATTCTTCACGGCATGGGATTGAAAATGACTATTCAGCCGGATAAGACGGTAACAGTTTCATAGTGTCGCGGGGAATACCAGTGATCGTTTTTTACATCAAATGGCGGTGATCAGCCGCCATTACTGTTTCTGCTTCTTTCAGCCAATATCCACAACCCGCTACATCGCCAGATACGCAGCAGGAATTTGTCTCTTGCACATTGTATTGCTTATTGATAGTATGATTAATATGCATACTATGGAGGTGTAATAAGATGCTTACTAAGGATCGCCCTGTTGAGCGGGTAACAATTTCTGTACCCCACGAGCTTGCCAGCGAGGCCGACAACTGTTCAGCCGAGTTGAAAATATCCCGTTCCGAACTGTACAAGATGGCGTTGGAGCGCTTTCTCTCCGAGCAGCGGCGCGAGCGGCTGAAACTGATCGTAGCGGAGATGGCGGAGGAGTACCGCGCTGATAAGGAACTTACGGCGCTTACCGTTCTCGATGATGAGGAGTTTGTATGAGACAGGGGGAAATCTGGCTGGTCAATCTTGACCCGACAATCGGCGCCGGGATTCGTAAAACCCGACCCTGCGTCATTCTGAATGACGACGCCATTGGTGGCCTGCCTCTCAAGGTCATAGCTCCGCTTACCGACCTGAAAGCGCGCTACCGCGATGTTCCCTGGATGCTCTGCCTGGAGCCTGACAGCAGCAACGGATTGACCAAGCCATCCACCATCGATCTTTTTCAGGTACGGTGTCTTTCCGAGGCGCGCCTGGTTCATAAGATCGGCGCAATCACCACCAAGGAACGTGCGCTGGCTCAAAAAGCGCTCAAGCTGGTTTTCGGAATGGAGTGAGCAACTTGACAGACCAGATTCAACCAACCTGCGCTCTCTGTACAAACGTTCCGATGATATATTGACTTACTATATAGGTCATATGACCTATAATCTATCTGTAGGTAACCCATATGCTCGAAACTTTACCTGGATCCATAAGCTGCGAACCTATGCACTACCGTGAGGAGGTAGCATGATCGAACTATTACGCAAACGGCGCAGTATCCGCAAATTCACTGCTGACAAAATACCGCCGGAAACCAGGCAGATACTGATAGAAGCCGCCCTGCGCTCGCCATCGTCACGGGGGATCAATCCCTGGGAGTTTATCGTGGTGGATGATCCCGACATCCTCCGTCAGCTTGCCCAAGCCAAGCAGCATGGTTCGGAGTTCCTGAAAAACGCTCCGCTGGCGATCGTGGTATGTGCGGACAGCACCAAATCGGATGTGTGGGTTGAGGACTGCTCCATCGCCGCAATCATCATCCAGCTCACGGCCCTCTCAGTGGGACTTGGCAGCTGCTGGGCACAGATACGGAACCGTCAGCACAATCAGGACATAACGGCAGAGCGCTATATTCAGGAGCTGTTGGCTCTTCCGGAGCAGATGAAGGTTGAGTGCGTACTGGGAATCGGGCATCCGGACGAGAAGAAGCAGCCGGTGCCGGCAGGCAAGCTGCAGCACGACAAGGTGAAATACAACCGGTGAGTCAAGACCAACCCCCCTCAATCCCCCCTTATCAGGGGGGAGGCCTGGTTCCGGCTCCATCAGAGAAAGGCCTGTCCCCCTCCCTTGATAAGGGGAGGGCCGGGGAGGGGTTGCCTTTCGACTCTGCCTACCTCCCCTACAACAGAAATCTCACCACCCTTGCCCGCGAAAACCGTAGCAACCCCACGGCAGCAGAAAACAGAATATGGCAGAAAATATTGCGAATGAGGCAGTTCGCCAACTATAAATTCCTGCGACAAAAACCTGTTGGTGATTATATCGTGGATTTCTACTGCGCCGGGCTGCAGCTGGTAATCGAGATCGATGGCGACAGCCACGCCGAAGCAGCGGAGTATGACGCGGAACGAACGAGGTTTCTGGGCTCTCTCGGATTACGGGTGATCCGTTTCAGCAATGATGAAGTGTTACGGAATACTGAAGGGGTGTACGAAGAGCTTGCCAGAACAATTATCTCCCTGGACGAACAAACAGGCACTGGCTGACACATTGACAACAGAGCCGGATAAGGCGTATATAACGACGTGGGACGTTTATCGTATTTCCATCATGAGGCTCTGGCAAAGGGGTTACAACCCCGGTAAATCCAGGGCCTTTCGCTTTGTCCGCAAGGGCAGAACAGTATAGTCCCCCCTGATGATAACGATTTGCCAGCACACACCCTACACACCCTATTTCAATAAATGACAGGATTAACTCCAATCTGCATATGAATGAAAACCCCCAATTTGACATAGTCATGCAGGAACAGCTGCGTCTGTCCGACGTGCTCACCTCTATCGAGGAAACGGCTCGGCAGAACCGGGCGAAGATCGCCCATCACCACGCCTACACGACCGAACTGGAGAAGGAACGCCTTGAGTCGGTCAATTGGCATGAGAAGAACTCGTTGACGGAAAAGCTAATCGAGAACGACAAGTTTGATCCCACCAGGTATCTCACTGCGTTTGAAATGACCGACAGCCCGTACTTCGGGATTGTCGGGATCAACGACAGCGACAGCAGGATCGGCGCCAAGGAATATCTCATCGGCAAGCAAGGGTTCATGTCCCATGACAACCGGGCTCTGGTCGTGGACTGGCGAAAAGCACCGATCTCCCGTTTTTTTTATGACTTTGACCCCGGCGATGAATACTTCGAAACCATTCAGGGCAGAGAGCGGGAGGGGGTGATAACCAGGCGTGACACGGTGGAAATTGTGAGACGCTCCCTCCGGCGCATGGAATGCGGCGAAGACCTGTACGAACTGGCTGGCGACACGTGGGTGAAAAACGCCAGGGAGTTTCATACGACCACCGACACCAAGGTGGCGAACCAGGACCATCGCATGGTGGATATCGTTTCCTTGATCTCTCCCGATCAGTTCCATATGATCACCTCGGAAGCGACAGACGGCTGCACCCTGATCACCGGCGGTGCCGGTAGCGGCAAGACGGTTGTGAGCCTCCATCGACTGTCGTGCCTGCAGTTCAACGACCCGGGGCGGTTCTCGCCCGATCGCTGCCTGGTCCTCATGTTCAACAAGGTGCTCCGCAACTACGTCAGACAGACCTCCTCCGACCTGCTCGGCAGCACGCGGGTGGATACATTCAGCGCTTGGGCGTTGAGCGCCATCACCACCCTGACCGGCAAGGTCATCAAGCCGGTTGTGGGCGATACCCTGACGTCACAGAAAAAATCGTCGCAGTTGCCCGGCCTGCTGGCCCGCTATGTCACGGAAGTGCAGGAGGTCGACCCGCTTCAGGATCTGTGGCGGTTTTATGGCCAGCCCTACGTTCTGGATGCTCTGTTTGTGGATGGCAAGGGGAAGGAAACGTTTCTGGCCGAACTGCGTCGGCGGTACTCGGTCAAAAGTCAGGGTGTGTCGTTTGCCGACCTGAGCGTGCTGCTGCGGCTCTGCCAGCTGCGCGAAAAGGACGGCCCGATCCGCGAGGCCCTCGGCTGGTACGCCCATATCATTGTCGATGAAGGACAGGATCTTTCTCTCCTGGAGCTTGAGGCGATTCTCGCGGCAACGGACAAGCGCAACAGCATCACGCTCAGCGCCGACAGCAAGCAGAAGATCCTGTCGTGGGTCGATGCGGCCGACTTCGATATTTTTCGCGGCAATCTAAAGGAGGTCGGGGTGAGCAACGAAACCCTGTCCGTTTCCTACCGCTGTCCCAAAGAGATCATGGCGCTGGCTGCACGGATCAGCAACAGGGAGAGCGAGCAGGTCGGCAGGCATTCCGGCGCCCTTGAGTACCACAAGGCAACGGATGAGGAGGGCGCACTGGCACTGTTGCGCCGGCTTGTGGAGAAGCTGGTGGCCGAGGATCCGCACAGCCTGACGGCTGTCATCTGCAAGAAAAAATCGGACGAGAAGATGCTCCACAGTGCATTGACCGGCATAAATGGCCTGCATAAACAGGGTGAGCTGACCTTCGAGCCGGGAGCTCTCGTCACGATTGCCCATCAGGTTAAGGGGGTGGAATTCGCCAACGTGATCCTGTACGACCCGAATGCGAAGGATTTCAGGAAGTCGGACCTGGACCGAAATCTGCTCTATGTGTGCGTTACCCGTGCCTGCAGACGGCTGGACATAGTGTACTGGAGGGAACTTGCCGCTGGACTGACGTAAGTCAGGGAAATCACGTACTGCTAAGAGGAGGCATGATATTTGTTTTTTGAATGATCTCCCCGACTACGGTGTCAGCAAGAAAGCAGGCATGAAAACCGAACTTGAAATAATGAGCAAAATAGTTTATACAATTTAGCTTCCACGGAGAGGTGTCCGAGTGGTCGATGGTGCCTGACTCGAAATCAGGTGTACGGCAACGTACCTAGGGTTCGAATCCCTACCTCTCCGCCACTATCATAACTAGCTGAAAAAGCTAGATAATTTAGCCCTTGTACCCCCGGTCGGTACACTTTTAGTACACCACGTACTATAGTGTATCTACCTGAGGATACGGGTATGTCACGCCATCATTTATCATGTTCTAGCGGTTACTTTTACTACAGGATTAAGATACCTGTAGACCTAAAGCATCTCTTTCCTTCACCAATAATCAAAAAATCCCTCAAGACAACAGATATAAAAGCGGCAAGGTGTATGGCTGTAGGCATGGAGTACAAGGTACAACAGACCTTTACTATGTTGCGCACAGGCATGCTCACAGACGATTTGATCCGTGGGCTGATAGCTGAATTGTATCCACGTCTCAAGTCTGTGGAGCCTGTAGGGGAGCTGCTTTCATCGTTAATAGGTGATTACGTCAAGGCTAATGAGGACAAGTGGACCCATAAGACCAAGATCGAGGTAATGAGCTGTCATAGGCTGATAGTGGATGTCATGGGTGATGTTGATGTTAAGGGCATCAGTAGGCAGATGGTCATTGATTTCAAGGATACTATGATCAGGCTACCGTCAAACCTCTACAAGATACACGCAGGAAAGACCATCCAGGAAGTGCTTATGCTGGCTGGTATCGCTCCGATGAGTACGACATCTGTAAACAAGCACATATTAAGGTTAAGCGCCCTGTTGGGCTACGCTGTCAAGGAAAGCATCATACCAGCAAACCTGGCTCAAGGAATGATGATACCAGAGAAGCGTAGGAGTGATGAAGAGAGGAAGGCATATTCTCTTGAAGACCTGCAAAGTATTGTAGCGAATCTTCCACGTACACAAGATAGACCTGATCGGTTTTGGGTGCCGCTTATATCAATGTTTACAGGCATGAGACTTGATGAAATATGCCAGCTCTACCTGGAGGATGTCCAGCTGGTAGATGATGTATGGTGCATTAGTATTAACGATGAGAAGGACAAGAAAGTTAAGACGATCACTGGTAAGAGAATTGTTCCGGTGCATCCGGTCCTGTTGTCATGTGGGTTCATTAAATATATAGATAGCTTACGTAAGGCTGGTGTTCCGAGGCTATGGATGGATCTAAGGTGGAGACCGTCTGACGGGTATAGTAATGCCTTAGGGAAGTGGTTTCAGGTGTTCAACCGAAGGCACGTAACAGACGATCCCAAGAAGGTGTTCCATAGTATGAGGCACACACTGGCAGACACGCTTAAGCAAGCCGGTGTTCAAGAAGTGGTAATAGCCGAGATCATGGGTCATGCAAACGATTCTATGAGCATGAGCAGATATGGTAAGCGGTATCAGCCGAAAGTGCTCTTGGATGCCTTGATGAACTTGGACTATGGAGTGACAGTACCGAAATGGAATATGTAGGAAGGGGCTTTGTCCCTTAGTTGTCGGTAGGTATGATTGCGCCTCTTATTCATGACGCCGGTTTAAATGTGACATCGTCTACTTTGGTTTTGGGTGTTGGTGGTATTGGTTTTGGTGGTGGAGAGTTGTTCTGGTGTAATTCGGTATTGAGATTATGATTGGTCGGTAGCGGTGTCGAGAATGCTAAGAGTGTTGTTTTCGTGTCTGTAGTCGAGTATTCCGGTGTTAAGCTGTCGCGCTATCGCTTGCCTCCTCCCTCTTCATGTCATACGATGAGGCCGTATGTCATTCATCACGAGGCTGTTATAAATCTGGTCGTTGGAACCTGTTGTACCCTTCCTGATAGATGATCTTTGTGGTATCTGTAAAATACATTCGGAAGTTATTTCCCCGTAGCTATTCACAATAGGTAGCTGTAAGTGCTTGTAATATAAGCTATTACAATGGATAGGTTATCCATTGTGCTGTTGAATAGGCTTGCAACATCTTGTAATAATGATGTTTGTAGTGAATGTATAAAAGTAACCATGCAGAAGGAGTCAAACCATGATTGACGACTTTATCACCTTCAAGCTGTTCGATAAATATAACTACCGGAGAATGGGACTTGTAGGTGACTGGTCTCTTGGGGATGCAGTCCTTGTACTTGCAAGCTTCGATATGCAAACTAACGGGCTCTGTGAATTGAAGGATGCCGCTGAACATCAAAGCAGACTGTATAACGACTACGTTGCTTATGTCATGAGCCTTATTGATTCTGGCAAGCTCAAGCATGATGAAGACAACAATCTCATCAACAAAGATGAATTATTAGAGCTAATGGAAGCCAATAATGTATTGAAGCTGGATGTCGCTAAGCTGAAGAGGTTTTTATCATGTGAAGAGGAACCGAATACATCAATTCCGGTGGAAGAGATCACACATGTTGCAGCTGTTACTACGCTTGATGTCGAGAGTATGACTTGTATTGAGAAGGATGCTATATGCGCAGAAGAGTTACCCAGGGTCGAAAGCTGTCACGTATCTGATGCTATTCATAGAGATGAGCATACAGTAGAAATTGTAGGGGATGGGGCGAATAGATGTACCGATGAATCATCTGACTCCCAATATCGTTTCATAAAGCATGGACTGGGCTGGAATATTCTGTTTGGCAGTACGAAGCTCGATGGCGTCAAGCATTCTGTTGGTATGGACTACATAAAGCTACTACTCCAGTGTCCATATACTGATATTGGGGTGCTGGAGTTACAGTCAATGATGAACCCTGCTACGATTAGAGGTAGCCGGGAGCGTATGCTTGAGGAATTTAATAGTGATGATGGGGAGGAAGGCACGGATAAACCTGAGTTTGCAGATTCTGATATAAAGGTGTTAGTTAGCTTGTCAGATGAAAAGCGCAAAGAATTAATCATATATACTACGCAAGTTAAAGAGTTGAAAGCTAAGCATGAAGAGGCCAGGCTGAATAATGAGACATCTGAAGTGACCCGCCTGAATGGGTTGATATGTATGCTTAAAGACCAAGCAGAAACCATATTAAAATCAAGGACAGATGACCCCGTATTAAATGCAAACAGAAAAAACGTATGGAAAAACATACGGGATGCCAAAGTCAACATACAAACATTTGAACTTGAACATGGGTACTCAGAGACTCCCACATTCAACTACCTGGATAAGTACATCGAAACTGGATACACGTGTAAATACAATCCCCTTGTGGAAGATCCTATCTCTTGGATATTTTAGTACTTTATGTGAATGCTACTTTTGAAGTAGCATTCTTAGATTGATATGCTACCCCCACCGTAACAATCTCTCCAGCAAAAGTATCCCTTATAAGGTAGAGGCAAAGCGAACCACCCGACAGCATCCTAGGCAGTCTGTCAGTGAAGCTGAACCTACTACACTTTGTAAGGAGTAATACGATGTCAGTTCAAAACCTCACCCCCGTAGTAGATTCCACCCAGGCCGCAGCACAGACAACCACCCCGAACCCAACCGACAATACTATTATGTCGGACACTCCCGCACCAGATGTTCCTGCCATCAACCAGGAAGTCACCGACCCTGCTCCATCAGATCAAGAAGTACCTGGTGGAAGCGTTACCCCTGCTGTCAGTTCCATTAACCCCGAAGTCGTTGCACTGTTGGTTGCTATGCTTGCTAAGGCAACTGGAAGCGCATTCTATATGAGCAACGACAAGCGTGTCGCTGTACTGAAGGAGGCGTTGAACATTCCTGTGTCGGACGATAAGTCCTTCCAGCAGTTTTTCAACCATGCGGAAAAAGACTTGGTTACAGCGTCCTACCAGAACGCCCGTAAGAATGGTGGAACCCCTGTCGAAGTAACAACCGCTATGGTTATGGCTGCTGCCCACGAGAAGTATGTCGCTAAGCATGGCAAAAGGGCAATCGTCAACGAAGAGTACACTGTTTAGTAACTGCACTCATGACGGGGGAGCAATCCCCCGTACATCACTTAATAGGAGCCAAGCAATGATACCAATGTATAAACTTTCAATAATAGGCAATCCGATCCTGGACGGCTACCGTCCGTCCGACCCTTCTTCGTCCACACCACCCAGGCTGCATCTAACCGAGAACGAATCCATGAGCGACTATGGCAATGCACAGCGGTTCATCCATCAGCACGGCAGTAAAGTGTTCTACTGTCGAGCAGAAGATACTTGGTATTTCTGGGACGGTAGAGTGTGGAAGCCTGATACACATAATCAGATCGAGGTGTTTGCTCAGAACACCGCACGTAGCATTTTCGAAGAGATTAAGTACATTCAGGATGTCGGCTTTAAGACCGCTCTTGAGAAGTGGGGGCGCGGAAGCTTGAACCATGCTCGCTATGTAAAGATGCTGAAATCTGCCAGTTCTCACCTGCCGGTTTCGCTGGAGCGTTTCGATAATGATAAAGAGTTGCTTGGGGTCGGTAATGGAGTGATCGACCTGAAGACCGGAGAACTGTTACCGCCAAGGCGGGAGTACATGATTAGTAAGTTGTGCAGTGTGAACTATGATCCGGCTGCTAAGTGTCCGAGGTGGATCAGGTTCATCGAAGAGATCTTTGCTGGTAATGTTGACCTCATTCGGTTTGTGAAAAAAATGGTTGGCTATTGGTTAACTGGCATCGTTAGCGAGAAGTGCTTCTTCATTCTCTTGGGAGAAAGTGGCGATAACGGAAAGACCGTCTTTATAAAAGTATTGATTCAGCTTTTGGGTGATTACGGCATTGATATGCCAATGGATAGTCTGTTGAGAAGGAAACCTGGTGCACAGAGTAATGATATCGTTCGGCTTAAGGGTGCACGGTTCATATCGTGCTCGGAAGCCAACAAGCAGTATTACTTTGATGAAGCCCTGGTAAAGCGTCTGACTGGTAGCGATCCCATTACCGCAAGGGCATTGTACAAAGAACACATAACCTTCCAGCCTGAAGGTAAGATCGTTATTGGAACTAATCAGATCCCACGGTTCGATAAGGAAGATACTGCTTTTGATAATCGTATTAGGCAGATCCCTTTTGACGTAACTTTTAAAGACGGTGCAAAAGACCCCAACCTGTATGAAACACTTCTTGGCGAACTGGAAGGAATTCTAGTGTGGGCTGTTGAGGGCTGCCTGTCGTGGCAGCAAGAGGGACTTGGGACTGTACCTGTAACGGAGTCAATAAAACATGAAGTCCGGCCTAACAGCGACTTGGGTAACTTTATCGAGGTCTGCTGTGAGTTTGCTGATAACTTACAATGCAAATCGAGTGACCTTTACGAAGCGTACCTGACATATCACGAAGCGAGTGCTGACAGCACGGAACCTTTAAGTAAAACAGTATTCGGTAGTGAACTCGGGAAGTTGGGGATAATAGCCACTCATCATAGGGATGGTAACTACCGTGTTGGAATCTCTCTAAAAGGTGAAGCTACCAGTGAACCTACTATGACACCGTAGTTTCATTAAATGATCTGGTAACTATGTTGGCCCCCTTAATTGGGGGCCTCTATACCGTTATCTCTATTTATAAGAACTTTTGTGAACTCTGTGAATACGTGAAGGCTATTATTTCTAAAAATTATTTCTTTTGAAAAAAACTTTAAAAGTAACCTTCACAGACTTCACACCTTCACAGTATTAATAATATAAGTTAATGCTCTGAGTAAAACATCAGCGTCTGTAGTGAACTTCAATAGTGTAAAGCCCGGTTCCAAGCCGGGCTAATCACTTATAATAGGTTATTTTACCCTCATAGTATTGAGCACAATCAAAGCGGCCCACTTCAGCTGGTAATGTATCCTGATAGCCGATCAATGCTAGAAGAGGACACTGGTAAAAGTGAAATATTAGTAGGGACGACCTCAGGGGGAGTCTATCACTTAATCCGATATAAGGGGCTTTCGTGTAGTACTTTTATTGCTCTGGTAATTACCCCTACCGACCACTTTTACAATGTTAGCCGCTCGTCTGAACTCGCTCTCTTGAGCTGGCTGGTATTGGTGATCTATTCATAGAGCCAGCAACACATATGCAATAAACCCTGGTAGAGAACCTGATGATTGAGCCTGTGTTAACGCTATCGACAACCAACTAACGTCACTAACGGCCAAACATATTAGGACAAATTCACAGCATCCTCACTATCCCATTCATTAACTTAGTTAGAGGCGTACAGGGCGAATACGGAAGCCTGATGTATGGTTTCAAGCATGTAGTTCCCCTCCAAGTTTGAAAATAACTTGTCTGGTATATACAGGCCAAACATACAGCAGAACCAAAAAGAAAAAACCAGGGGCTATCAAAGTTTCTGTCACTATATCAGATTGCTTGTGCGGATCATGGAGCCTCGGTAGTGGTAAAATGGGTCCTACTTTTGTGGAGCATACGCGACCCCGCTTCGATTTCTGCGCTAGTGTATGCTTTTAATGAAAGTCATTAGCAGAAAACCTCATAACCTCTGCGTGTTTAGCATGGTAACTCAGCTCAATATCTGATAGGTATATCACGTTAAAGAATCACACATGTCAGACCCAACCCAAAGGCTAAACGTGATAAGGGTGGTTGGTAGGATCTACTGAAGCCTGATGTGTGTTTTCAAGCATGTAATAATTGCTAAGTTCTGAAAGGGAGTGTAATGGCAAAGAACGAGCGTAAAACCGAGAACGTAGTGCGCGAGGGATTACGTATATGTGGGTTCTACGATCCAGCATCAGACATTCAAGTTGAGGAACAAAAGAGTAATATAGAGGATGTCAAGCAGTTGATGAAGACTGCTAGTAAGTCTGGCGGTGGTGGTGGCGGTGCGCCTGAGTTTATCATTAGTGCTCCAAGTTCATCTGACTTTTTACTTATCATAGAATGCAAAGCTGAAACGAAAGACCATGGCAGTCCTCTGTTTGCCAGTCTCCTTAGCGGACTAGCTTTCACAGAAGAAGATGACGCTAAAGCGAAGAGGACACAGCGGTACGCAATAGACGGTGCTCTCCATTATGCAAAGTCATTGTCTCGTAAATTCAATGTTATCGCAATCGGCGTGAGTGGTGAGACCAAGAAGTCTGCATTGATATCCACTTATCTTTGGCCTAAGGGTGGTAGCAAACCTAGCGAATTACGCGCCAAAGATGGTGCCGCATTAAATGGTTTCATACCTTGGCCGGACTACATTGAGCATGCCACGTTTGATCCAACTGTTCAGAAGCTCAGATTCGATGAATTAATGAGCTTCGCTGCTGACCTGCACGAATTTATGAGAGACCATGCAAAGCTTACGGAAAGTGAGAAACCACTACTTGTTAGTGGCACTTTGATTGCGTTGAGAAACAAAGCCTTCGTTGCATCTTATGGCGTTCAAACACCTGTTCAGCTACAGAAAGATTGGATGCGTGTCATTCAAGAAGAAATCCAGGCTGCTAATATTCCCCAAGCTAAAAAGGATAACATGACACAACCTTACTCAAGCATTGGGGTCCACCCCGAATTGGGCAAGGCAACAAAGTCGTATCCAAAAGGTCCATTGCACGAACTTATAGACAGGCTCAATAGCAAAGTCTGGCCATTCATTAGCGTTTATCACGACTTCGACGTAGTAGGGCAGTTTTACGGGGAGTTCCTTAAGTATACTGGTGGCGATAAGAAGGCGTTGGGTATTGTGCTTACGCCCAGACATATCACAGAGCTTTTTGCTTTACTGGCTAATGTAAGTAAAACCAGTAAGGTCTTGGACATTTGCTGTGGTACCGGCGGGTTTCTTATATCAGCAATGCATCGAATGTTCAAAAGTGCGACTAAAGATGCTGAAAAGGAAAGGATTAAGAAAGAAGGTTTGGTAGGTGTTGAGCAGCAGCCTAACATGTTCGCTCTGGCAGCTTCCAACATGATCTTACGTGGTGATGGCAAGGCAAATCTATATCAAGGTAGCTGTTTTGATGATGCTATCACGCTTGCGATAAACAAACACCAATGCGATGTTGGTATGATTAATCCACCTTATAGCCAAAGCGATACTGATCTTCATGAATTGCGATTTATAAGGCACATGCTAGATTGCTTGCTGCCTGGAGGCACTGGAATTGCTATTGTTCCGGTGGGATGCGCTTTAAGCGCCAACGGTTTGCGTGCTGATATACTTAAAGAGCATACACTTGAAGCCGTTATGTCTATGCCAGACCAACTTTTTTATCCGGTCGGAACAGTTACATGTATCATGGTATTTACAGCACACAGATCTCATGCAAGTGAGAACCGCAAGACTTGGTTTGGATATTGGAAAGCTGATGGGTTTGTGAAAAGTAAACTTAAAGGTCGTATCGACTTAAATGAGACTTGGCCAAACATTCGCGACAGATGGGTAGAAGCATTTCGCAATCGTGAAGTTCATCCAGGTGAAAGCGTTCTACAAAGAGTCACAGCAGAAGATGAATGGTGCGCGGAAGCATACATGGAGACGGACTACTCGAAGATAAATTGTGAAGACTTTGAGCGCACTGTTCGTGATTATACAATATTTAGAGTTCTTGGTTCTCAACAAGATGCTAGTGATGAAACTGAAACAGTGGAGGCTGCATAATGGAACTTGTAACCTTGTCATCGTTGTTCAGTGTTACTTACGGAGTGAATCTTGAACTCAACAAGATGTTAGTCGATGAAAACGGTATTCCATTCGTTGGCCGATCAGATCGAAATAATGGTGTAACCGCACGTGTATCACTAATGACAGGTGTCGCTCCAAACCCTGCCGGAACACTCTCTGTTGCTGGTGGTGGATCTGTGCTTGCTACATTCCTTCAACTTGAACCGTATTACTCGGGGCGAGACCTGTTCTATCTAACTGCCTTAGCGCCAATGACAGACGACCAAAAGCTCTACTACTGCGCTTGTATCAAGTCAAATAGGTATCGCTACAGCTATGGGAGACAGGCAAATAAGACTCTCAAAGAGCTGCTAATTCCGGCTTTGGATGATATGCCTGAGTGGGTAGAGGGAGGACTTAGCAGGGTCATATCTAACTTTTCTACTCGCCTCAAAAACATTGCGATATAGTTGGTAATAGCTTAGTCGAGAAAAACGTATAGAGAGGTATGGGTAGAGCTACAGGACAAGTTTGCAGAACAGGCCAAAGAGGTAGTAAGCAATCAGGAAGTTATTGGTGAAGCTCGCCAGAAGCTTAATGATCTTTTTAACTCTCTGATGGATAGATGCATGAGTGGACAGATCTGATTCATATTAGACAATAGAAAGGTAAGTTATTGAAATGGGAGAGACAAGTAATATATCAATAATGGCAGAACTGTTGTCAAAAGATCTGTTCACAATGTTTAAGTGGGAAAGAGTTGGTCCCATTAATATTAACTGGAGTTGCCAGAACGAACATCATAAGAAGAAGACGCATCCTTCTGACGTTGTTTTATGTTATCCAGAGCCTTATCGCAACAGGACAACATATGTGAACTGTGACCTAAAGAGTTATGCAAAAGGCTCTATAGCAGCAGGGTCTATTATAAATAGTATAGAGAGCCTGGCATTGGCTGTAGAGTGCGCCAATGTAAGTCAAGACTGGCAAAAGCAATATCTAAAGTATAATGAGAGTAATGCTGAAATTGTGGGTCTCTTGTTCATTTACAATCATGATGGTCTCTTTGATAAAGACTTTGATCGGATGATCCGTGAAGCTGCGAAGGATAAGATAAATATTCCAAAGAATGTTAAGGTTTTTGTCCTAGGACCGAGAGACATCTGTTACTTAAACACAGTCGTAAATGATGTTAAGCGAATGATTGCAGATGAAGTGATTCCGGTAAGCAGTGGAGATAGATGCTTTTATTACCCAGACTTGTATAATGAGAAGGTGATGCAAAAAGACTGGTCAGTTGCTGCTACTCTTGAAACCTTAACTGGACCTTGGCAGATGATAAAGTATAAGAAAGCTAACTCATCTGAACATGGCATTGTGATCTACTGTAAGGATACTGGCGATAGAGTTGAAGAGTTCATATACCTCATAGACTATCTATTTCATTACCAGATACTACAGAACTACTCTGATATAAGAGTCAAACTGCCAAATGCTTCATCTCATGCAGCATCAGTATTCACCCATGCGTTAAAAGAGTATACAGCTAGATATGAAGGGAACGAAGAGCTTGTAAAAAGGCTTGAATCACTATCTTATGAACCTGTTACTAATGTGATCTCTACATTCAATGAGACAGATATAGGAATGAGACTATGACTATAAAATCAAGCACTTACTATGCAACTGAAAAGGATATATTCGATTGCCTTATGTCAGCCAGACAAAAGTTCCCTATGGACGAGTTGATAGATTTGTGCAGAGCGAGAGGAATCTTCGTATCTCATCTCGAACCCAGGTCTAACCTCGTTAAATACATATCACTACTACCACATAGCTTCCTTCAATTTGATGACATTGCTGAACATGTAGAAAGCGCAACGCGAGCCGACAAAGTATCATCTGTAGTGATACCAAAGCCGGTAACTAAGACAGAGATTGGCGAAGCTACCAACTTACTTAAAGATCATTGTGAGAAGACTGGTGAGACAATAACCTTAACGCAGGTCGGTGATAAGACTCTGCTTAAAATAGCCTACTCTGAGATGGATTACTCAAAGACACGGATGAGACAGAGGCGTGATCGAGAATGCACCATTGAGCTTGAAAGCAAGGCTGATGGATTAAGAATACGTAAGCCCGTTAATGATAAAGTAGATGAGATTTATGCAACTTTTATGATGAAGCTCGAAGAAGCTAGAAAAGAAGAGATCGTACCTGAAGCTATAGACTTGTCTAGCATAACATCGCCAGAGCTTATTAATGAGTTCTTTAATATACTGATAAAGAACATAGATGGCTTTACGCTTAATGATGTTACGAGCATTAAGATCAATGCAGATACGACTTTGCCATCTGATGACCAGTATGATGATGAGGACATGGATGAAGAAGATGAATCACAAGAGCAAAAGGCTGAAGCCGAGGAACAAATGCTTGTCTTTATAAAGAGAGCGTCGCTTGATGGAGGGGGCCTGCTTAACTCAGAAGATTATAAGCGATTGGTAGAAAAAGGATTCTTTATAAGCAGTATAGTGTGGCAGTCAGTAGAAAATACAACAAGTGCACCTAAAGTTGAGTTTGAAGCACTACTAGGCAAGCCTAATGAGGGAGCAGGGTTTAAATATAATATTAGAGGTGTATACAGATGGAGGCAAGACCACCACACTTTAACACGGCGACCAATCAAGGAAGATGACAAATCTAAGTACCTTGAGCTAGTTGAAGTTGCTGCAAGAAATGCTTATAGCACTATTAAAACCAAAGTTATAACGAGTCAAGGCAATGAGTAGATATAGATGGTTTCATTGCGAATGGCCAATCCCTATAAATGATGTTGCCACTTTGCTGATGGCTAAATCTTTCAATCACGATACAGGTAGTGGATTCAAGATTGATAAAACTCGACATAACCACATATCGGGTAAATACCTAGTAAAGCATGATATAGAAGAAAATGTTAATGATCCCATTACTGGGGCAGTTACAATTACTCAAAGAACAGTATATGAAGTCGTGAACTTTAACCTTAATTCCATCAAGCCAGCCATTGAGGTTGTTGATCCTCCCAGGTCACTGTCAGGATTTATATCAGCGTTGAGTGACGCAATAAAAACGAATATCACTATTATAAATATAAGTATTGACCTTAATGACTATATAGAATTACTTAGAAAACACTTGAAAAAGACCAAAGTAACAATGATGGACTGTTCAAACATAGTCATTAACTATAACACAAATGCTAAGCTAACTATCAGTAGTGGCGATGATGTACGCCAACATCTCAGTGAATTATTAGTGCTAAGAAAGCATAGCATTGATAAGGCTAGAATAGCTTTTATGAACAATTCAGGAACTCAGTCATGGTTTGACATAACAAGTAAAGGCACGGCTAAAATCGCTGATAGGGACGCAGATGACTTGCTGCCAATATTAAAAGAATGTATCTCTGCTCTTAATTAATCAAGTTGAAGATCCTATGCCGAGACTGCCAGCAAAAGCAACCTAAGTGAGCATGAAAAGACTAAACTGATATCTGAGTGAGTATATTCTATGATCGCGATGTATCAGGTGGGTACATTATGACAAATGTTGTATCTTATATTGATGAATCTGGTGATAGCTCTCTTTGCCTAGAGAAGAACGGAGTTACGCGATACTTCGTAGTTACAGCTATATTGATAGAGCAAACAAACATTGATAGCTTCAAACAAGGCGTCTCAACTCTCAGATCTAAATTCTTCTCAGGTAGTGAGCTTAAGTCATCAAGCTTAGGGAGCATCAAACGAAGGACCGATCTGATTACTGCTATTAATGGGCTCGACTTTAGAGCATATAGCATAGCTGTTGACAAGGCAGAGGTTAGCAAACACTCGGGCTTGATTTACAAAAAACCATTCTTAAAATATATAAATGGGCTGTTGTATAAGAGGCTATTCAAAGCTCATCCTGATTTAGTCGTCTACTGTGATCAGCATGGTTACCCTGAGTTCCAGCAGTCCTTTAAAAAGTACATAGAGACGCAGCATCGACCTAACCTGTTTTCAACATGTTCTGTAACTCCTGTTGATAGCAAAGATCATGAGGGTGTTCAAATTGCTGATATAATAGCTGGATCTATAAGACATTGCCTTGAATCTAAGAACAAAGAGTTGATTCAGCTGATAAGAAGTAACTGTATCGGCATTGAGGTGTGGCCTCCACGTAAGGGCTATATCTCTTTAGAACAAGTTGTAAGTAATGATTTCGATGAAGTAGTTGAGCAATACTGCATGAACCAAGTGAAGACATTCTTGGAACGCAATATTAGCTCCAACAATGATGACAAACGGCTACAAGTATCTGTACTAGAATACTTATTGTCTAGGTACTATGGTGACAATGAATATAGCCATTGCATTACTAAGAGTATTATTAAAGGTATTGATTATGACACTGGTGATAAAAGTGAGTACTACTTCAGAACTAAGATTATAGGCGGACTCAGAGACGAAGGTGTAATAATCGCAAGCTCTTCTAAAGGCTTAAAGATACCTACAAGCGTTAAGGATCTTGGAGGCTATGTTGATGAAAGCTTTAAAAAGATATTACCTATGATGCAACGATTAGATCATGCAAGAAAGCAAATAAAGCTAGCAACACTTGACAAGTTAGATATCCTAGAAGGCAAGGAGAAGGAAAGGCAATTAATAGACTTTATGGATAGTTGCAATCTTCTGCAATAAAGTGCTTAGTGTATGATATTAGCTACTTCACACGCTTATTCACCTTACCAACCAGCTTCAATATACAGCCCCGAAGCTCAACATTCTTGATTCTTCTGAATGACTGTAACAGCTGATCCTCTTCACCAGTAAGCCTCACATGCTGCGTAGGAGCCGAACTAAAGAACTCTAATAGCGATACCTTAAGAGCTAGTGCTATCTGCTGTAGCTTGAGGATATTAAGCGTAGTGTAACCATTCTCGTACTTCTGTATCTGCTGGAAAGTAACACCCACCATCTCCGCAACTTTCTCTTGTGATAGACCCGCTTGCTGCCTTAACAGCTTAATCTTCATACCCAATTCAACCGAACTAACCACATCACCCATAGCGCACCATCCTTGACGGAAGATTACAACCATCAGTTGGTGTACGCTACCTAGCCACATTAGAAATCATGTGACTTGTAAATGTATACTCTTGGTGGTATATGGTTCTTAGTGTGTTGTCAGTTTACGCTTGGGATGGGGACTGATATGGGAATATTCTTAGTGTTTGTGCTGTTTAAGATTGGCATCATTGGAGGTATCACGGCTCTTGTGGTGTTGGGTGTAACAGCATTGTTCAAAACCATCACCAAGTAATCTCTCCGCATGAAGCGTGTATTGAAAACCATCAAAGGTATAAAGAGTGCAATAAATGTTAGAATCAATACCCAGACATTTAAACACAATAAGGCAATGTATTAGCAATAGCATTGATTCCATTGCTATTGCCGCCGCATTCCTCCCAGTCTATGCATCAGTATATTATTTCATTGGCTACATGAATAACAATGCAATAGAATTTCAAGATTTTATGCTGATATATGTAATAGGTTATTTTATCGGCTCTTTTGTATGGGAGCTTGCAGATAATATGACTAACATTAATATGGATAGCTATCTTATTAAGTGCTTATTTGAGTTTACAATAGTAACCCTATTGCTGTTATCGTTTCCTGATAGTGATTACCCTAATATTGCAACTACAATAATGCATCACTTAAGTAATATGTTAGAAACGCATGTAACAATGTCTCAAAAAATGGTTCTAGTACCCACACTAATTATAGGAATCGCAATAATCAGTATATACGTGATCAAAATAGCTGATATAGGGTGGATTATGTTGTTCTTTGCAGTTTTTTATTTATACACAATTCTAGGGCAGTACATATTTATACCATGCATTAAAGGTGTTGCTACTCTAAAGATGTTTCATTAGTTAGTAGTTAGTTTGCTAAGTGGTGTCATTATATGACTCGTAATTGGATACATTGATTAAAGATATCGACGATGAAGAAGACAAGTGAACGTAACTTAGCAAGAAGCACTTACAGATAAGCTTGATGATTATAGCAGTACTGGATTGAGGGATATGGATGATTTACTGTACATACAAATGGCTGATGTCTCAGCATTAGTCCATCACATCAAGTCGGCTCATTTACTAATCTAAAAGGTGGGTGACTCTTATGGGACTCTTTTTAGGAGGAGTTATAGTCGTAGGTGGCTTTATCGTCATGATGGTTGTCTTCTATGCATTTGGTGCATTTAAAGGAATTGATGATGACGATGATGATTATGATAAGGAAACCTCTCCTGGGAGTAATTTATTAAGAGATGGTGTGCAGGCTGCTAAAGCGGGATATCACAAAAGCGCCATAGACAGACTGACAAAGTATCTAACGTATGATGACAATAATGCAAAATGTCATGAATATCTAAGTTCGGCATACTCAAATATTCATCAATACGATCTAGCAAAGAAGCATGCTGATATCGCAATTCGATTGTCACCACACTCTCATCACGCCCATGTGGCAAGATCGCAATATTATCGGTCTTTGACTCCGCCAGATTGGCATAAGAGCCTAAGTGAAGCTAAATCAGCTATAAGCATTAACTCTGATGAATATATTGCCCATGCAGACGCAAGTATCGCATATGCAGCTATAGGTGAATTCACCTTAGCTAACTCTGAAAGAGACATAGTAAAAAGAACTAATACTGCGATGAGTGATTATCTACGTGACTGGATTAATGAATGCAGGGTATAGAATATCATATGAGCGAGAAACACATATAGAGAGGTATAAGTATAGGTAGATAGAGGCTCATTCCTCAGTATATGCGACCCGGCATCACTTTCCAGCCACAACATATCAATAGTATCATCAAGGGTCACTTCTCTAACGAGAGGTGGCCCTTTTTTCTTCTCATCAGCAGTCGGCTGCATTAACCACCAGACGTGGTGGCAAACTAACCTGGAGAGGAGACGATTATGGACGTGTATCAAGTAATTAACAGCAGGATCATGGAGTTATTGGAGAGTGGAACCGTACCGTGGAGGAAGACCTGGAACGCACAGAGTAACTATCCGAAGAATCTGGTAAGTGGGAAGAAGTATCAGGGTGTCAACGTGTTCTTGCTGGCATGTCAGCAGTATAGCAGTCCTTGGTTTCTAACATTTAAGCAGTGTCAGGATAAGGGAGGTCACGTAATCAAGGGATCTAAGAGCTGTCCGGTGATCTTCTGGAAGATGCTCGACAAGAACAACAAAGACCCGGACGAGGAGACAACCAGCAACGGCAAGGCATTCATACTCAAATACTATTCAGTATTCAACATCGAGCAGACAGAAGGGATAACTAGTTTACCAGAACCAGAAGAAACACATAATCACTTTGACCCAATCACCAAGGCAGAAGAGATCATAGCCAACATGCCGCTATTGCCAGAGATAAAATACGGGGGCAACCGAGCATACTACAGTCCCTCCTTAGATTATGTTCAGCTGAGTCATCAGCATACCTTCGATACCATAGAGAGCTTCTACGATACGCTATTCCACGAACTATCACACTCTACAGGGCATTCTAAGCGTCTTGGCAGGAAAGGTGTTACTGAGCCTTCATACTTCGGGAGTCATGAATACAGTAAAGAAGAGCTTATCGCCCAGATGTCAGCTAGTTTCCTATGTGGTCATGCTGGTATCGAGACTACCATTGAGAATAGTGCTGCTTATATCCAAGGCTGGTTGAAAGCTTTGAAGAATGACAAGACGCTCCTCATACAGTCTGGCGGGATGGCCCAAAAGGCCAGTGACTATATCCTTAATGTTAAGCCTGATGTTGTGGAGGAATCAGCATGATCACCTGCTATCAGTGCAACAAGGAACTATACGAGACTGACGATTCAGAACCCTATCAATGGGTACTGGTAGACGGCAACCTATACTGTTGGGACTGTATTGACGACAACTAAAATAAACCAAATATATAGAACGCATCAGGGAGCAACGGCTTAGAGCTTATGCTCCCTTTGCGTTTCTGGAGGATCATATGTGTAAACTTATCGACCGAATATGGGATTGATAAACTTTTCTGAGGAGGATGCTTAACATGAGCCTTCAACATTCACCGGTAGGGGATACTGCTCTATTTGTGGAACTGAGAGGGATGATAATTAGCTATTAAGTAATACTACAAATCAAATCTCAAGTACAGAGAGGCAGCGGCTTACATAAAGCCAATGCCTCTTTTGCTTTTGGAGGAACAGATGACAGATAAATATAAGAACAAACCGGCAACTGGAATCCACTCTATTGAAGAGCTCAGCAAATTACAAAACGGCACAAAGCTCAAGCTTGACTGCGGTCATCACTGCACTATCGGACACAATCTATCAAACACACTCATCATTAGTTCACTTGGCGGGGGTCG
>Ga0209125_1000961_pt1 | contig 31203 bp, 26 predicted proteins | sample BarGraIncub1131A_FD_184503 | JGI IMG/M metagenome (GOLD analysis project Ga0209125, IMG submission 184503) | Arctic peat soil microbial communities from Barrow, Alaska - Barrow Graham LP Incubations 11-31A (SPAdes) (version 2) | ecosystem: Environmental > Terrestrial > Soil > Wetlands > Peat... | reverse complement strand
TTTTATGGTCCTTGGGCTAAACCCCCTTAGTTCCATATCCATTTTCATTTTTTCTAATAATTCTTGCATGATAACACTCCTTTATTCTTATTTTCTATTCAAAAACAATAATAAAGTAAGTGCTTATGATATGAAAGTAATATTTATTTTTAATAGGTATTACTTTTACTTTTATTAGAGACTTTAGGTTTTACAGACACCTTCCGGGATTACAAATCTCAGCCACCGCTATTAGCGGTTTAGTTCTATGGTTTATCTTTACACCACTGTACAAAATCATAAGACCAAGCACACGGTACCATAATACTGGCACTAGTAACTATTCCCTTTTCAAATAGATCCTTTGCTGCCTCATTACACGCGTAATTCATCCCGATGTCGTCCATGTGAATAATCAGTAATTTTTCTTCACTCATTTATATTTCCTCCATTTTCACATTATTTAATGGCCTAAATATATAAAATATCTATTCTGTTATAAAGACTAAACCCTGCTCTTTAATATTATTAGCTTATAGAATAAAAACTATTGATTGCCTATCTCAATCAATAGTCCTTATTTTATTTCTTATATAAAAGTTAATTTTTCAGTTTATACTTAGAATAAAATTTGCCACCTTCTATCCTTGGAAACACCCTCTTCTACATAAAGCATTTCGTTAACAGGTACAAGAATCATGCCTGAATCGATTAATTTATATTTTCCGATACCTCGATAAACTAATTCTGAATTCCGATCAAGCTTTATTGAGTGTCCTAACCTCATTATCGCCTGGCTAATTATACTCACCTGACTTAAATACATTCTGTGCACTGCCAACAGGTTTCTGTGTCACCCCATCTGAAGAAGAAGTTCCCTATTACAGCAGGATGCTCTGCGAAAATTTTTAAGCATTCTTTTACATATTCTTTCTGTTCTTCTAGGCTATGTTCTTTCTTCCAAACCTTGTCCCAGGCCTTATTTTTACATACATCCTGGTTATAATGCTCCTTTAACTCTATGTCATATAACTTTGGTGCACTCCCTATTGAAGAATACCCCCACTCATTTATGATTATGGCTTTCTTGTTATTTTGTAGACTTCATCGATATATGAAGTCCAGGCTTTCTGCCCCCCCCTCCCCCAGGCTGCCATGGACCGAAATATCCATCAATACCAAGATAATCAAAAAGGTGTATCCTCTATAGTATAAAGTTGTTTTAAAAGCCATCTACTAGTCGTAAAATATATCTGATTTAGGGGATCCCATCCATTCAGGAACTCCAGATACCCAAATAGTTTTTTCAGCTTCGATGCTGTATCTCTTGGAACTTGGTCCCGAAGAGTTTCCAAGCACTTCAAATCCTTCTTGTTTATACCTTTTAATTTTCTATAATTTTTTAAGTATTTTCATTCTTATTTATTCTCCTTCTAACAACTAATCCTTATTCTCTTATATAATTATTGATTTGCTTGATTAGTTTATCCCATTAGTAATTTGTAAATTCTCCTCCATCTTTAAGCTCATATATCTCTCCATTAGGAAGTTTTACTGTACATGGGACTCCAAGAGGTGAACTCAAATTAATTAAGAATCTATCATTTTCCTTTTTCCATTCTATAGTCACTATGCCTTTAGGAGTAACCACACTTCCTTTCATATCATTTAAGGATAAGATTCTTGGCTCTACAACAATTCTTTCCCATCCTGGTTCTGAAGGTTTTACACCTAAAAGGTTAGTGGTAAACTCGTAAAGAGGCAGTGCTCCCCACGCATGACAATCACTTCTTGGCCGCACCTGATCTTCTGGTGTAGTAGTAAGCTTTAACTCAATCATTCTCTTCCACATATCCCAAAGTCTTTCTGTGTCTTCATAAATATCTGCAACTTCTAATGCTCTAAATAAGAAGAAGGACATTACATAGGAGCATTGAGGTATTTCATGCATATTCAGAGATTTTCTTAATATAGACTTGGCTCTTTCTCCACTCGCAGTTCTGCTTAATACCGCCCACAACTGAGCCTGAACACTGTAGCCTTCAAAATTTGGTCCTTCCTTATATAAATTATCTTTTTCACAGAAACACAATTCTTCAACCTTATTTGTTATACTGGTAGCTCTGTCTTCATACTCATCAGCCAAACCAACTCTCCCGCATACTTTATTCATCCTTGCAGCTACTTTAAGAGTATAGGCGTAGATAAGATTATGAGTAGTTGAAGGTCCCACAACTACAGCATCAGGTACCCCCTTATCCCACTGTTCTACCCAATCTATAAATTCCCAATATCCTAAGTTTACAATCAGACCACAATCGCCTAATTTGTTGTCATACCAATTAAGAACTGTATCTATCGTTGAACGGCATTTTTTAATTATGGACTTGTCTCCTGTCTGTATATAGTAGTCCTCTACAATCATAATCCAGTAAAGAGCAAAAGTAGGAATTACCTGAGGCTCTACACTTGGATATCTAGACTGCAGTATTCCTTCAGCAATTAAAGATGAAGCATAATCCTCTATAGCCTTTCTTGCAAGTCGTGTATCTCCACTTACCATGTAACTAAATAGTATTTGTATTCTAGTATCCATGGTATATTGAAGTTGTTCATAATAAGGACAGTCCTCGTAGGTTTCATGCATACATCTTTTTAAGGTTCTTAAACTTATATCCCATAGAGTATTAATCCATTTTATAGAAGATTTCACTTCAGTTTTCGTCTCTAAAGGATATCCAGTTTCAAAGTAAAAAGGTTTTTTTATGTACAGTGCTTCTTTTCCTACCTCAACCTCAATTCTTACAAATCTGAAGGTTCTAAACCAGAAAGGCTCATATATTTCTTCTTTTCCTGAAGGATAATACACGTCTTCATGTCCTATAAAGTCATAATTTTCATTATCATCTCTTACACCCTTAACTCTTCCTATGCCTTCTACTTGTTTAGAATAAGCCTCGGCATATTTAATAATTATTTTACTACCTTGTCCACCAAGAACTTTTAAATCGAAGTAACCTGTAGTCAACTCCCCTGCATTAAGTTCTATTACATATTTACCTTCAGGGTTTAATTCAACTTCATCCTTCCCAATAAAAGTAATAACTTCTGAATCTTTTGCCTTAGGTTTCATCTCAGAAATAAAAGTTCTCTCTATTTCATACAAAAGAGGAATTGTCCTTTCAGTTAGTGGGAATATTGGGATAATACCAAAGGGTGCCGCCCAAGGACTTCCTTGCGCGGGCTCAATAATTTTTGCCTCACTCCAAGTTTCATCTGTCTTAGTCAGTTCTTTCCATCCATAAGGGAGTAAGTTTCCGTCAACTGACTCCATAGCCCCCATCCAAGCTGTCATAGGGGAAGGTACCCAGTTTATAGCATTATCTAAATAAACTATCCAATTTGATTTTCCAGTAGTAATATCATAAATATCTTCTCCATTTATTCCTTTGCATACGCCCCCAAGGATAAGTCTTATGCCTGCAGCATTGGTTACTATAGAAGTTGGTCCATTATCCGCAAACTCTGAGGCTTCATAAGGAGCATAATCAACTACCTTTATCGAAACTATATTATCTCCTAAACATAAGAATCCTGACACATCAATAGTTTCATAGTACCTCCTAAATCTGTCCCCTTTGCAAGGCCCTGAGGTAACAGCTTTTCCATTTATCCAAAGCCTGTATCTGCTGTTTGCACTTATATTTATTTTAAGTTCTACTTTTTCATCTATAGTAAAACTATTTTTAAAGTAAGCTACTTTTGTCCCTGTAATTCCCATAGACTTATTTCTTAATTCAAACTGCTCTTTAGGTATTCCTATCCAAGAAGCACCTGTAAAAATCTCTTCTATTTTCATTAATAAATCACTCCATCCACTTATTTCTTATGGCATACTGCTATAACATTGCTTCCCTCCCTTAAATATGTTGCTATGTTATGCATATCATATAAAGGAAACCTTGGATCAAATCTTACTGGACTAAATTCTATAAACTCTCCATTAATGAATAGTTAATAGTGTGTGTCAGCAAACATCTTTATTTCTCTAGATCTAACTACTCCTTTTACTTCAATATTTTTTCGAAACATGCAATAGAGATTACGTGCTTGTCCCTGTTTCTCATTCCATATGTACTTAACTTTGTTATTTATCATCAAATTAAATCTCCCTTTAATTGTCCATCGCTTTCATAATTATATATACTAGGTATGCTTCTATGAAAGAATAAGCTTCTACTATTAAATGTTATGATATTGTGCGAAATTTAACTATAGTAATATCTTTACCTTACTTATCTTTTCTTTCCTTCTTTGTACATTCTAAAAAAGATGAGTACTGTTACAATTCATAAATTATCTTTTATCTACTTAACTCTCTTTTTAAATTGTCCTTAGAATGCAACGTGCTAAATCGATGAGCAATCGATGGCACGAAACATATAGAATCGAAGGTATATTAGAGGTATCTAAAAAATTATTATTATTAGCAATGTCTTTTATTCCTAAATTACACAAAAAACTAAGGTGAGCAAGTCGTTTGCTACTTGCTCCATTTTATATAAGTATATGTTTCTTTCATAACGTTTTTCATCTGCAATTATTAACTTTAAAAACTCCTTATAAAAATATAAAAAGGAGTAGGCTGTCTTATTTGACAAACATACTCCTAACATTCCCTTCCGGGATGTGACCTCTATTGGTGGAGGCGGTGGGTGTCGAACCCACGTCCGAAAATAGAAACACCTAGGCATCTCCGAGTGCATTCAGTAGTTTTGTGTTAGACCTCATCACCCAAGAGTGATAATCCTAACTTGTTCCCTCTGGTAGACTCCTACTGACAGGATTCCACTTTCAGTAGCTTCATAAATTCCGTTCCTTGGTCAAAGCTTTCCAAAGCTCGGTTCCCCGCTATCGTCGCTCTATCCTCAGCCGCGGGACTCAAAGGTAGAACGTCAGCAGACTAAGCTGCTAAAGCTAAATTATTGTTATCGTTTAAAATTTGTTCCCAGTTTTTTAACGCAGGCCCAGGAGCCCTTCGACTCGCTTCCTAAATGCAACGTATCCCCGTCGAAACCAAGTACGCCCCCTTAAAGAGATGATACTAGTATATTTTCCTAAGTATCTCTTCTTAATAGGTAACTCTTATATAAGAGTATGTTATCATCTTATATCATATTGAAATAAAAATCAATGTATATACTTAAGGAATATCACCTTAATTTTTCCTTGAAATCCCTTTCAATATCTCTTTTAGCAGCTTTTTCCAACATTGCTTCTCTTTTATCATAATCTTTTTTACCTTTAGCAATACCTAAATTAACTTTAACTATGCCATTTTTTAAATAAAGAGATAACGGTACAAGAGTATATCCTTTTTGCCCAACAAAAGCTAGCAATCTATTTATCTCCCTTTTATGAACTAAAAGTTTTCTTTCTCTAAGAGGATCCCTATTATAGATATTACCCTTTTCATATGGACTTATATGCATATTACAGGCAAATAATTCGCCATTTTTAACTTCCGCATAACTATCCTTTAAATTTGCTCTTCCACCTCGAATAGACTTTACCTCTGTTCCAAGTAACTCTATTCCAGCTTCAAAGGATTCCTCGATAAAATAATCATGCCAAGCCTTTCTATTTTCCGCAAGAGTTCTACCCTTACTTTCCTGATCCATAAAAACACCTACTTATTATACTTAATGAGTACTTATTATATAATATTACTAACTATTGGTCAATATCATCATCTGCATTATCTATAACTTCAAAATAAACTTCATAAGCTTCTAAATCTACCCTATCTACCTTTATTTTGATTGGGTCACCAAGTCTAAAGGTTTTTTTAGTTCTTTCACCTATCAAAGTTAAATATTTTTCATCAAAAATATAAAAATCATCATGTAAGCTACTCATATGAACTAGCCCTTCGATAGTGCTAGGAAGTTCAACAAAAAATCCAAAGCTTGTAACAGAAGAAATTACTCCTTCAAAGCTTTCACCTATTCTATAAGACATGTACTCTGCTTTTTTAAGCTTATCAACTTCCATCTCTGCATCTTGTGCTTGCCTTTCTGTTTCAGAAGATTGCACGGATGCATATTCTACATCAGTAGTTAACCTCTTCATCCTACTTTCATTTAAGCGACCATTAATAAATTCTTTAATTATTCTATGAATTATAAGGTCTGGATATCTTCTTATAGGTGATGTAAAATGGCAATAATATTTAGCTGCCAGTCCAAAATGTCCGCTACAAACAGGTGAATATCTTGCTTGCATCATTGATCTAAGCAATAAGGTACTTATTACTACCTCTTCTTTTTTCCCTTTGGTCTGTTCGATTATAGCCTGAAGCTCCTTTGGATGAACCTCCTGATTATAATGTATAACATATCCTAGATTATGAGCAAAATCATTGAAATGCTCCAGCTTCTCTGCCTTTGGTTCCTCATGAATTCTGTATACAAAAGGCATATAGGCCCAGAACATATGCTCCGCTATAGTTTCATTACAAACAAGCATGAACTCTTCAATTATCCTATTAGCTATTCCCCTTTCGTTAGGTTTCACCTCTATAGGCTTACCTAAATCATCAAGAATAATTTTACTTTCTGCAAAATCAAAATCTATGGCTCCTCTTACTGTTCTCTTCTTATTTAATATCTTAGATAATGCTTCCATATTTTTAAAATTCTCTAATAGATAGCCATAGCGATTTATTAGCTCTGGATCTTCTTTACTTAAAAGATTGGTTACATCAGTATATGTCATTCTCTCAGTGCTTCTTATAACACTCTCACATATGGTATGATCTACTACCCTTCCACTGGAATCAATCTCCATTACACAGCTTAAGGTCAATCTGTCTACCTTAGGATTTAAACTACATATGCCATTAGATAATTTTCTTGGTAGCATAGGAATTACCCTGTCAATTAAATAAACAGAGGTTCCCCTTTTTAATGCTTCCTTATCTAGAGCTGACTTATCCCTAACGTAGTGAGAAACATCTGCAATATGGACACCTAATCTATAGTTACCATTGGAAAGTAGTTCCACATTAACAGCATCATCTAGATCCTTTGCATCTTCACCATCTATTGTTATGATCTTTGAATCTCTGAAATCTGTTCTTCCTTTGATCTCATCTTCAGAAATTGTATCCTTTATGGATTCAGTATACTTTTTAACCTTCTCTGTAAATTCTTCAGGCAATCCATGCTTTCTTATTATCGTCAATATATCTATGCCCTTATCACCTTTATTGCCAAGTATTTCTATGATTTTTCCTTCAGGGTTCTTTTTCTTTTCTGGCCATAAGGTAACTTCTGCAACAACTATTTGTCCGTTTTTAGCTCCATTTGCCTCTCCTTTTGCTATAAACACATCCACATTTACCCTTTTATCCTCAGGAACAACAAAACCAAAATTAGCACTACTCTGGAAAGTTCCTATTATAGTTTTATTGCCTCTTTCTAAAACACTTACAACTTCTCCCTCGCATTTTTTACCTCCTTCTTCTTCCCTAATAATTTTAACTAGCACCTTATCCTTGTGCATTGCTCCATTAAAATTTGCAGCAGGTATAAAAACGTCATGTAGCTTTCCTTCAGAAGTAACAAAACCATACCCCTTAGAATGACCTTGAATTAATCCTATTACAAGCCCCATTTTTTCAGGAATTCCATATTGCTCTGCTCCGGTTTTAACTATAAGTCCTTCTTTTTCCATAATAATTAATAGTTTTTCAAAAGCATTCATTTCATTTTTATTTATATTTAAAATTCTTCCAAGTTCCTTTTTTATCATTGGCTTATACGTTTGTTCCGTCATAAAACTTAAAATTCTTTCTTTTATAGTCATAAAACACCTCCTTTTGTTATTTTTCTATAATAAGTTAATATTTATACAAAAATAACTTAAAAAAGCAACTTTATCACTTCTTTAAGTCATTAATAAAAGGATATAGTAGAAAACCATACCCCTCAAAACCTCATGAAATATATATGTATTGGTTTATTTTATAAATGCTAAGGCTATAACAATAACCGCATCCAAAATAGCTGTTACTACAGTTATCTTAATCAACCTTGCTTCTGAGGTTCTTGATTTGTTTTTAGTGAAAAAAGTATCACTTCCGCCCATAATAAAGCCTATACCATTAGTCTTACTTGGCTGAAGCAGAATGACAACAATCATAACAATTGAAGTAATAACTAATAAAAATAAAAGTAATAAGTGCATAAAACACCAACCTTCCAATTCGATAAAAGTACGTTACTTGCATTTTATCATACTTAGTAGTAATTTATCAACAAAAATTTACATAAGACAATTTAAGGAGCTAACACTCCTTAAATTGTCTAAGCTACTTTTTAATATTATAAAAAGCTTTTAGCCCTCTGTACTCAGCTAAATCACCAAGTTCTTCTTCAATTCTCAAAAGCTGATTGTATTTTGCTACCCTTTCGCTTCTTGCAGGAGCACCAGTTTTTATCTGTCCAGCATTTACTGCAACTACTAAATCTGCTATAGTTGTATCTTCTGTTTCTCCAGATCTATGAGAAACGACAGCGGTATATCCTGCTCTTTCTGCCATCTCAATTGTATCTAAAGTTTCCGTTAAAGTTCCTATCTGGTTTAACTTAACTAAAACAGAATTGGCTACTCCTCTTTCTATTCCCATCTCTAGTCTCTTCGTGTTAGTTACAAAAAGGTCGTCCCCTACTAATTGAATCCTTTTTCCAAGTCTTTCTGTCATAGCTTTCCAGCCTTCCCAGTCCTCCTCAGCCATACCATCTTCGATGGAAATTATAGGATACTTATTTACAAGATTTTCGTAATAATCCACCATCTCAATAGGAGTTAGAATCTTTCCTTCTCCTTTAAGATTATATTTCCCATCTTCAAAAATCTCTGAAGATGCAGGATCAAGGGCAACATAAATATCCTTACCTGGAATATATCCAGCTTTATTGATAGCTTCTACTATTATTTGTATTGCTTCCTCATTGGAATTTAAGTTTGGTGCAAATCCGCCCTCATCTCCTACAGCTGTGTCTAGTCCTCTTTCCTTTAGGATTCCTTTTAATGTATGATATACATCACTACTCATCCTTAGTGCATCTGAAAAGCTGACTGCACCTACAGGCATAACCATAAATTCCTGTAAATCCACATTATTATCTGCATGCTTTCCACCATTTATTATATTCATCATGGGGATAGGAAGAACCTTTGCATTAACTCCACCTATATACTGATATAAGCTTAGTCCAGCTGCTGCTGCAGCAGCCTTGGCGCAAGCTAAGGAAACTCCCAGCATTGCATTTGCTCCTAATCTACCTTTGTTTTCCGTACCATCAAGCTCAATCATAACTTTATCGATGCCCGCTTGATCATAAACATTCATACCAATAAGCTCTGGAGCTATTTCATTATTTACATTGTCCACAGCTTTAAGAACGCCTTTCCCCTTATATTTAGATTTGTCATTGTCCCTTAGCTCCACTGCTTCAAAGATTCCGGTGGAGGCACCTGAGGGAACTGAAGCTCTCCCTACCATACCATCCTCTAAGGTTACTTCTACCTCAATAGTTGGAAAACTCCTAGAATCAAGTATTTGCCTAGCAAAAACATCCACGATTTCTACAAAATTTTTCATTAAATCCGCTCCTTTATTGAGGAGAAAAACAGTTTTAACAGTTATCTCTCCTCTATTTTATTAAAGATTTACCTGTCATCTCAGCTGGTACGTCCAGTCCCATTGCCTGAAGCATTGTAGGTGCAATATCTGCTAGTATCCCACTTGCTCTAAATTCTTTAGCATCCTTAGAAACATAAATAAAAGGCACAGGATCAGTAGTATGAGCTGTCATTGGTTCCCCTGTTGAATAATCTATCATCTGTTCAGCATTGCCATGATCTGCAGTTATGAAAACTGTACCCTCCATAGATAGTACCTTTTCTACTATTTTTCCTAAGCAAACATCAACAGTTTCAATAGCTGCCTTAGCCGCACAAAATACTCCTGTATGACCTACCATATCTGGATTTGCCAAGTTCAATATAATCATGTCATAAATGCCCGTATCAAGCCTTTTTAGAAGTTCCTCTGTCACCTCATAAGCGCTCATCTCTGGTTTTAAGTCATAGGTTGCAACTTTTGGTGATGGAATTAAAGCTCTATCCTCATTTTCATTTGGTGCCTCAACGCCTCCATTGAAAAAGAAAGTTACATGAGCATACTTTTCTGTTTCTGCAATTCTTAACTGCTTCTTGCCTTTACTTGCAACATATTCCCCTAAGGTATTGTTATAGTTCACTGGCTTGTAAGCTACAGTTACGCCTTCTAAAGTTTTATCATATTGAGTCATAGTTACAAAGGTAAGCTTTAAGGTTTCTCGATTAAAGCCATCAAAAACCTTATCATTGATTGCTCTAGTGATTTCCCTGGCCCTATCTGGTCTGAAATTGAAAAATAAAACTGAATCTCCATTACCTATAGCAGCTACCGGTTTATTATTTTCAAGTATAACTGTAGGTAATACAAATTCATCTGTTTTATTATCATGATAAGATCTTTTAACTGCCTCTGCAGCAGAAGTTGAGAACTCTCCCTTAGATAAAACCATTGCATTATATGCAAGCTGAACTCTTTCCCATCTTTTATCCCTATCCATAGCATAATACCTACCAGCAATTGTAGCTATTTTCCCAACACCTATTTCCTTCATATAAGCTTCAATATCTTCAACATATTCTATGCCAGAAGATGGTGGTACATCCCTTCCATCTAAAAACATATGAAGAAAAACTTTTTTAAGACCTTTATCACTTGCGAGTTTAATTAAAGCTTTCAAATGATCAATATGAGAATGAACTCCTCCATCTGATAATAATCCTAATAAATGTAGAGAGGTCCCTCCTTTAATTGCTTCATCTATGGCAAAAATGAATTCTTCTTTCTTGAAAAAGTCTCCATCCTCAACAGCTTTTGATATCCTTGTAAGCTCCTGATATATTACCCTTCCCGCTCCTATGTTTAAATGCCCAACTTCCGAATTGCCCATTTGTCCTTTTGGAAGACCAACCTCCAGTCCGCTGGCATAAAGCTGGGTGTGGGGATAATTATTAAATACTCTATCATAGTTTGGTTTATATGCTGCCTTTATAGCATTCCCTTCTTCTTTATCTGTTATTCCAAAGCCGTCTAAGATCATCAGCATTACTGGTTTTGACATATGCCTCACCCCTCTTAATAATTTACGATCGCTGCAAAATCTTCTGCCACCAGACTAGCTCCTCCTACAAGAGCACCATCAATATCTGATTTTAACATCTGCTCAGAAATAGTTGATGGTTTTACTGAACCACCGTACTGTATTCTAGTTTTCTCTGCAACTACATTTCCAAATAGTTTTTCAACATAGTTTCTTATAAAAGCTATAGTTTCATTTGCTTGATCCGCAGTTGCGCTCTTTCCAGTTCCTATTGCCCAAATTGGCTCATAGGCTATAATGAAGCTTTCTACCTGTTCCTTAGTTAAATCTGCAAGGTCAAGGCTTAATTGCTTACCTATTACTTCTTCTGTTATTTCTGCTTCTCTTTCTTTTAGTGCTTCTCCAACACATAAGATTGGAATCAAATTATGGCTAAAAGCAGCTTTAAGCTTCTTGTTTACAGTATAATCTGTTTCATTAAAATACTGTCTTCTCTCACTATGCCCTATTATTACATAATCAACACCTAGCTCCTGAAGCATAATTGGAGAAATTTCTCCAGTAAAAGCACCCTTGTCTTCAAAATACATATTTTGTGCTCCTACCTTTATATTAGATCCTTTAACCGCCTTAGTTACAGCATCTAAACATATGGAAGTTGGACAAATTACCACCTCACATTTGGCATCCTTTACTAATGGTTTTAACTTTTCTACTAAAGTCAAAGCCTCTGATACCGTGTTAAACATTTTCCAATTTCCTGCTATAATTGACTTTCTCATTAGATACACTCCTTATAATTATATTATAACTCTATTTATCGTTTAAAGCTGCTATTCCTGGAAGCTCTATACCTTCAAGAAACTCTAAAGAAGCTCCTCCACCAGTTGATATATGTGTCATTTTGTCTCCGAAGCCCATTTGATTAACTGCTGCTGCACTATCACCACCACCAATAATAGTTGTAGCATCAGATTCAGCCATTGCTTTCGCAATTGCAACTGTACCCTTTGCAAAGTTTGGGAACTCAAAAACTCCCATTGGCCCGTTCCATATAACTGTTTTTGCTTCCTTTATTGCATCTGCGAAAATTTCACAAGTTTTAGGTCCGATATCAAGTCCCATATAACCATCCAGGATATTAGGATCCGTAGTAGTCACAGGAGCTGCATCTATACCAAATCTATCTGCCATTATAGTGTCCACAGGAAGTAAAAATTTAACTCCCTTTACTTTAGCTTTTTCCATCATTTCCTTTGCATATTCAACCTTATCTTTTTCTAGTAGCGAATTACCTACAGTATAACCTAAAGCTTTTTGGAAGGTATAAGCCATTCCTCCCCCAATAATTAAAACATCAACCTTTTCAAGTAGGTTATTTATAACATTTATTTTGTCAGTTACTTTTGCTCCTCCAAGAATCGCAACAAAAGGTCTAACTGGATTATTTACTGCTTCCCCGAGGAACTTTAATTCCTTCTGAATTAAATACCCACAAACAGAAACTTTAACAAATTTAGTAACTCCTACAGTTGAGCAATGTGCTCTATGGGCAGTTCCAAAGGCATCATTTACAAATATATCAGCTAAGGAAGCTAGATCCTTTGAAAAGCTATCTTCATTTTTGCCTTCTTCTTTTCTATATCTAGTATTTTCAAGAAGAACTACCTCTCCAGCTTTCATGCTTGCAACAGCTGCTTTAGCATTTTCTCCTACAACAATATCATCTGCTGCAAAAACCACTTTTTTACCTAGAAGTTCTGAAAGTCTTTTAGCAACAGGTGCTAAAGAAAGGGAAGGATCTGGTCCTTTAGCTTTACCTAAGTGGGAGCATAATATAACTTTAGCTCCTTTTTCTATAAGATAATTAATGGTTGGAAGAGCACCAACTATTCTATTCTCATCAGTTATAGCTCCATCTATAATAGGCACATTAAAATCAACCCTAACTAGTACCCTTTTACCTTCAACCTGAACATCCTCGATGGTTTTTTTATTAAAACCCATTTAAAACACCTCTTTAATTTATTTTTAAGTTATTCTATTTAAAAGGTCTGGCCTTATAGCCATAACTACAAAACCAGACCATATAATTAATTATTGATTTAATTATTTTGCATCTACTGAAGCTGCATATACTGTTAAATCTATTAACTTATTTGAATAACCCCATTCATTATCATACCAAGCTACTAACTTTACGAATTTAGGGCTTAATTGGATACCTGCCTCAGCATCAAATATTGATGTTCTTTTATCATGAATGAAATCAGTTGATACAACTGCATCTTCAGTGTAACCAAGAATTCCCTTAAGTTCACCTTCAGAAGCTGCCTTAACTGCTGCTTTAATTTCTTCATAAGTAGCAGGTTTTACAAGTTTAACTGTTAAATCAACAACGGATACATCAATAGTTGGTACTCTAAAAGACATACCAGTCAATTTACCGTTTAATTCTGGAATAACCTTGCCAACAGCCTTAGCTGCTCCAGTGGAGGATGGAATTATATTAGCTGCTGCTGCTCTGCCGCCTCTCCAATCCTTGCTTGAAGGACCATCAACTGTCTTTTGAGTTGCAGTTGTTGAATGAACAGTTGTCATTAAGCCTTCTTCTATTCCAAAGCTATCATTGATTACTTTAGCTAAAGGAGCTAAACAATTTGTTGTACATGATGCATTAGATATAACCTTTAAATCACTTGTGTACTTTTTGTTATTAACACCCATAACAAACATTTGAGCATCTGCTGAAGGAGCAGAAATAATTACCTTCTTTGCGCCACCCTTAAAATGTGTAGAAGCTTTTTCTACAGTTGTAAATACTCCTGTACACTCTAATATATATTCAGCTCCGGAGGAAGCCCAATTTATATTTGATGGATCCTTTTCTGCAAATACCTTTATTTTTTGACCATCTACTACTAATGAATTGGTGTCCTTGCAAACAGAAATATCGCCTGCATATTGACCATGAACTGAATCATACTTTAACATGTATACCATGTAATCTAAATCGATGAAAGGATCATTGATCCCTAATACCTGTACTTCCTTATTGTCTAGTGCTGCTCTGAAAGCAAGACGTCCAATTCTTCCGAACCCATTAATTCCAACTTTTACCATTTGAATACCTCCTAAAAAATTAATATAAATTTATGTAAAAATAAATTTAACTGATTAATGATATTATTCAATATAAAATTCTTATAAGCTTTTTTGCTTAAGAATATTTACCATCTCTTTAGCTGCACTTTCATCAGTTATTAAAACACTTCTTTGATTGTTAATTTTGATAGCTACTATAGCTTCTGCCTTATTTTTTCCTGCAGCAACCGCAATAAGAGTATCGATTTTTTTAGCATCCTCTGCATTAATTCCTATAGTTGGTCTTGTATTAACTATTTCTCCATTTCTGTCAAAATAATATCCAAAGGCTTCTGCAACAACCCCTTGAGCTCCCATTAAAGCTAAATCTTCTTCAGAAAGCCTTCTCCTTCTTCCCATTTCATCTGCCCTACCTATACCATAAATCAATATGTTTGCATTATGGATACTCTCCATTACATCAATTATATCCTTTTCTTTAAGTATAATTTCTAAAGTATCCCGGCTTATGTTATCTGGAACATGAAGAAGTTTATAACTTCCACCTATTTTTTTTGCTAGATTTGCAGCTAAAGTGTTAGCTTGGATTTCAACATTTCTACCGATTCCACCTCTAGCAGGAACTACCAATGAATTTTTACAATTTAAAAGTCTTGGCATGTTATCCACTACTTCTCTTATTGTAGTTCCACCGGTAAGGGAAATAATATCATTGTCTTTAATAATACCTTTTATGTAATTAGCCGCTGCCCTACCTATCTCACTTAAAACAGTGATATCCTCATCAATATTACCTGGTACGACGATGACTTCTCTTAAACCTAGCTGGGTTTTTATATATTCCTCGGTATGAGAAAGGCCTCTAATCTCATGAATAAAATCCTTAAGCTTCACTATTACAACTTCGCCCTCAGAGGTTAAGACCATACCAGAAACCCCAATATCTATTAGATTTTGATTCTTGAGAAAATTGATTTCTGTTCTTACTATTCTCTCTCCTATTTTTAAATCATTAGCTAAAATTCTTCTTCCAATAGGTTGATTGTAGTAAATGGTTCTAAGAATAGTGTATCTTTTTTCAAGAAGATCGATAAGTTCAGGAATTATTTTTTTCTGTAATCTTAAAATCTCTTCCAAAATACACCTTCTTTGGCCTGGTTATGTCCCAGCAATTTTAATTATGTCCCACTAATATTATAGAATATGCTCGTATAATTGTAAAGGAATAATTTAGTGTTATAACTATTATATTTTGCTTCCGTTATTGATTAAATATGCATAACGATAAATTCAGTGAAAAATATATATATTTAAAAAATACAATACTGTTTTATTAAAATATGATATTATATAAAATGATGATATAAGCACCTAGCTAAAAAATATTAAAGGGTGACATGAATGAAAGCTTTAATCCTTTCCGTTTCTGCTGGAGGTGGTCATAAAAGGACTGCTGAAGCAATAAAAAATCATATACTTATAAATTCTCCTGATTCTGAAATTAAGGTTCTTGATACTTTAAGATATATACATCCTTTTTTGGATATGATAATTGTAGGTACCTATTTGAATTCTATTAAAATAAAGCCTTCTTTATATGGTAAATTATATGATTTTACTGAACATAATACGGGCATAGTTCTCTTTTCTAATATAGTAAGTCATATAGTAGCCTCTAGCTTACTTCCACTTATTAAGGAATTTGATCCTGACATAATAATATCAACTCATTCCTTTGCTACAGGGCTCATAACTTCCTTAAAGAAAAGAAAAAAAATTAATATACCCTCGGTCTGTGTAATTACTGATTATGCAGTTCACACCTTTTGGATACATGCTAATATTGATGGCTATATTGTTTCTAATGATGATATGCTTCCTCAAATGGTTTTAAAGGGCGTTCCTGGTGAGATTGTACATCCTTTAGGCCTTCCTGTGGATCCTTTTTTTACAAAAAAAGATAATAAAAAAAATGTTTTTGAATCCCTTAACTTAGATCCTAATAAAAAAACGTTATTAATAATGGGTGGTAGCCTAGGTATGGGTAAAATAGCTGATATATATGTAGAGCTGACAAAATTAAAAAAAGATGTGCAAATTATAGTAATTACTGGGTCAAATAAGAAATTATTTAATAATTTAAACAAATTAAAAAGCTCCTCCACAAAGGAAACCAGAATAATAGGCTATACAGAAGAGGTTAATAACTATATGTGTTGCTGTGACTTACTTCTAACTAAACCTGGTGGACTTACAATAACTGAAGCCCTAATGTGCAATACACCTATGGCTATATTTTCACCAATCCCAGGGCAGGAAGAAAAAAACGCAGAATTTTTATACAGACATAACCTAGCGATTGAACTTAACAGTAGTGATTGTCATGAACTAATAGATTCCTTACTAGATGATACAAATAAATTAGAAGAAATGAAAGCTAACTTAGTTAAATATGCTAAACCTGAAGCTGGTAATAATATCGTTTTACTACTTCAAAAGTTAATAAGTAATAGCTGAAGCAACTAAGTTACTTCAGCTATTATTTATTAATTACTAATCAATTACATTGATTTGCAATTACATTGATTTGCAATTACATTGCTTTCCATTTTGTCTAACTTTTCTTGATTAAACTTTTTAATATATCTACTATCTTGAATCTAAACTCAATCTTATTATCAGTTGAAGGTTTTTTAACTTGCTTTAAAACTTTATTGGTTTCACTACCCTTTACTAATTTTAATTCATTAGAGTTTAGTACTTTTCCCATACTAGTATCTGTTTCTTCATTTGCTATGTTACCTTTTGTCAAATCTATAAAACATAAAGGTGGAAACATAACACACCACCAATTTTGGCCTTCTGCCTTTCCAATCAGTATTCTGTAAGCTTCATAATTACCTTCAGGCAAAGTTACATCACCATAAGTTTTAATAGGGAAATCTTCCCTGGAAAGTTCTGTGGTTACTTTGTAAGTGTAGCCTGCTTCTTTAATAATCTTTTCTGCCAAAGTCTTGATATTTTCATTATGCTTTAATAATTCTTTTTTGAAGCTTTGCAGATCTTTACAATCACCTAAATACTTTGATGTATAGCTTATTACCCTATCCTTAACCTTTAGTTTAAGACTTTGATCCATAGGGGTATCACTATTAGCCAAAACGTGAAATCTTATTATTTTTTCTGCAATAGTTTTTTGGCTTGCCTTTACATCACTAACATTAAATAAACCCATTAAAATAGAAGAAAAAAGTATAAAACACAAAATTGTCTTTAAATATCTCATAAAATCTAAGCTTGAATAAGCTTAAGCCCCCCAACAATAATAATTCCTACACAAAGTAGAATATTGTAATTATTACCATTTTTTATAATTTTATTCATTGGGTTACGCCTATTCTTCTTGCTTTAACATCTACATTTACATTGATTACTGAATTCTTATATACTTCCTCCCAGTCCTTACTTATTTTTTTCCAAAAGGCAGGATGATATTTTTCAATATTCTCTCTGATCTCTATAGCATCTACTCCAAAGTTTTTTTGCATCATAGTTGCAATCTTAGTACATTCAATACTTAATGCATTGTTAAAAGCATCATCTACTTCTTTAAGTTTACTAATTTGGCCTAGATTCTTTTCAAGAGAAATGGCTCTTATTTCCCCTTCCAACTTCAAATCGATATTTACTATAAAATTTTGATCTTTTTCTACTATGTTCATTTTTCTTTTTGTACCTTCTATTACAAAGTCTACTGGATTTCCCTCTAAGTATATAACCTTTTTCCCACTTTTAACTTTCCCTCTTACTATCTCTAAGTCAGAGGTTTCTATAGGCGTTAAATATCCTACCAAAGCGAATTTCTTTATTATAGCTATACCATTAAGCTTTATCTCATTTCTATCCTTATCTAAGGTAAGTCTGGGGATTATAGCATTGCCATTTTCGTTTAATAGAATTAATAGTTCATTTAAGGTCACAGGTAGAACTGTTGCTGTCCTTTCGCTGTTTTCCATAACTCCGCTAATATAATCTTGAATATTCTTTTCCATATAAGGTTTAAATTTAATATAATCTTCTGTATTTCCATCCACAGCAAGTATATACATATTCTTATTAACCCTTGGCTGTCTTTGAAAATAGTCTAGTATCTGTTTAACAACCTGAGGATATTGCAATATATCGCTGCTAAGTAGCAGTAATTGACAATCCGCTATAAAAATGCTTTTACTACTCATAGCTGTTGATTTAGTAATACTGTCTTCAATTGAATATGCCTGGGTGGTTATGTACTTATCTTCTGCTGAGTTACCCTTTTGCTGCCCAAGCTGACTTATATCAGGAAACCCGAAGGTTACACTTAGTTCATCAATAGCTCTTTCTTCAAAGGGGTCCCCAGGCTTAATCTTTTTCAAATCTTTTAATTTATCTATTTCCTTCCCAGGATCAATCCCAATAGTTGATATAAAGCTTCTTTGATCTATCTCAAGTTTATCCCAACAGCCAGTAAGGAGCAAACTCATAAATATTAAAATTAACAATTTCTTATGCTTCATCAGTAGCCGCCACCTTTTTTTTCAGCTTAATAATTAACAATAAAATTAAAGGAAAGAAAATAAGACATGTGAAAAATAATATTGGAAATACTCCTTCGATGATCCCATATAATTCGCCTATATCTCTTGGCAATAATGCTATTAAATAAATAAATGGGATAACAAGATAAGAAGATATTTTAATATCCTCAAGTCCAAATATATCTTTTATTAAATCAGAAGAAAAGTATAGGCCATTAGTAAAGAAGGTAAAATAAAATATAACCCACAGGGCCATTACAGAGCCTTCAAGTCCTTCTATAAAGCCACCAGGTATGCTTATAGATTTTACCATTGCAATCGTGGGCCATAGAAGCTTTCCCACCTGTGGACTAGAAGAGCTTGCTATACAAAGAACATTTATAACTACATAGAAGATAGTTATAAATGTTACTGCCATTATAGCGGATTTTTTATAATCACTCTTATTCTTTAAAGCTGGTAACATTAAAAATATTATTCCGATTCCTCCAAAGCTAAAGCTTGATAAACTTATAGCCTGGAAATAATTTACAGGAGAACTGTTTAATATTGGGAAAACGTTGGAAAAATCTGCATCATATGCTGCGAATATTAATACGATAAATATGGGAATAAACATAATCCAAAAGGCTACCTCATTAAATCGTACAAGGTTAGTAAGACTGCCTCGGATTAAATAATATCCACATAAAATCATTGTTAAGGTAATAAACTCAGTGGGAGTTTTCTCTAACAAATACATTTTTAAAACTTCTGAAAAAACTCTCATCCCTGTTGATATTGAAATAATAAGATATATTGAAAAAATAAAAGCAACAATTTTCCCTATGACCTTACCAAAATTTCTTATTAATATATTATAAAAGGTATCATAATTATTCTTACTCATTATTTTATATATGATATAAAGAAGAAGAAGACATATCAGCCCATCAAGAATAGAAACTAACCAACCATCATTTCCCACAGACTTTGCAAGCTCTCCTGGAAGAGAAAATATACCAACTCCAATAATTGCAACAACTATCGATGAAAAAAAACCGTATTTGCCAATAAAGCCACTATTATTCATAAATTCCCCAGTATTGTAAACTGAGTGTTCACCACCTTTCTATTTCTGTCTAATTTTATCTCCTGTTTTAAGATATACAGGTCTTTTCTTGAAAAAGCACATAGGCATTCTTATAAAAAGATCTTTGAAATCCGAAATATCTGGATTAACTAATGGTGATAAATAAGGTATTCCAAAGCTTTCTAGCTTTATAAGATGAATTAGTACTATAATGCCACCTAGCATTATTCCATAAAGACCTATGATAGACGATAATATTATCAGTAATATCCTTATAACCCTTAAGGCAGAAGAAACTTCATAATTCGGTACTACAAAATTTGTAATTGCTGTAATTGAAACTATAATTATCATAATTGGGCTTACTATTCCTGCACTTACTGCCGCTTGACCTATTATTAATCCTCCAACAATGCCTATTGTTGAGCCTATAGGTCTTGGTAGCCTTACAACCGCTTCCAGTAAAAAAGCTAAACTTAACTCCATTATAAGAGTCTCAACAAAAGCAGGAAAAGGAACCCCCACCCTTGAAGCAGCTATAGAATAAGCTAACTTAATAGGTATTATTTCAGTATGAAAAGATGAAATAGCTATATACAAAGATGGTAAAAGTAATGATAATAAAATTGCAGTGAATCTTATTATTCTAACAATTGATGAAGTAAACCATCTTTGATAATAATCATCTGGTGATTGGAAAAAAACAGGTAGAGCCGCCGGAACTATTAAGGCAAAGGGAGAATTGTCAACTAAGATAGCAATCCTACCTTCATAAAGTCCAGCTGCAACTACATCAGGTCTTTCTGTACTTTGAATTTGTGGGAAAGGTGTCCATTTATTATCTTCAATAATTTGTTCTATATAGCCACTATCTAATATAGCATCAATGTTGACTTTTTCCAGTCTAGCTCTAAGCTCCTTTAAAACTTCCTTGTTTACAATATCATCGATATACATTATGGCTACATCTGTTTTTGATCTTATTCCATAACTCTTTAATTCCAGCTTAAATCTGGTATCTCTTATCTTTCTCCTTACTAAAACTGTATTGAATCTTATGGTTTCCGTAAAGCTTTCCCGAGCACCTCGAACTACAGTTTCTGAGGAAGGTTCAGTTACTCCTCTTGCATTCCAAGTTCTAGTTCCAAGTACATAGCAAACCTTTAATCCATCAATAAAGATTATGCAGTCACCTGATAACGCATATTTCACTCCATCAGCCATGCTGCTGAACTCTTTAACATCAGTTACTGTAAGCAGTCTTTCTTTAATATCAGTAACCTTATCTACTTTATCCCCCATCACCATTAAGGTTTCTAACACATAATCATCAAGTAAAATTTTATCTGTCATTCCATCTATATAAATAAGTACTCCTTTCCAGTTGGAAATATAAAATTCTCGAAAAATTATATCACTATTATCCTTTAATAATTCCTTTAAATAGTCTAAATTTATTTGTGCCTCATCCGATATATTATCATTTATGTTTTCCTTCAATTAGCTCACCACCTTTATATAAAGACATTAATAATAAAAAGCATAATTGCTATGAACGCACCTGCTAAACTTATAAATTTAGCTTGTTTTTCTGCCTTTTTTCTGTTATTTTCTCTAAATGTTTTAGCATCAATGATGCCAACAACAAAGCTTTCTAATAAGACAAGTAATAAAAAGTAAAAAGTAAATAGATTAATTATCAACTAATTCACCTCAACATATTATGTTATGTTCTTTATTTTTACCTTTACATAAAATAATATGTAAAAAAAAAGAATCCTTTTTCAGAATTCTTTTTTTTAAATATTGTACACCTATTTTAATGTGAGCACTGCATGGACGAAATTTAAATAGTTTTAGTTATATACACCTCTTTATATTTGTTTTTTAACGCATTGTAACTTTTCTCTGCCTTTAAATCATCATCATACAACCCAAAGATAGTTGGTCCACTTCCGCTCATCATAGCTCCCAAGGCGCCATTATCTACTAATTGCTTTTTTATGCCCTTAAGCACTGGGTACATATTAAAGGTTACATTTTCTAATACATTTTTCATATTCTGAGCTAAGGCTTTAATATCACCTGCTTCAATATACTTGATTATATCTTCCGTTAAGGGGTGCCTAAATATCTTATCTAAATCTAAAAGATTATAAACATCCTTTGTGGATGCACCAAAGGACGGCTTTATTAATACTAATCTATACCCTGAAAATGCTTTCAAAGGAGTAATTAGTTCTCCAATACCTTCACAAAGGCATGTTCCCCCCTTTATACAATAGGGTACATCTGCTCCTATTAATACGCCTAAGGCCATAAGTTTTTCATCATTTACTTCAGGCTTATATATATCCCTCATAGCCTTTAATATAGCAGCAGCATCTGCACTTCCTCCTGCAAGACCTGCGGCTACTGGTATATTCTTTATTATATTTATTCTTAAACCCTCATTAATACTAAAGGTTCTTTTAAACAAGTCTATCGCTTTATAAACTGAATTCCTTCCATCTGTTGGAACGTACTTCTTATTGCATTCTAATACAATCCCTTTAGGTATTCTTTCTAAGTGTAAAGTATCAAACAAATCTATGTTCTGCATTACCATTTTTAGAAGATGATAACCATCCTCTCTTTCCCCTAGAACATCTAAAGAAAGGTTTATTTTAGCATAAGCTTTTATTTCCAAATCTTCACCTCCAAATTAGGATTAGATATATTCTAATCTGATATGAAGATTAAATCAACTAATAAGCAATAAAAGCCTGATCCTTTTCAATTTTATCGCATTTGATATTTTCTCCTACTATATCAAGTAAGGGTTTTAGAAGCTCATAAAAGACAATTATTATATCCCCAGGTTTAGCGCTTCCTATGGCAAATCTTAAAGCTTCTTTTTCATCAAGAACCGTTTTAATATTACTTTTACTAATTTCGGACTTATAAAGGCCTTCCCTTAATAGTTTAGTTACTTCTCCACTTTCTCTTCCTCGTTTATCAATATCCTCTTTAACATATACGAAGTCTAAATAATCACCGGCTATTTTCCCTACATTTATAATGTTTGCATCTAATCTATCACCTGGAACACCTATTATTCCTATAAGCCTTTTATAATCAAACTTCTTTACACAAGATAGTACAGCCTTATAACCTTCCATATTATGGCCATAATCCAATATTACTTTGCACTTATCTAGATCATACATATTAAATCTACCTGGATTTTGCTTACCATCTAGTTTGAAACTAGTTAAGGCCTCTATTATTATTTTTTTATCAACTGCTAAGGCTACCAGAGCTAAGGCTGCTGCCATAGCATTTTCCACATTATATGAAAGCTTTCCTTCAAGAGTAATGCCTATATCTTTTATAGACATCAATGGATATTTTCCCTTTATACTTTCTAGAATTACATATTTGCCTTCTGCATATATACAAGTACTTCCTGTTCTTATGTTTTCCTTTAACCTTTCATTAGAACCTGATATAGAAAAAAACATTGTCTTACATTTAATTCTTGGAATTATGCTTAAACTTACAGGGTCGGCAGCATTTAAAACAACAACTCCTTCATCCTTTACAGCTTCTGCAACTAAGGATTTAACCATAGCTAATTGTTCAATAGTATCAATGCCGTCAAGACCTAAATGATCTTCAGTTATATTAGTAATGACCGCTACATCTGCCAAATTATAGCCTAAACCATTTCTTATTATGCCTCCTCTTGCTGTCTCTAAAACTGCTGCTTCAACTTCCTTGTTTGTTAATATAGTTTTAGCGCTTTTAGGGCCTGTAGTATCTCCTTCTTTGATGCAATCATCTCCAACATAAATACCGCCTGTTGTAGTCATACCTATTTTATAACCAGCAAGTTTTAAAGCATATCCAATCAATCTTGTAGTTGTTGTTTTACCATTCGTTCCAGTAATTGAAACTATAGGGATGCTTTTAGTCTTTTCTTTATATATAAATTCAAGTATAGCCCCTGCCACATTGTGGCTACTTCCAATGCTTGGAAAATGGTGCATCCTAATACCTGGTGCTGCATTTATCTCTATAATAGAATCTGTCCCCTTTAATGGTCTACTTATATCCTTGCAACATATATCTATGCCGCATATATCCAATCCGATAGTTTTTGCTGCTCTTAAACATGTTTTTATATTTTCTTCGCTAATCTCCTGTGTACAATCAATTGCTGTTCCACCGGTTGATAAATTAGCCTTATTCCTAAGAAAAAGCTTTTTCCCCTTGGGAAGTATTGCATTTAATTCATAGCCCTTCTTAATAATCAATGAAACAAGCTCCTGATCTATAATTATTTTAGTTAGAATTTTCTCGTGGTCTTCCCCTCTTTTTATATCTTTATTTATAATGCGGATCAGTTCTTCTATACTATTTATTCCATTGCCAATTATTGCAGGAGGTATTCGCAGGGATACTGCTACCACCTTGTCGCCCACAATACATACCCTAAAATCTCTTCCTCTTACATATTTTTCAACAATTATATCTTTATATTCTATTGATAAAGTATTATAAGCATATATAAGGTCTTTTTCATTTTCTATATTTACAATTACTCCACGGCCTTGATTTCCATATCTTGGTTTTAAAACTACTGGGTAACCTATATCTTCTACTTGAATTAACAAATTTTCCTTGTTAGTTGCAAGTCCACCCATAGGTACTGGGATACATTGACTTCTAAGGATTTCTTTTGTTAATAGCTTATCACAAGCGATATCCACTGCAACAGCCTTAGTTGTACTTCCTATAGTTGCTTCTACTATTTCACTGTACTTACCATAGCCAAGCTGAAGGAAACTACCGTCTCCTAATCTAATAACTGGTATTTTTCTTTTTATAGCTTCATTGTAAATTGCTTGGGTACTTATTCCAAAGCTTTCTTTATTGCACATAATCTCTAACTTATTTAGTTCGTTTTCAATACTAAAAGTGTTTTTATAAATTAGAAAATTTATGATTTTTACTGCTACCCTTCCGCACTCTAGTCCAAAGTCGTCTAAGTAGTGTTGATATACAATATAGTATAAGTCCCCTTTAATCTCCCTAGCCTTTCCGTATTTAACATCTATTCCAAAACGATTTTGTAGTGCTATTGTTGTATGCTCACATATATGAGCTAAATAAGTTCCTTCCTTTAGACGGTCCAAAAATCCACCTTCATAGCCTAAAGCACAGCAATGCTTTTTTAGTTCTGGAACTAATTCTATTAATTTATCATTAAAACCTTCAATATCAGAGCTTTTAACTTCACTAAAGCCCTCTAAGTCTAAATCAAGACGAATACACTTTTTATGGGAATATATATTGGGTCCGTCAAAAGTGTTTATATTTATGATTTTCATTTATTTCCTCCAATAATTATCATAAGCAAATAAAGGTTATTTAATAATTGGTATTCTTTCTTTTATATTAAATCTATTACCTTTTTTAAGTACATGTACTTTTACATTGAAAATAGAAAGCACTTCCTCAGGCTCTTGTTCAGATACATTAGATTGAGTAATTGTGCTACCATCTATAATATAAACAGCTCCAGAACCTATAACCTGAAAATTGCTATCCTTATCAACTATGATAGCAGTATCTTCATCAACACCTATGCCTAAAGCTTCAGGATTTTCTGCTATTCCAGTTAATAATCTTCCTATTCTTCCTCTTTGAGCAAAATGCTGATCTATTATCACTCCTCTAATAAGCCCTAATCCTGGTGCAAGTTTCAAGGTACACTTCCTTGGTGCTTCATCATCTGGTCCCTGTACCACCATAATATCGCTCATAGCGGAGGCTCCGGCAGAGGTTCCAACATATATGCAATCTCTTTCATAACTTTGGATTATAGCCTTATAAAGAGGTGTTCCTCCCAGTAAACTGGTTACCCTTAACTGATCTCCTCCAGTAAAAAATACTAAAGAAGCTTCTTTAATTAGATCAATATTTTTATCTAGTCGTGCATCTTCTCTACAATTAATATTTAGTAAACTAAGCTTTTCTATTCCAATTTCCTTAAATATAGACAGATACTGTTTACCTACTTCCTCAGGAGCTAAAGCTGCTACAGTGGCAATGAGTAAAGAGCCGTTCCTATCAACTACTCTACTAGCTACTTCTTTAAGTATATCTTTACTTTCTTTTTTATCTTCTGCACCACCTATTATAATTAATCCACCTTTTGTTTTTTCTTCCAAGTATAATCACTTCCTTATAAACATTTTCTATTTTTTCCATTTAGTTTATTCTTATACATTAATTTTAATTGTACTTTCACAAATAATAAATAGTTGTTGACATGTGAACGTATGTTCGGTATAATAAATTAAAAGATTAGGTTGGAGGAAAATATGATTGAAGAAAATTGTTTTGTTAAAGTTATCTATACTACAGATGAAATTTCAATATCTCCTATGTCCTATCCCCATGTAAAATACTGTTCTCCAGCTAATACTGGCAGATATTTAATAGGTGGTGGCTTTTATTCAGGTAAACGAGGTTCCTTACTTTTTGAAGCAAAAAATAAAGAAGAGGCGGAAAAAATAGCCACCTCAATCCTTAATAAAAAATATGGAAAATATAAAATAATTAAATCCTTTGTGATAAATTAAATATAATTTATCACATAAAACCAAGACACTCAATAAATCCTAGAGGAAGTACTTAAGAAAAATCTAATGCTGTAGCAGTAGATTTTTTGTATTTAAACAGATTGGATATTTTTTTAATATCTTATGATATTGTAACATATAACCATTATTAATAAATTATTTCATTTGTGTAAAGTAAATATTAATGCAAAACTTGTCATTTCGTGTTAGAATAATTAAGGTGAAATAAGTATTAAGGTGATTTTATGAACATTTCTTATATACCTAAAAATGTTAAATATAAATTAAATATAAATTGGGAACGTATAGTTTTAATTACAGTGATCAGCGTGTTTCTATTAGTAAATATGCTGGTTATCTTAATAAGCTATAATTTTTACTACGATAATTTCCAAAATCCAAAATCAAAGGGTAAAAATCAATACTATGATTTTTATTATACTTTTAGCAATTTTAAATATGCTACTCTTCAAAAGGAAGATGTAACAATATATTCTAACTATGGCTATAAACTTTTGGGTACTTATTTTTCTAATCCAACGCCTACAAAAAATACTATCATTCTAGTAAACGGAGAAAATGGTAGTAGATGGTCTATGATGGAATATGTTGAAATGTATATTAATAAAAACTTTAATGTATTAATATATGATTCAAGGGCCTGTGGTGAAAGCGGAGGAAAGGATGTAAGCTTCGGATACTTTGAAAAAGATGATTTAGACAAATGGGTAGATTGGGCTGTTTATACAACTAAGAAGATTTCTACTGTAATCCCTTCAAATGTTATTATTGGTATTCATGGTGAAGGAACTGGTGCTACTGCTGCAATACTGCAAACTGAACTAAATGCAGTAAGTTATAGAGTAAACTTTTATATTGCAGATAGCTCCTATACTAATCTAACAGATTATCTAAAGTTAAAACTTGAAAAGGAACTTCCTATAAAGAACAAGTATATAACTGATTATTTTATGGTTTATATTAATTTGATGATAAATAAGTTTTCAGGCTTTAAAGCTAGCGACGTTTCCCCCTCAAAGGTGGTTCAGGACATATCTACCCCTATTTTGTTTATAAATGATAGTAAGGATTCTATTGTTCCTGTAACTATGGCTAAGGAGCTCATGAAGAATAAAAAGGATAAAAAAGATCTGTATATAACTAACAACAAAGGAACAGAAGAATTCTTTGTAAGTCACAAGGATGAATATATTCAAAGAGTATATAAATTTATTGATACTATATTAGTCCAAGCTAGCAAGGGTTGATAAAATTTTGGCATCGTTGTAAACTGAATAGGGGGAGTAAGGAAACATTAAGTTTCCTTACTCCCCCTATTTTAGTTTATCTTTCTAAAACTGCTCCGGTATAGGCTGAGGTTACTAGCTTACTGTATCTTGCAAGATAGCTTCCTTCCTTAGCCTTTGATGGAGGCTTTATCCATTTAGAAAATCTATCTTTAATTATTTCATCAGAGAGATTAACTTTTAACACTCGATTGGGAATATCAATTTCTATTATGTCCCCTTCTTCAACAATAGCTATCGGTCCACCTTCAGAAGCTTCAGGTGATACGTGACCTATACAAGGCCCTCTAGTTCCACCAGAAAAACGTCCATCAGTGATTAATGCTACTGACTTAGCCAAGCCCATACCAACTATTGCAGCGGTAGGACTAAGCATTTCCTTCATGCCAGGACCGCCTTTAGGTCCTTCATATCTTATTATCACTACATCTCCAGGTATGATCTTTTTATTTACTATATCTTCATAAGCCGCCGCCTCTGAATCATATACTCTTGCAGGACCTACGTGCTTCATCATTTCTTTTTCAACACCAGATTGTTTTATTACTGATCCATAAGGCGCTAAATTGCCCATTAATACTGCAATTCCACCTTCCTTACTATATGCATTTTCAAAGTTTCTTATAACATTGTTATCTAAAACTTCAGCACTTGAGACATTTTGTCCTATAGTCTTACCGGTAACAGAAAGCTCATCTGGGAATAAAAGATTTTCTTTAAGTAGAATATTTAATACTGCAGAAATACCTCCTGCCTGATCAAGCTCTTCCATAGAATGATAGCCAGAGGGGCTTAATTTTGTGATATTGGAAACCCTTTTGCTTATAATATCAAAATCCTCTAATGAAAGTTCCACTCTTGCTTCATTTGCAATAGCTAACAGATGCAAGGTTGTGTTAGTAGAGCCCCCTATCGCCATATCTAAGGTTATTGCATTTTTGAAGGCATTTAGTGTAAACAAATCCCTTGGCCGTATATTTTTATTGAAAACTTCCATAACTTGCATTCCTGCTCTCTTAGCTAATTGTTTTCTTCTTCCATAGGGAGCGGGTATAGTACCATTTCCAGGAAGAGCAATACCTAGTGCTTCTGCTAAGCAATTCATAGTATTAGCTGTAAAAAGCCCTGCACAGCTTCCGCAGGTTGGGCAGGATGCACATTCAATCTTTTCTAGTTCTTCATCAGTAATTTTGCCATCTGCATATACTCCTACAGCCTCAAAAGCACCATGTATTAAATCTATGTTTTTTCCATCCATCTTACCTGCAAGCATAGGCCCACCACTTACATAAACAGATGGTATATTAAGCCTTGCTGCTGCCATAAGCATTCCTGGAACAATCTTATCGCAATTACCAATTAAAACTAAAGCATCAAACTTGTGTGCCATAGCCATAGTTTCTATGGAATCAGCAATTAATTCCCTGCTTGGAAGTGAATAATTCATTCCACTATGATTCATAGATATACCATCACAGACTCCAATTACTGGGAATTCTATTGGTGTTCCACCTGCAGCACTTACTCCAAGTTTTACAGCCTGAGCCAATTCATCAAGATGAAAATGTCCAGGTATTATTTCATTATGGGCATTAACTATACCTATTAAAGGCTTTTTTAAATCCTCTGGAAGATATCCCATAGCATATAAAAGCGCCCTATGTGGTGCTCTAGCAACACCTTTTGTTATTTCATCACTATTCATATTTACACCCCCGATTAACTAAGCATTAACATAATATACTCTATTTTATCCCATGCCATAATAATGTCAAGTTATTATATGATATTTGTATAATTATACAGGTTATGCATTAAATATTTATTGACATACTTCTATATAAGTGTTATATTTTAAAAATAAAAGACTATGACAAGGATAAATAAGCAGGCTAATATTTTTAAGAGAGCGACTAAGGGTGAAAGGTTGCAAATATGCTGCTTATGCTCACCTTTGAGTTGCAGGCTGAAATATGAGTAAGCTGTGCCGGTATAGAAGTATATCGTTAAAATTTTGAGTTTAATTTGGGTGGTACCGCGACAGATTTTCGCCCCAAGCGAGAGTCTGTTTTATTATTTTTTGAACAATATATAAAATATTTAGGAGGAATTTGAAAATGGCAAAGTTGTACTATGAAAGTGATGCTAATCTTGAACTATTACAAGGAAAAAAAGTTGCAGTAATTGGCTACGGTAGCCAAGGACATGCGCACGCTCTTAACCTTAAAGATAGTGGCGTGGATGTTTGTGTTGGTCTTTATGAGGGAAGTAAATCTTGGGCATTAGCTGAAGAGGCTGGGTTAAAAGTGTATACAGCGTCCGATGCTGCTAAGAGGTCAGACTTTATTATGATATTAATCCCAGATGAGAAACAGGGTGCTCTTTATAAAAAGGACATAGAGCCAAACCTAACAGAAGGTAAAGCACTTATATTTGCCCATGGCTTTAGTATACATTTTAATCAGATAAAGCCACCAGCTAATGTTGATGTATTTATGGTAGCTCCTAAGGGCCCAGGCCATATGGTTAGACGTCAATATACAGAAGGAAAGGGAGTACCTGATTTAATAGCAGTTGAGCAAGATTTCTCAGGTCGTGCTAAGGAATATGCTTTAGCTTATGCTAAGGGTATTGGTGGCGCAAGAGCCGGAATACTAGAAACAACCTTTAGAGAAGAGACAGAGACAGACCTATTCGGAGAACAGGCAGTATTATGTGGAGGAGTAACAGAGCTAATAAAAGCAGGCTTTGATACCTTAGTTGAAGCAGGCTATCAGCCTGAGAGTGCATATTTTGAATGTATGCATGAAATGAAGCTAATAGTTGATTTAATGAATCAAGGTGGCTTAAGCTATATGAGATATTCCATAAGTGATACAGCAGAATATGGAGATTACAGTGTAGGCAAGAGACTTATAACTCAGGAAACTAGAAAAGAAATGAAAAAGGTATTATCCGAAATTCAAGATGGAACCTTTGCAACAAATTGGTTACTTGAGAACCAAGTAAATAAACCTCATTTCTTAGCTACTAGAAAGAAAGAACATGATCTTCCAATAGAAGTGGTAGGTCGTGAGCTTAGAAAAATGATGACTTGGATAGATGCAAAATAAAATCAATTCGGTGACATACCTTTAGGTGGCACCTAGGGGTGTGTCACTGTTCCGATTAGAACGAAAACAAATTTTCTACAGAATATATACATTTAATCGTAAAATATATACATTGTTGATATGTTTTTAGAGTGGGGGGGACTTTACATGTTATTAAAGGGTGCACAGGTATTTATAGAATGTCTTAGAG
>Ga0209125_1000960_pt1 | contig 31230 bp, 44 predicted proteins | sample BarGraIncub1131A_FD_184503 | JGI IMG/M metagenome (GOLD analysis project Ga0209125, IMG submission 184503) | Arctic peat soil microbial communities from Barrow, Alaska - Barrow Graham LP Incubations 11-31A (SPAdes) (version 2) | ecosystem: Environmental > Terrestrial > Soil > Wetlands > Peat... | reverse complement strand
CGGCTGTACTCTCCTCGTTCTCTTCTTAAGTGTAAAGAAAAGCCCCCGGCGACGACAAGCCGGTCGACCGGCGGCATTATAAGGAACAAGGGCACGTATTGCTACCCCACCACAGCATCCGCGAAGCCCTGATCGAGGATCAATGGGATGAGGTCCTGCGATTTATCGCAACCATTCGGCTGAAAATCACCACAGCATCCCAGCTCTTCAAACGCCTAAACTCCTACTCCAGACAGCACCCGCTATACCGGGCGCTGAAGGAATTCGGGAAGATTCCGAAGACTCTCTTCATTTTGAAGTACTGCGACGATCTCCAGCTCAGGCAGGCCGTCGAGAAGCAGCTCAACAAAGGAGAGGGTTCGAACAAGTTTTCCAAGGCCGTCTCTTTCGGCCACAGCCATGAGTTCATCCAGGGCGAGAAGGAGGACCAGGAGATTGCCGAGGCCTGTCGTCGGCTGATCAAGAATGCCATAGTGTGCTGGAACTACCTCTATCTCTCACGGGTACTTGCCAAGGAGAAGAGTGAGGAGCGCCGGACCGCGCTGATCGAAGCCATTCGTAATGGCTCGGTCGCCACCTGGGCGCATTTTAACTTGCACGGGGAGTTCGATTTCTCGGATGAGCGGATGGTCGATTCAATAGGGTTGACACCTCCCAAAAATCCGGGTCTGGAATAGGGCTAAAGATGGGAGACCAAAAACAGGAGGAAAGTCTTACAAGGGGCAAGCTTGCACGAAATCCTATGAAACATTTCTGTCGTTTGTTTAAACGTACCCCTGGAGGATTGGACGGGGAACTTCGCGAAACAACACAGCCGGATCCAACAGGCTGTTACTTCGAAAAAGCGCAGCTAAAGCTGAAACGAGAGGCTACCGGCAGCAAGGCTGAATCTGAGTACATCCGCCAGGGCAAACTGTTCAGTGCTGAAGCCTACTTCATCAGTGGGCAGTCGCTGCTGCAGGCCGATAAGCCTGAGGCGGCGCTACTCGACCTCACCAAGAGCCTGGATTTGCGCAAGAAGCTGAATCCACGAGACCCAGACAAGGCATCGCCAGCCGTTTCCATTGCCATTGCCAAACTCATGGACAGCCGGGAGTCGGAAGCCCTGTCAGTAATACGTGATCTGCTCGGAGATAAATCTGAAACAGGAGATGCCATATTTAACCAGCGCATGGCCGTGAGTGTCAGCCTTTGCAGCGCTGAACAATACTTAGAAAGTGATGCGGGGCGGAAAGCATCTCTGCGACTCATGGATATTATGGCGCAGCAGTTCGGCGGCCTCGACGGAGTGGCCGTTCCATTGGCCGCATGCTACAGCGAAATAGCCAAGGAGCTTAAAGATCAGGACGATCCCGAGTCGGCAATGGAGTTATTTAATAAGGCCCTCAAACTGGATCCCGGCAACCCGGACTGCATTACCGGGGTGGTCATGTCCTTTGTGGATGCGGAAGCCCCGGCCGAGGGGCGGAGGTATTTGAACGAACACGCTGAAATCTTCCAAAAAAAGTGCCGGTAAGGAGCTTTATGTCACCCTATTGTCCTATTTGTGTGCCGCCGAGGCCAAGCAGGAGGAGAATGATGGCGATTTGTTCCGTGCCTAAGAGCTATCTCGTGAGGCCCTCAAGTCAAGACCCGGCGAGCGAACGCTCGTAGTCGCGCTGACTCGTGTGCTGGGAAAAGAGGGGAAAAGTGCCGAGGCGAGAAAGCTCTTGGAGGATGGCAGAAAAGGCTGCAAAGATGAGACCTGCCGGCAGGAATATGCCGATGAGGTGGCTCGGCAGGATATGATAGAACGGATGGTGAGGCGTCTGGAAACCCAGAGTGGTAGGCAGTGAGTGTGAAGGGGCAAGTGTAAAGTTGAAGCCTTAGACCTTGTCACAGAAGTGTCAGCAAAATCGGATTCCGACCCTATTCTTACACAATTCTGGCCCATAGCTGGCGTCAGTTTAGGTGTACCCAAAACCGAGTAGGGCGCAACAAATGGAAAATGAGTCATGTATAGATGAATGTACTTTCATTGTCAGCTACTATTGTGATATAAACCTTCTCTATGGCCGCCTCTCACCCGCAAACACATATGGTATGGCAAGCAATAATACAATTACATGCTATCAAACAGATCAAGGGGGGAACACAAAATGGTTATCAATACTAGATTTCCGATGTTATCTGCTATAGCAAAAATTTTATGGATAATAGCAATTATCATGATAATTACTGGGCTGTTTTCTATTATTTCCGAACTAATTGAATTTAGCAAACTAGGGTCTTCCGGTTCAGAATGGGTTTGGACCTACAAAGATATAACTAAAATAATTGTATCGGCTATATTTATTCCATTTGGCTTTACAACTATGGCTGTTGCAGAAACAATAGGTGTTTTTTTCGCTATTGAACTAAATACACGCACAGATAATAAATAGTGGGGGATGTGAAATGTCTAATCATTCTATAGCAGCATATGCAAAATGCCAGGCAGCGCTTATAGTTGCTGCTATCATAATAATAGGCTTGCCGTATCCTTCTGCCGGTGAAGTGCGAATTAACTCTAACGTATTGCTTAATGATGGGAACCAAGCCTTTTTAAAATCTGACTACAAAAAAGCTTTTACACTCTTAAAGAAGGCTTGCGATCTCGGTAATAATGATGCGTGCCGGCAAATTCAACCCGATGGGACTACCTATGATGAGCACGATTATTACCTCTGGCGTGCTTTTCATAAAGTTAGGAACAAAGAGTACGATGAAGCTATTAAATTGGACACCCTGGCTATTAAGCTGCGGCCAAAAGGGACTGGTTACATCTCGCGGGCAGAAACCTATTGTGCTTCAAAACAATATGACAAAGCCCTTAGTGATGCCAATAATTATATTAATAATGAAGGCATTCAGGGCTATGTATTAAGAGCCTATGTATACTACAGAAAAGGTGACTCAGCTAATGCCATTAAAGACTTACATAAGGTCGGGAAAATAGGCAAAACCCAAGAATATGTTTCCGCAAATAGAGACAGTCTTGGAATTATATTTAAGGAGTTGGATGACATTTATAAATAGTTTCATGTTTGTGGCGCGGTATCTTCATGTTTAAAATACCAACGTCCAATAAATTGGTTATTTGAATACAAATCGCAACTGTATAATTATCACTGTATCCATTGTCTCCATCTTCAAGGTCCGTAGAATCCGCCCGAAACAAAGATGCCAATGGGGGGTTCATCAGGGTTCCCCGTGGGTAAACTAACCTGATTTGGTATACTCCTCCCATAAAGGGGGGCAGATCATGCGTGATATCGAACTGTATCGTCACCTTCTGGGCCTTGAATCACCGTGGACTGTTGAGAAGGTAAACCTGGACCTCAAAGCGCAGCGGGTCGATGTCTATGCCGAGCATCCCAAGGGAGAGAAGTGGCCGTGTCCAGTCTGCGGCGATCTTTTGCCAGTGTACGATCACTCGGAAGAGAGAGTTTGGCGCCATCTTGACAGCTGCCAGTTCCTAACCTACCTGCATGCCAGTCCACCACGGGTCAAGTGCCCTAAAGACGGGGTGCATCAAGTTGTGCTGCCCTGGGCCGAACCGAAATCCCGATTCACGCTGCTATTCGAACGCATGGCGATCGACGTTATGCAGATGACTCACATCAAAGCGGCGCGGCAGATCCTGCGCATCAGCTGGGACGAGGCTTGGCACATTCTATCCCGCGCAGTGCAGCGAGGCTTGCAACGGAAACAGCCTTCACTGATCAAGCATCTGGGTGTCGATGAAAAGGCCATCGCCCGCGGCCAAAATTACTTCACCATAGTTTGTGACATTGATCGCGGTACCGTCGAACACATCGCCGACGGCCGGGAACGGCGCAGTTTCGAGTCTTACCTGGAGAACCTCACTGCGGAGCAACTCCAGGCAATCGTTGCGATCGCAATGGACATGCATGAGGCATATGTCCAAGCTGCCCTGGCAAAGGTTCCGGATGCTGAACATAAGATCGTCTTCGATCTGTATCACATCATGCAACACATGGGGCAGGCCGTGGATGAGGTGCGGCGCAAGGAGCACCAGGCCCTTATCCAAGAAGGCGACCACCGGCTGGCACGAACCCGGTATATGTGGCTCTACGGCAAAGAGAACGTCCCAGCGAAGTACTGGGCGTCGTACTACGTTTTACGCAACAGCGATCTGAAGACAGCCAAGGCTTGGGCTATCAAGGAGAATCTGCGGCATTTGTGGCACTACAAACGTGTCTCAACAGCGCAGGCCCATTGGCGGAGCTGTTACTTCTGGGCCACCCACTGTCGTCTGGAACCGGTGATAAAGGTTGCGAAGATGCTGAAACGTCGCCTGACCCAGGTTCTCAACTACTTCACCCATCGGATCACGAATGCTCTTAGCGAAGGGATCAATTCCCGGGTGGAGGCGATCAAGAATGCAGCACGCGGTTACCGAAACGCCGAACGCTTCAAAATCATGATCTGGTTCCGTCTCGGCGGCCTCGATCTTTACCCCGTCACCCACGGGGAACCCTGATGAACCCAATGTGGGGGCGCCATCGGTCCGTTGGACAATATATTCTTTGGGAGGTGTTATGATTGTGTTAAGAATTGGTTTGTTAGTTCTTGTATTGTTATCTGCAAGTTGCGCCAACAACGGTAAACAAAGCCATGAAAAGCAAATATTGGAAACCATTGATAAACACTACAAAAGCGCTTCCGGGAATACTATAGAAATAAAATCATACGGGAACATGGACATACTTAAAAAAGATAAATCTAAAAACTGGACCGGAAGCGAAATAAAATACTATTATGCTGGAATCCTCAAAAATGTGGCCGGAATAGCTAACAGCACTGTCACTGAGGGTGACGGCCCAAACAAAGGTCAGGTTATATATAAAGAAGGAGATATGGTTGAAGGGTTTTATGTAACATTCAGGATACAGTTTGCAGAAAAAAATGGAGAAATAACCGAAATTAAGTCAGATGAAATCAATTGTATCCCGCCCAATTGGCTTAAAGATGAAAAAACAAAGCTTCAGATAACACAAAATTTGAAGGACAAGCCAGCTTTTAACTAAATGCGTCGGGGGGTGACACCCCCCATGTTGTTGAACTGGTCCGCGATCCACTGTAGTGTCGATCCCACCGCTATCAGGCTGGTGGCTGGCAATGGTGCCAATGACAACAGCGTTGTTGTCGGCCTTGGTTGACCTGTTCGCCGTAACTGTGGCCCTTCTTGCCCCATCCATTGTCTTCCCCTAGGACAACGCCCCTTGGCGGTGGCCAAGGCCGCCTTGGTTCTGCTGGCTGAGATGCAGAGTGACTTGACCTTCTCGTCTCCGTGTCGTATCAGTCAACGAACGTTGATTGTCATGACACGGAGGGGCATCATAAAGCTTCAGCAGATTGCTAGAATTACAGGCCCGACTGATCAAGAGGCGGGCCTGTTTGCTTAGCGTACGATTTCCGTTACGTGAGCTGACCCCATGAAGGGGGCACACCCTGTTGCATTACTATCTGTAACGGCTCGCACTTATAATCGTTTGGTATCGCAATCATCCGAGACGGGCTCACATTATCTGCAACTATAGCCAGCTAGCCAGTCGGGCAATGCCCAGACAAGGCTCTTCGGCCTCTCTTGGGCTTCAATTAGTTCTTTCCGGGTCCAGGATTCGGAATATTTACAAAGCCGTAAGTATAATCACTCACAGTAGGCTGTTTCCCTGTGGTATCTACAACAACAGTAAGCCCGACAAATGCTTTATCGGATCCGACTACTACTTTTGAAAGGTTTATTGCAGCTACTTTATACTCAAGAACTGAGCCTTCGTTGAATTTACTTTTTATCTCATAGGCATCATTCTTGTAGAACCTGTCGTCATGTTGAAGTGCTGGCGGTATAGAACCCTCATAAAAATCGGCCAGTTTCACAATAACTGCTTTGGTACAACTACCTTTGATGAAAGGCGATAATATGTCAGAAGCAACATCCTTCTTTCCATTTGTTGGTTCTTTTGAATAATCGTTATTTCTTGAATTAGCTATTTGAGAGAAAAAAGATTTTGTAAAATTTACAGCAATATTGTCTGGGTTACTTTCTTGAGTGGCTGATGACTTACAAGAAGATAAACTCACTAAAACGCACACGATCCCAATAAGATTACGACCAATTTTAATCATGGTGTCTTCTCCTGTGAAATTGATGGTCGACCATAATTTTGTGATGGCATCCCGACTCAATCCACAAAAAGTCTGGATTCACGCCAACATATGAGTGAGATGCATATTAGCCGAAAAATATCCCAGCCTAGATTCGGAGATTATGTCAAACGATTAACAATTGCAAGGTATTATGAGAAACTATGAAAGCAAATGTCATTTCATAGGCTGCTGCTAGGTGTAGAAACTCCGTTGGAGGCATTATTCTTGGAAATTGTTACTTGGAAAGTGTTTTTGGACGAAAAAAGTGAATAATATTAGCACGCGAACGGAGGGAATAGCACAGTTCAGAAAACCTTCGTTTTCTGGACTTTATAGTTGCAGATAATGTGAGCCGATTCTGGATGATTGCGATCCCAAAATTATGATTGCGATCTCAGTTGCAAATAAAGTGAGCCGGAGGACCCGGATAGAATCAAATAAAGTGAGCCGAAAAACGCGATGATTGCGATCCCGAGCGATTATGAGTGCGAGCCGTTACAACTAGGTTGGTAGCTGTGCGGTTCGGATTGCCAGGCTAAATGATCCTGCCGACCGGCGTAATGCCGGTGGCAGTGAGCTGGTCGAAGGCGGAGATCAAACCTTCTTTCCAGCTATCCGTCAGGCGGGCCAGCGTCTGCCGGGCAAGATTGGTGAGCCAGTGTCTGAGGCAGGGACGAGACAGTGTGGAACGGGGCCAGCGCCCCTTATTCAGGCGCTGTTCGAGGTGAGACCGGATCGTCTCTCGGGAGCTTCTAATCCGGCTGAAATGCGTGTCGGGCCGCAGTGTGATGACGCAGCGGCAATTAGGGCACCGATAACACTTGAGATACAGGCAGCAAGGAAAGCCATGGAAGTACCTCGCAGCAAAACCGTGTCCCCAAACCTTGAAGTGGTTGCATTCGGGACAGACTGCGGGCCTCTCCCAAGAATAATCCTTGCCCTGCTCAAGAATATCCTTGAGATGAACGGAGACTGAATATATCATGGGGACCGTGTGTTTGTGGGGCATAGACCCCGGTTGTACCAGGGCGGAGAGTTTGCCAGAACTCTCCGCCTGCTTTATTTTAGGTACAAAAAAAGGACCTCTTGAGAAGGTCCAGATAATCCGGCAACAGCGGATCTCTTGTCAACTTATTCTGAAAAAACCCCACCCCAACGATTCAGATTATTGCGGCGACTAACAGTTGTTCCACTTCTTGAGCAATTCCGCCTTAGTAAGGACGCGCCAGGTGGTGGAAGGGCTGACGGCGACGATGTCTTGGTCGAGCATCATGAAGGTCAAACGGCGATACCCTTCGAGGGGATTCTCGAGGTAAAACTTGATGATCTCCTGTCGCTCCCAATCTTCTAGCCAAAAATCTCTTGGGATGGGGGCATTGTGCTCGTTGGCTTTCCCATACCGCTGAATCCAAGTGTAAAACTTGCTCTTGGCAATGGATATCCAGGAAACGAAGTGATGCAAAGCTATTTCAGTTTTTTGAGACCATTGTCTGGCAAAGTCAACGACGGTGTCGCGAGTATCATGGGGAACCCAGCTGCCAGTTAGAGCTCCCCAAGTTCTTTTTTTAGGTTTATATGCTCCTCCATCAGTTCTGAGAGGACTTCGTGCTTGCGTTGAAGCTTGTCTTCAAGCTGTTTAATTCGCGCAGTATCGGCACTCTTCTCTTTGTTCTGGTCACGGGTAAAGGTAGCCGTCCCATTCTCGAAAAACTGCTTCTGCCAGTCGTAGAAGACCTTAGGCTGAAGCTGATACTCATCGCACAGATCCGAGATCGGGACCCGGTCGATCAGGTGACGTTTGAGGATGCGAACCTTCTCTTCAGGGGTGTAGTTATGACGCTTCTTGCGCATGTGCTTTCCTCCGGTTGTGAGTGTTTATCACAAACGGCTCGAAAGTCCAAGTCACGTTGAACCAAAACAGAACAGCGCACACTTGACGATTACTCCGCACTGTTTTACACCCAACAGGATAGGGCTATTTTTACCCGATCCCGTCAGAAAGGTAAAATTAGCCTCAATGCAAACCCATTGTATGCATGTAACGAGTTGACACAATGGCTTCACTTCACCCCCCCTTGACCAAACCCCTCTTCAATTTCTGGCCACTCAAATGAATTTTCGAGTTTAGACCGGTTGTAATATTTCCTATTATACGTCTGTTTCTTAATCCGTTTAATCAACCGCTCTAGTGGGCGATCCGGTTTCGTGAAGTCGTATTTTTTCCGCAGGCGAAAGGAGTAGTAGTCGGCACAAATTGTTGACACGACTACCTCCTCCCCTTTTTCTGCCAGTGCCGCGATTTTTGCGGTGAGCCAGACCTCCGCTGGTGTTAGCCCCGCATATTCGCAAAGGTCCTGCCTTTCCTTTTTTGTGTACTTACTCAATAAATGGCGCATAAAAATCCGATCTCTTTGACTCTCTCCCAGAAGCTCGAGTTTGGCCAGATCTTTTGCCCGGTTCAGGCCAGGTGATAAGCGGCCTGTGTTAATGAGGTGGTAAATCAACGAACTAGAGATGTTAATCCGTTTTGCCTGATAGACCACTTCCTTGTGGTCAGTTTCTAATGGGGTTTGTTTCGCTCGCATAATGGGATATCCTTTCCTTTTATATTTTTTTTATTAGCGATAACTCCGCTGCAAGCAGCATTGTATTCTCGGCCATTACGCTAAAATTTCGTTAGATTTCATAAAAGTATATAATGAATCCCGTAGCCACTAATCCTTGTTGCTGCTCCCCGAGTAATCAGGCTTTACAATCTTAAATTTTTTAAGGTGTGAGGTTTTGTCACGCTCCGTATTGTGGACATTAATTCCGAACGCTTCGGCCTTATATGGAGAAAAAGACATGACCCCAGGCCTATCATCAAAAGTAGTAACAAATTTTGCAGAGTGGAATCCAGCTTGAACATAATACGGAGCGACCGATCCATATTTTAGCATTTCATCTGAAATATAGATTAAAAGTTTTTTCCGGTCTTCCTGCGACTCAAACAGTAATTTCTCCGGTGCATTTTTTTCGTGAGCCAATTTTTTGAAGCAATCGTAAATTACGTTGAGCGTAAAATATATATGGCCATCTTTTGATGAAACCGCAAATCTCGTATTGTCGGTATAAAGATTTATGTACTTTATTAGGTACTTAAGGAATTCAGCCGGATCAAACCAAGACAAGCAAATTTCACTGCTGTACGTTTCAATGTATTCTTGCTCAGCTGAAAAAGTAGTAATGCTTGCGAGACGTAACTCACGTTCCCTTGCTTTTGCATCTGCAGTAAGCAGCCTGGAAGTCAAGCCGGTTGTTCCATGATGTTTTTTATCATGATGCTTGCGAACCGCATCAAGTAGCTCTTTTTCATTTTCAATGTGCATCCGTCCATTGATTTTGGACATCAAGATTTGAGCTCCGTGCGGTGCGTGATCGCCCGTCGTATAGTTTTTTTTGATGTACCGCTTAAGCTTCGCTATGTCATGACTCAAGCATGCGATGAGAGAAAGACAATAGAGGGGACCTCCACGGTCCTTTGCGGGTACTGAGCCGATATATTCTTGACCAGTGTCTAGGATGTGCCGCCAGAGGGGGACCCGCGATAAGGTTTTGTAAACTTCATCACTCAGGGAGTTGTCGTGTTCTTTAGGGCTATTTGCCACGCGAACAACTGATGACGTCAGTTGTTCGTCCGGGTTGTCATACTCCAGTAGCACATCCTGAACGATTGCCAGGTATGGCTCCTGCAAGTTTGCACAATTGACGGCCCAAAATTCTTGAATTTCGTCGTTATGAAAATATCTTTTGTTTGGTGCTACAGTTGGGACTTCGTATCCAGTCCTCTCAATAATTAATTTTGTGTCCTTTGATTCAGGCATCCAGGTATGGCAGATGTCCTGTACCCTTAGTATCCTTTTTTCAGGGGGTTGGGATACCGTAGGTGTTTTAGAGGAAATAAAAAATTTTAACAGCCAAAGAAACGTTGTGCAGCCGAGCAAAAATATGAAATGGTGAAAGAAATCGTACATTTTTGTTACCTCCATTTTGGATTTACCTCTGGAATGCAATCACTCTATCGGGTTGGCTGTCTTACCCCAAACGTGAGGTCTCCGTTGACACTGCTGACTGCCCCGTTATCTGATAATCCAGGTTGTATTCTGAGCTCTACAATATTCGTGCTTATGGTATTCCCCCGCGAATAAACCAAAATTTACCATTAGAGTGTTGAGAAAAATATAATCTACCAGTTTTTACATATGTGATTCGCCAAGTTTTGGCCTTGAGGAATCGGCGATTCGTTCGGCGTTGGTAAAAAGATGTTCACAGGAGTGACCAGCAGTTTATTTTTTGGTTTGTTCGATGGGTCCGAAGAAGCAGGTTCTCTCTCAGACAGAGACTTGGCGTGGCCCGGAATCCGTGCGGCCACCTCCACACGCAAAATAGCATTAATGATTGCTACCCTTTGTCGTGGCGGTCCCAGCTTCTCTATTTCCGCCAGTAACGTCGGCTCCGAAATAAATACACTGAAAACCAGCCGGTTTTGCTGAAGGGTCGGCTGCCTAAACATGTAAGATGTTGCAACAAAATCGCCGTTATTTAAAATCTCTCCGAGAAGATATTTTACGTATCCAGCGCGATCCTGAGGCGTTAATTGCCTCAGGTATTCAATCGCCGAGTTGTTGCTCAATAGTACACGTATCCTCATCTTATCCCCCGACCTGAAAGAATCCGCGCACATTGGCAAATTCAGGCATAGGCGGAACATAAACTTTGGATCTATACTCACTGGGTATTAATTCAGAGAGATAATATGCGCCACCGCCAGAAAGGATGAGTCTCTGAGACTGGTTGAAGTATCTGCCAAAATCGTTCTTCAGCGTATTGATTAACTCATCCAGGTATTCAGCCATAATTGGCTCAGCCAACTCTTTGATATTGATTTGACCGCCGACATCGCCGCGAATGGCACCGCTAACGAATGCGGCATTCAGACTGATCAGATCGAGGTTGTACCCATGCTTCACCTTGAGTGCGTTTATCAGTTCTTCCAACGGCCTTGAAATCCCCATCTGGTCATACTGCCGGGATCCCTCCTGCTGAGCTGACAACCCGTTATAACGTAGTGAAATTACAGTATTAAACCCGACATCGAACACATACCCGTCCTCGTTTGAGTCGGGGTTCGTTGTGGTGATATAATCAGCAAGCGTACCCATCCCTTGTGGAAAAACTTTTACGTTATCGAATTTGTAGGTGATCCCGTTCACTATGAACAACGCCAAGCGTTTCTGAAGCTCTTCCTGATACTTGAAGTGTTCAAACAGTGGGAGGCCAACGACAAGGATCTCTGGTATAGCATCCAAACCCGACAGAATGATAGAATGAGCTACGAGTAATGGTGCATAATCCAAAAGGAAAGAGATATCTCTCAGATATTTTTTTGCGTCTGATTTTACAGCATCATCGCCGACTCTATAGTCGCGGCCGTTGAATGTGTACAGTCCCTCTTCCCGTGCCCCTTCAAACCCAGCAACTTTTTTGGCAGCAATTGCCGTTGGAAATTTGAAACATTTTTCACTTGTCATGCATTTGCAGTAAGAATACCCTTGGTCAACAGCGAAAATCGTCTTGCCCACAACATGAGCGATAACTTCTTTCTGCTTTTCGTTTCTTTTTTTCATTTTAGGCTCCTATTCCTTTTTAGTTTTTCTGGTTGAGATCCGCTGCCGCACTAACTACACAAAGTTTTACAACTCCCAAATTCACTACCATGCGCTACGCTTTTCTGTGATCTGTTTTAAGCAAGTACATCGACATACTACATGCTACCATTTGCTACCATTTGCTACCATTTGCTACCATTTGCTACCATTTGCTACCATTTGCTACCATTTGCTACCATTTGCTACCATTTGCTACCATTTGCTACCATTTGCTACCATTTGCTACCATTCAAGGCACCAGACTTGAAGGCCCCCCCCCTCTTTCCCTAAATATCTTCACGTTAAAAATTCAGCGGTTTGCCCGTTTCGGCTTGACTATGATGAACTCGGAAGGTGGACAATCCGTCGCAAAAGGTGACTTGAGAGGGGGCTTAAAACGCAAAAAGGCCGATCTCTTGGAGACGATGGCTGAGATGCTCATCGCACAATAGGGATCGGTCTTTATGGGTCAAGCAATTGATAGAGGGAGGGTTTTGGACGTAAAAAAAGAGGCGCCAACAAATGTTGGGACTCCTAGAGAACGAAAAAATCCCTTATCTGAAAAACATCACCGTGAAAGTAACCAGAAGTGGCTATCGGTACGGGCGGAAGCCGACTGCGGGGTCGGGGGCCTTCAAAAATGAAGGGAGGCCTAGAAAGGCAAAGAATTACGTTTTCATGATACTCTGCCGTGAGACGAAAGTCAATACAAAAATTTCACGGACAAAATGAGGCCTAGTCATGAGGAGCTAATTACCAGAAGTGACTCGTGATGCGGCAGACTTTTTGAACGGTTTGTCAGACTTGGAACTGGCAGGCATCAGGGAAATTGGTGCCTAAAAGTGAGGTTAACGCTAGATGGCAAGGGGACAGTGGACTCTGAGGGGTTGGACTGGGTACGGCTCAGGGTCTCGATGTTGGGGCCGGGGGCATGGTTGCTAATATTCAATTTAAAGTGCTGGAAAAACGGATATGTCACTAAAATTGCGACAAAAATCGGCATAAACTCTAGATTTAATCATGGTAGTCACAAAAATACCCATGAAAACAACTCATTATGTGCGCAACTAGCTACCCCATTATATATTCTTATATGCTTGAAGTATTCAGCACGGCATCTAACGCGATTTTGACTCAGGGCGTTTCGCAAAAAGTCATTTTACAGGCCAAGCCAACTGAAGCTGGTCCCGTTCCTTTGATCTTACCCAACTTCTGCAGACACCTTGTTGAACTAAACCGCGTTGCGGTAATTTAAACGCAAACCTAAGCGTCAAGACAGAGGTGTGAGGTGACCTGGAGCTGCCTTTTTGCGTCTTTTCGATCTGCATGGACTTTCGTTTTTCCTGCTCATGGCTTACGAGCCAATCCCACAGGAAAGAAGGACCATGACCGAGTTGAGACGAAGGATGCTGGAAGACTTGCAACTTGCCGGCTACACACCGAAGACCCAGAAGAGCTACATCGATGCAGTTCGCGGACTGGCAAAACATAACAAACGGTCTCCAGACCAGTTGTCTGAAGAGGAGGTCAGGTGTTTTTTCCTTCATCTGGTCAACGTGCGTAAAGCTGCCAGGGCCACCATCACCATCTACCTTTGCGGCATCAAGTTCTTCTACGAGACCACCCTCAAACGCACTTGGAACATTTTCGATCTTGTTCGACCAAAGCATGTTAAGAAGCTTCATGTGGTGCTGTCGGGCGATGAGGTCCGCACAATCCTTTCGTCGATTCGCAAGCCGGTGGCGCGGGTGGCGCTCACCCTGATTTATTCCTGTGGACTGCGGGTCTCCGAAGCTGCCAAACTCAGAATTGAAGATATCGACAGTGAACGCAGTCTGCTCTGGGTGCGCAACGGCAAAGGAGGAAAGGACCGCAGCGTGCCCCTCTCCGAGCCGGCCCTGGCATGCCTACGCGAGTTTTGGCGCACCACCAGGCAAAAGGGTGGTTCTTTCCAGGACCAGACGGTGGACACGTCAACATCGCTACCATTCAGAGCTCGTTTAAAGCGGCTCTCCTGAAGGGTGGCATAAACAAGTCCGCATCCGTCCATAGTCTGCGCCACAGCTTCGCTATCCATCTTCTGGAATGCGACGTCGAAATCCGCATCATTCAAAAGATACTTGGTCATGAGAGTATCACCACCATCTACCGCCCGACCGCGTGCGGATCGGCTTATTTATGGGCCTTCTTCTTCCGCTGATCCCGGAGTACCCACAACAGCAAACCACCAAAAATAATGATCATCGAGCAGCCGACGGCGATGACAGCATCCATTACAGCTCCTTCCCAACGGGTTTACCGAAGTCGGTATCTGCGAAGTCGTGCCTATTTTCAGGGGTTACCCCCGACACCAGGGCATTTAAAGAATACACCGGAACTTTAGTCGCAGGATCTTCAAAGACTTCAGGGAACGGTGGTGCCGTCTTCAGCCCGTCCCTGTCCAGCGCCCCAGCCTTGTACTCCCCGACTGCCCGCTGCACCACGGAGAGGCTGGCCTTGGCTTTCTTTGCCACGCCACGCAAAGACAAACCATCGTTGTGCAGCTCGATGATCTTGCTGATGGTCGATTCCGGGACCTTTTCCCTGCCGATCTGCCGCCCTTTCGACCTGGCGTTTGCAATCCCGACCTTTACCCTCTCTTGGATTATGCCTCGCTCAAACTCCGCAAAGGCGCCCAGGAGGTGCGCCATGAGCTTACCGGCAGCTGTGGTCATGTCGATTTGCTCTCTCAACGAGATGAACGCAACCCCTAGGTCCTGGAACTCGTTGAGCAGGTGAAGGAGGTGAAGGAGGTGAACCAGGCTGCGCCCCTGCCGGTCGAGCTTCCAGATAATGACTACATCTATCTTCCTCGACTTCGCTGCCTTAACCAGGTCGTCTAGGGCAGGACGCTTCGCCTTCGCCCCAGACACCCCCTGGTTTATGTATTCGGTGAACTCGAACTCTGTCACCGCCGGTGTAGTATTGACCCACCCAGCGCCGGTTTGCTGACCCACCTACCGTTTTTCGCCCTTTACCTGCTCCCTCCTATTTATTGACCCACCTCTTTTGCCCCAATTAGTTTAATAATTCCCATCGTTCTCCAGAAGGCCATTAGAGGCGAATTCTCGAAGCTCATTCAATTGCAGATTCACGTCCTGACCCTTGTCCGTGGTTGAAACTCTGGCGTACAGTGCGGCTCTCATTTTTTCACCCCTTCCGGATCTGCAGGTGCCGGGACCACCTCTTCAAAAATGACTTTAAAAAAATGACTTTACCTGTCGCATGGAACTACCGAGACGCGCGGTGATAGTCGCGGCGGCGAATTGTAACCGCCAGTGAGATAGAATCCACCGGATCAGTGGTTTCTGCCGTGGGTTAGCTATAATTATATCATTAAGTGATATACCGCCTCAACTCTCTTGTCGCAGAGCGGGCAGACCGGCTCCAGGAGGTGAAACCTCTTGGAGCCGACCGTCAAATCTCTAAAGCTAACTTTGTTGTCTAACAGGTTGATATCCTGACCGCAGCAGTGAGGCCTTTCCTGTCGTACCGTGCGGCCTTGGAACACCTCTTCGGAGTACAGCGCCGTAAGGAACTTCCTTTTTGCTCTTATTTCTTGTCCCCGTGTCATCAATGCCACCACCACCCATATCCAGGCGAGCCGCAGTCCATATCCGCCGTCGCCGGCGACATACCCAGGAAAATAAGAGCCTTCCGGAGCAGCCACGAAGCGCCAATGAAGAGCCAGTAGCAACCGACGACGAAGGCCATGAAACCCCAAAAAAAGAACCCCTTTGCCCACTCTCCGTCCACGGCACGGAGCAGAAGCATCGGAGTTGCGAAGATCGCTCCAGCCACCACGAGTTTTGCTAACAATTTCAATATCATTTTAACTCCTTGCCTCAATCAATCCCTATAATCATGCGTTATTAGCTCCGGATCTTCCCGGGTCACCGCCACCACCACCCATACCCCGGCCCGCCGTACTCCGCATCAGCAGTTTCTGGATTCATACCCAGGAGAATCAGGGCCTTACGGAGCAAGAAGGTCGTGAGTACAAACAGTTGATAGGCGCCAATCACAAAAGCTATGAACCCCCAGAAAAAGCTGACGATGATCCAGCCGCTACCGGGAGCCCGGGCGTCTACTTGGCCGCTCGAATATAAGAACCACGACACTGGGACGACGATCAGGCATACAACTGCGAATTTTGTCAGTAATTTCACCATAAATTTAGACATTTGCCACCTCGTTAGTCTTTGTTGGTAATCCTCTTTGGTGAATTTGGCGGCATGTCCCTCTGCTTGGCAAATCCGGGACAGGAACTTGAGGACGGTTTCAAGGCCGTGATCCTGGACTATTGCCTTAATGGTTTTGATTTCACAGACCCAGCCATTTCGCTAAACAGATCAGTGCGGTCATCAAACAGATATACGGCCCCAGGGACGGAGAAAAAGAACAAGACCGACACGCGACTTTCCGCTCGTCAAAACTCGACATCGAGCCACCCTCCTGCCCCGTCCAGCCGTATGCAGTCAGCGCCGACAAGGTGCAGAATTCGCGATAAGTCCGCGACTACGTTCCCGATGCTGTATAAAATAAGGTGGTTAGCCGCTTCCTTTGCAGCCTTTGCCTGATGAATGTTAACCACGCGGCCGTCATCCTCGACTTCCCCTTTACAAAAAATGGTTTGACTGAATTGGTAATAGACACGATCATCTTCCGCCACATAGAATTTTCCTGCATTATCGGCTTGGTTGTTCAGATAAGAGACCTTTCCTTTTAGTATGTTACCCTGAATTTCTACAGGGAGCAGCACTAGGAGCGTTATATTCCCTTCCCGCTCCCAACTCCATGTCTGCACTTTGCAGTCGGCAATCATCGACTGTAAGGACCATCGAGGCACCGGCAGGGGGAAGGTGATCATTTTCCGGATCGGATTGTCTGTATTGAGAAAGTTACTTTCGAGCCTTAGGATTTCACTTGGATCCAGGGTGCGGAACTTCACGTGCAATTTGTCGCTGATGTTAGTGGATAGCAGTTGCAAAGGGGTCATTCTTACCTCATTTGTTTGTTATTTTGCATAATCACAGGATATCCGAATAAGGTTCGTCGATCCTAGAAGGGCCGGTCACTTCCATTTCATAGGTGCATTCACACGAAACAGGCGAGGCGCCGCACTCAGAGTAAGTATCGGAGTCGGCAAATATATCGAAGGAGTCACGACTTGGTTCCCAATCTTCATTTCCCATCGCAACTGCAGTACCTGGGGCTATCGGAGCATTCCCATAATCTATGGCCGAGCAATACAACCAGGATATAAACGCTGGTACTAGCACCTACCGCCGCCCCTTTATCAAATAAAAAGACGCGACAGCCAGCAGAAAGAAGGCCCACTGCCATAACATCCGCTGGGAACAGGAGATGCGCCGCACCCGAAGGTAGAATCAGAATCCACGAACAGGGTGCCAGGTTCACGAGCATTTCACCTGTCACTGCTGCTGCGTCCAGGATGTCAATGCAGGGCGCACGTCTGGACGGTTGGCTATGTAAAACGCTAGCCTTTTACAAGTGCCTGAACATATTTATATAATGGTATTGACCCTGGGTATGGGCAAGTAATCGCTATACCACCCTGTGGTCGCCATCCCGTAGCTAAATTTTCACCCACTTTGTCTACTACTTCCTGGGGATCTGTGCTCTGAATTATTTTATACTGCATAGATTGCGTCCTTTCAATTGGCTCAACCGGCTTTGCCACTGGTTCGGGCTTCCGCCCCAGCCCCAGTCGCTCAAACTCTTTTTCAATGTCGTTGCTCATCAATGTCCTTTGGATCGTCACTATTTACAGATCGTGTTGAAAACTCTCACATTCTCTCTTGTCAGAAGAGCCTGAGGTGTTGGTCCGTTTTTGACCAAACTGGGTCCGTTCCTAGCCGGCGGTGGCACGCTCCGACTTTTCATGTTTATGCACATTTTTTCTTTCCCCGATGTATAGGGTCATGTTTTCCCTTTATTTGGGGTTTTATCCTCTCGTCAGTTCACCTATATGAATCATACTATTCATAATCGTGAATTGCAAGCAATAAATTCACTACTGTGAATATGCCCTTGATACATATCCAGGGAATCTGGTATATAAACGTCATGGACGAAACAAAAAAAAACAAACACAAGCGGTCAGTAGTCGTTGACACCAGCATTTTTGCCACTCGTGTCCGGGGACTCATGGAGCAAAAAGGGCTTAGCTCGTCAGAACTTGCCGACCAGGCAGACCTTGCGCGCTCAGCGATTACCCAGTTTTTCGCTGGCGACAGGAAACCAAGCGCTGACGCATTAGTGAAATTGGCTGATACGCTGGATGTCAGCACCGACTACATCCTTGGTAGAAGCGGTGAGTCAGAAATCGCGGATATGCTCCAACACGAGAAGATTCGCGAGCTTGTGCGCCTGTTCATGCAACTAACCGTCACGGATCAAGAGAGAGTGACAGAGATGATTCGCCTGATGGTGAAGACGACCCCCGAGAGTCCCTCTCTCTGATTGACATTGGTGGTTTGCTGTTGTGGGTACTCCGGGATCAGTGGAAGAAGAAGGCCCATGAATAAGCCGATCCGCATGCGGTCGTAGCCGATCTAGTTCCGCCCGCAGTTTTTCAATCACGAAGTCCTGCCGGGCGGTAGAATGGTCAGTCACGTGTTTTCCTACAACCGCCATCGCCCTGTCGATAACCCCGCCGATCTCATCACCGTTTTTCATCTTCCTCCATGACTATTTATATCCCAAAAGGAGTGTTCCAAAAACCCCCTCAAAAACGCCTCCCCTGAAGCCCCGTTTCCCGGGGCTTTAACTTTTTCATTTTCGGTGTTCCAGAAAGAACTCTTTTAGGTACACCCTGTTCTTACTGTTCTGCCAGCCAACAGGCGCATAACTCCCATAACAGGAAATGATACCCCCCCTCAACCGGCTAGTTAATGAAAGGTTAGTAATTGGCATTATTGTTATGATTAATTGGTGGGTTCCTATGGCAGGGTTTATTGCTGGGGGTTTATTGCTGGGGGTTTATTGCTGGGGGTTTGTGGCCGGTCGGTTATGTTTCGGAGTCAGTTACATCGGTCTCTTCACCTCCTTGTTTTTCAGTCAATCCTGCCTGTATTATATTGCTTTCACATTAAAACCAAGTATGATATAAGCCTATTGTGATGACCTCTAAAGTGCCAAGAACAGGACTGCACATATGATCCTCAAGAAAGTTATAACAGGTGCGCAAACAGGAGTGGACAGGGCAACTTTGAATGCAGCTATTGGGGTTGGTTTAACTGTAGATAGGTACTGTACCAAGGGTGGACCGGCTAAGGACGGACTTATACCAGGAAACTACCCAATTCAGGAATTGGAAATTACGCAATATCACCTTAGAATTGAGAATAACGTTGTAGTATCAGATGGTACGTTGATCATAAACAAGGGGCCATTAACCCTTGGGACTAAGCTGTCCTACGACTTTTCGGTAAAGCATCTTGTGCCATACCTCATCGTCCAGTTGGATGCTGAAGAGGTGATTTCAGTATCTGATGTGATTAGATGGATACATGGACAGCAGATCTCAACTCTCAACGTAGCAGGTCCAAAGGAATCAAAACTTCCTGATGGAATATACAAAGAAGCATTTTTCTACCTTGAACAGCTATTCACTTCGCTAAAAAGTTCTTGACTTGGCAGTGGCCCTGATAGGTGCAGCTACTGCTATTTTCCCCCCCGTGCCGGCCAGCCTACCCCGGCCCGCTACCTGTTCCGCAACTCTGACAGGGAGCGCTCCAGCTTCCCGATCTCCCTTGCCATCACCTGCTGCGACACTAACGCGATGCCCGCCGTTTTTCGCATGATCACCAGCGCGCTTCGCATGGGTCGGCATTGATGGCGGCTACGGCAAGGAGCCTCCTCGGTATCGAGCGAGCCGGAAATGCTCGTATAGCCAATTAGCCGCAGTAGAGCAAACCCGCACCGGGTCACGCCGGGAATACGCGGCGCAGCACGAGGGATGCCTCAAGTTAGACTGGCTGCGGTACTGAAAGCGACAGGGTCCAATATCCTACGGGCAACTGCGTTTAAAAACAGCGAAAACCGAATGGCCGCCTAAGGGTCGGGCCAAACCTACGATTAGGCCCAGTAGAAGCTGTCAAAAAGCGATATTTTCAGCGGCAAACTGCTTTCTAGAACTGTCTGGCGCTTTGCCCCGCATAGCGGCGTCGAGATCCACATTTTATTGTCAAACCGGGTAATTGATTTTTGCGAGAGCATCAAATTTGAAAAAATTATTCGACTTCAATTCCATGACCTTAGCTCCTAAAGCTTCCTATCTCGCCGTCTCGGTGAGGGCTATTCCTCCCTGAACACCGGATTCGTTACCACCTCGATACCTCCGTCGCCGGTCGCCTCCTCGCGGTAATAGGCCCGGCGGTGGCCGGCGAGGAATGCGCTGTCTGAGAAGGCGAAGCTCCCCTCCCGGGTGGTAAATATCACTTCTCCGTTACGGATGAGTCTCACCGACAACCCCGGCACCGGACGGCTCAGCGCAAAGCGTACCGTGGTCGCCTTCGGGTCGCGCAACGTTTCCCCGCACATCACCCGGCCCGCTTGATGACCCGGCGCGGCAAGGGCGAATTCCTCGACCCGCAGGCAGGGGAAGCCTCCCCCCTGCACCGCCACCATGCGACCGCGAGCCATCGCGTGGACAAGCGCGGCCTTGTCCACGCACTGTGCATAGATCCAGGTGACCACCGCATCGAGCTGCTGCTCTGCCCCGTGGAAGTCAGAATCCCCGAGCGTCCACAGTGGATGCACCCTCTTCCGGTCCAGGTATTCGGAAAGCGCCGAGTCCCAGCCCCCCCCCCCCGGCTCCAGCAGCTTCTCGCGTCCGGCTGGAAGTGCGGCGAAACCGGTCAGCCCTTCCAAAGAGGCGGCGTACTCCGGGTGGGGCTGGGTCTTCGATACGGCTGCCGGCTTTTTGTGCGTCGTGACGCTTTCGGGGTGCGCCTGAAAGACCAAACCGCCCGCTCCGGTAACGTAAGAGACGAAGTCCTGGTAGCGCCTCAAGCCGCGTCCCCTCTCGTAACTGCAGCAGCCCGCATACCGGTCTCCGGGAATGGGCATCTCCTTTAGGACGCCGGGATCCTCCAGGTTGTACACGGTGAAATGAACGTCCCAGTCGTGGAGAAAGGGAGGGAAACCGCTCCACCAGGCGTACGGGGAAACCTCCAGCCCTGGGAGGAGAATGAGATCGGAGTTTTGCCGCTGCAGTTCCGCCATCTGGGCGAAGTAGGCGGTGTACCCTATGCGCTGCACGGAGGGGTCGCGAAAGCAGAACATCCCGGTCCAGCGACCTCCAGATTGTCGTGTTCGGTAATCGCCAGCGCAGCGAGGCCGCGGCTTCGGGCGACAGCGACGAGTTCCTGCGGGGTGAGCACCGCGTGCCCCAGGTTGGTGTGGTTGTGCAGGACCGCTTTGACGGCGTACCCATCCGTCACCGCGAAGATTCCGGTGCGGAGGCGGCGGCGCGGTAGCTGGCGAGGCCGTTTCGCTTGACGAACATCCCATGCACGCTGCAGCCGTACAAGAAAAAGACCAGCATCAGGAACGGCAACCGTCTCATGCACTCTCCTAGTTTTTTATCATCAAGGATACCATTGCCAACAGCGAGACGCTGAAAATATCCGGTTTCGGCAGTTTCATCGTTAGGAAGAAAACTGATCACCGCGGTCGCAATCCTCAGACCGGCGAAGAAATCACCATTTCAGCAAGGTCGGTGCTGAGCTTCAAGGCTAGCAACACGCTCCGGGGATTCATGTCACCCGGGCGGGTGCAGCGAGGGGAGAACTTCCTCACACTGCGATCAATGTCAAATCGTTCCTTGATTGCCTCAAGACATAGGGCATACTTTGGTTATGGGAGGTTTCTCCATCTCCAGGCGAAGGCTCCGATTCCCCTGTACTCCACCAGGGTAAACTCGGGGCCTTTCGTTTTCCACGGTGCTTTGAGCGTCTTTCCTAATGATAAATGAGTATGAGGGCTTTCGGAGCTATCGCAGGGGCACGTGCCCCCGTGATAGGCCCCCGCACCTGGTCGGCGGACCTGCCATACGGGTTTATTCCCGGCTTTTGATAGGCTATTATCAAAATATCTCAAATCCCGGTGATAGCAAAAGGAGCTGCCTATGGCGAAGATCGGATACGCGAGGGTGAGCACCAACGATCAGAAGCTTGAGGTGCAGCTGGACCAGCTGGGAAAGGCCGGGGCCGAGCGGATCTACCGGGAGAAGGCGAGCGACGCCGCCCGGACCGAGCTGCTCGATTACGTGCGCGAGGGGGACACTGTGATCGCCTGCAAGCTCGACCGTTTGGCCAGGAGCACCAGGCACCTCCTGGATATCGTGGAGAAGCTCACTGCGAAGAGAGTTACCCTCAAGGTACTAAACATCGATCTGGATACTGGCACCCCCACCGGCAAGCTGATGCTGACCATGCTCGGCGCCATAGCGACCTTCGAGCGCGAGATGATGCTGGAGCGGCAGGCCGACGGCATAGCCAGGGCGAGGCAGGAGGGGAAGTACACCGGCCGCGAGCCCACGGCCAGGGTAAGAGCATGGAGATAATGGAACTGCCTGGGGCAGGGGAAGACAAAAGAGAGTGTTGCCTCACAGCTGGGGATTGGAGTTGCGTCTGTCTACCGGATTGCAAAAGAGCATAAGGCCAGTGCTTGAAGGTTTCTTATTGGAAGAGTCGGTTTGTTATCCCCTCGGCAGGTCCCTCAGATTCTGTTGGACGAGGCCAGGACCGAGCCTGAGGAAAGGGAAACATTGGCCCGGGATCTGTGATCCATCCATCAAGAGTTGCTTGACACCATCTATAGATACGATATAGTTATCTTAGCCTGTTTCCGAAAAGGTTAACTTGAAAGAAATTTCAAGGACGCAAAGCTGACGGACCCGTTATCTGAAAAATAGCAGGTAGCCGAGCTGCCGAAGAAACAGGTGCATATTCAGAAAGGCCACCCATCATTGGATGATGGGTGGCCTTTCTCCGTTTTGAGTACGGTGTTTTTTGTTCACCGGAAAAGTGGCGCAGATAGTTCTACGGGCAGGCGTTGTCTCGGCTACCATCATCGTTAGAGTCCGCCTCGCTACCCGGTGGCTGGCCAGCCTTCCAGGGCGGGGGTCTCACCCGCTAGATTACACGACCTTGCCCGGCCGCAACCGAATATCAACTTTTTATCAATAGTTTAGATTGGGATAATGTCAGTCAGGCAGCGATGAGGCTTATGCTGAGGGTGTCCCGTATCACCTGCAGACTCTTCTTGAAGTCGATCGGTTTGGAGATAAAGCCGTCCATGCCGGCGGCGAGACAGCGCTGCTCGTCCTCTTTCGCAGCGTGAGCCGTCATGGCTACGATAGGTGTGTGGCCGCCGCGTTCCCGCTCCTTCTCTCGTATGACTCCGGTCGCCTCAAACCCGTTGAGTAGCGGCATCTGCACGTCCATCAGAATGAGGTCATAGGCACCCTTTTCCCACATTTGAACCGCCATCATGCCATTTTCGGCCAAATCAACCTGGTAGTTCGCCACCGTTAACATCTTTCCGACGAGTGCGCGGATGGTCGTATCGTCTTCCGCAAGGAGCAGATGCAGCACCCTTTTCACTTCCAGCGCAGGTGGTGTGTCGTGGTGCGTGGCCACGACTTGAATACCGCTCTCTCGGATACTCTCCACCAAGGGGATGGTAAAAGAGAAAGCGCTTCCTGTTCCCTCTTTGCTTGTGACCGTGATTGCCCCCCCCATGAGTTCAACGAGCTCCTTGCTTATGGCAAGACCTAGGCCGGTGCCGCCATAGCCGCGGGAATGTGAATCGTCCACCTGACTGAAGGAGTGGAAAAGGAGGTGTTTTTTGTCGTCGGGAATTCCGATCCCGGTGTCGGTGACGGTGAAGGTGACGTCCCGCTTACCACCGGGTATGCCGCCGCCTGCCGAGACCCGGACCTCCACCTTTCCTTGTTTAGTGAACTTGACCGCATTGCCGACCAAGTTCGTCAGGATCTGATTTATCCGGGTCTGGTCGCCGAGCATGTCCTGGGGTACATTAGCAGCTACGGTGAAATCGAGGCCGATCCCCTTGATCTTCACGACGGGATAAAGGATGCTGAGCGTATCTTCCACGCACTTTCGCAGCGAGAACGGATTTACTTCGATTGACAGCTTTCCCTTCTCTATTTTTGACAGGTCCAGGATATCGTTGAGTATTCGAACCAGGGAGTGTGCCGATGCATGGGCTGCGCTGATGAATTCCCGCTGCTCCTCCTCGAGATTGCCGGAAAGAGCCAAGTCGAGCATGCCGATGACACCGGTCATCGGTGTGCGCAGTTCGTGGCTCATATTTGCAAGAAACTGGCTTTTAGCCTGAGTGGCTGCCTCTGCCAGCACCTTGTCTTGCCGAAGCAGGTCGGACGCCCCTTTCTCCTTTTGCAGCACATCGGCTGTCGCCTTCACCTTTTGAAACGCAGCTTCTGTTGCACTTTCCACTTTCAGGCGTGCAACCTCTGCCAACTTTTTCACCCTGCCAAAGGATAAGTCGGCGGATCCTTCCCCGCGCTGAAGCGCCTCTGCAGCCTTGGCTGCATCTGTAACCTTCTGACGCGCCTCACTGGTAGCTTTCTCCACCTTCCTGCGCGCCTCCGTGGCCGTTTCTTCAAGTCTTTGATGCGATTCACCGGTCGTTTCTTCAGCCCCTGGAGGTAGCTCTTCGGTTTCCTCCACCTTCTGGAGCGCCTCAATCACTGCCTCTTCCACCTTCTGGAGCGCCTCAACGGCTGCCTCCTCCACCTTTTTGAACGCATCCTCGGCCCGCTTGCGGTCGCTGACGTCAATCAACGCAATACGGCATTCCATACCTGACGCTGCAGATACTGCCTCGATTTGCACGCTGACCTGCGATACCCCGCCCCTTAAGAGGATTACCTCACAGGTCTCTTGGCTGAGGCTCGTAAAGACCTTGTGGAGAAAGGTCGTAAGGATCGGACGGCACGCTTCGGCGATAAAGAGCTGTAACTGCTGGCCATTCAGGCGAGAACATTCAAGCCCTAGAAGCCTGGAACCGGTGCGGTTGATGTTGCGTATGGTTCCTTCGCGGTCGAGGGCCAGATAACCCACTGGAGCATAGTCGTAAAAGTCGGCATACATCTCGAGCACCGATTCCACTTCGGCCCGGGATCTGCCGAGCTCCTCATTCAGGGCCTGCATTTCGAGCTGGTTGGCCTCAAGTCCATGGAGCAGCCGGCGTACCTCGTCTCTTGCCCCGGGTTCTGTTTGCGCGTCAACTCCTTGCCGAGTCTCTATCTTTTGGCCTCGTTCTAACTTGCTAATTACATGAACTTTTTTTCTTACCATGACACCCCCACAAAAATTCCCCAAGCCGATTGTCTTGTCGGCGACGATAACATTCTGCCGCATTAAGCGCCGCCTATAAAGGCCTATTACGAATATCAACTTTATTCTAAAACTGCGACACGAGGCTGTCTGCAGAAGTTGTCCCCACATGATCAAACGGAGGGGGACCACCCGTGTCACCGGGTGAATCTAGGGGCCTGAATAAAGAGCGGTCCTGACAATGCAAGCCCTCCCAATTCGGATAGCTCGGCACGCGCCATTTGATCCGCTCCGGCCGGTCGCTGCCGTTGGTGCGCAGGTAATAGATCAGCTCTCCCCGCGGTGCCTCGGTGCGGGCAACGGCTTCTCCGCTGGGAATGTGAGGCATGTAGCCCAAGGAAAGCGGACCGGCAGTAAGGAGGAGGCGGTCATTGAATTCGGTGCAACGGAGATAAACGGCAAACAGGCTTATTTTGTCCGGGACAATGGCAAAGGATTCGATATGGCGGATGCGGGCCAGCTCTTCATACCCTTCCAGCGCCTCCCTGGCGCCGAAGAGTTCAAAGGTTTCGGCATAGGCCTGGCCACCGTGGAGCGGATCATCCAGCGGCACGGAGGGCGGATATGGGCCGAGGGGGAACCCGGTAAGGGAGCAACATTCTATTTCACGCTTTGAATTCCTTCCCCGTGTTACAGGAACAGGGAGGACGAGTACCCTAAAGCTTTCCACTGTCAGATTGAAGTACCCCTAACCTGACGTCAGCCAGGGGTGGGAAATGCGTAAGAATCAGGGTCGGGATTCGATTAAATTGACGGCCCGACAGATCATCTTAGACCCTATCTGGACACGTAGGGCCATACGAGTAGACATAGAAAAGGGGGGGCTGGCCGCCTACTTTTTTAATATCAATGAGATCTATGATCTTTCCACCGTAGTTGATACCAACGTCGATTTCACCCTCACTCCGGGCGATTGGGGGCCAGACTCTGGCGCATGGTTTCTCTAAGTGTTGACAGATTGTACGGTTTCTGGATGAAACCGGCCAAACCCTTGCCTATGAATTTCTGAGTAACCTCTTGTTCATTATAGCCGCTGGACATTATCACCTTGATGTCGGATTTTATTTGTCGCAGTGCCCGGAACGTCTGTTCGCCGTCTAGGTGCGGCGTGGTAAGGTCAAGGATAGCGCAGGTTATACTCTCCTGATTAGCAAGAAAAAGGTCAAGACCTAGCTTGCCATCAATGGCAGTAATAACGTTGAATCCCAACGCCCGAAGCATCTCGCTTGTGATACCAAGGATCGTGTCTTCATCATCAATCAGAAGTACGGTACCGCTCCCCTGCCAGTTACCATCGTCGCCTGTGTTGCCATTGAACAAGTCGCTAGGACGTGGCTGATGTACCGGGTATGCCAACCCAGAAGACGAGATAGCCATGCCAATGCGCTTCAGGTTGACGTAAAGGAAGGCGGACCGAGGTGGTTCGGATTCAGCATCAAGAGACAGAACAGCCCCCGATTTCTCAGGGGCTGTTCTGCTCCGACATGGTCTGATTTCACACTCTGGTTACATTCGCAGCCTGAAGCCCTTTCGGTCCCTTAACGACGTCAAAAGTGACGTTATCACCTTCAGCCAAGGATTTGAATCCGTCGCCGGTGATTGCGGAGAAGTGGCAGAAAACATCTTCACCACCGTCCTGTTGAAGAAAACCAAACCCCTTGGCATCGTTGAACCATTTCACCGTCCCCTTCGTCATCGCGTACTTCCTCCTGATTTCTTTTTGAAAGATATGATCCGGGACTTCCCCCGGACATCCAAGACCATAACAGGTTTCCATACATATGCAACAGCGATATTGGCCCACACAAATCTTTCCGATATCCCCGGTGACGATGCCGAGGCGCAAGCTCACTGCGGCAGCACGGTGGGGGAACGCTCTCCCCCCTACTGCTCGGCATCCGGCGCACCCGACCTTCCCACAGCACCCGTCTCACCGCACACATCCTGCCCCCTCCACACAAGTAACCTCGCCAGCATGCCCCAAGACCATCTCCCGGTACAGGCCAGACATGGAAGCCGTGGGCAGCAATCCTGAATCCACTTTCCCGGTGTTATGTTGGAAATGGTGGATTCTGTTGACGGTCCCCCCGTTCCACGAAGCTCTCTTTTGACTTTTACGTCATACAATCGGAGATTTACGTTCGAAGAGCACTCAGGCTATTTATGGCACGGTAGATGCGTTGACTACCATATAACAGAGAGGAGGTTACGCCCATGTGGACTTCTAGATTTCGTATTCGCCCTGTATCGCACTGCAAGGAAGGTTGCAGTCTTTAGCACGTCGAGCTTATTGACGACGGGCAAAACAGATTACGCCTCTGTAGAAATACAGGGGCTTTTTCATTTTCAGACTTCCTGTCTTGCAACGTAGACTACCCCAAAGAAGCCTAATGAAGTTGGAAGCGCAAGAGATGGGTTTTTCTTCAAAGATATCGGCTCCGTTAGCTGGGATCGAGATCGAGGGCAGTTGAGTGATTAATGATACCCATGGCGCTTTTGAATTAATCTGTATTGCGTTGACCACGACCGGCGGTTTGGGCTATCATCGACCAACGAAACGTTATTTAATGCTCGGGAAGTGGGTCATAGTTTCGGAATGGCGATAACAAGGAGTATGTCAGAATGGGAATACAAGTAATATTGGCAAATGGTGAAATCGGGGATGTCACCGGCGACACGCTTGAGCACTTGATTCGAGAAAACGAGGTAGTCGCTTTCCGCAGATCAGAAGGTTGGGTTCAGATAAGTTGTGATACCAAACGACGCTCCCAGCAACCCTTGACGAGGTTGGGTAACCGGCGGGACGACTTACCGTCCTTGAGAACCGAGTAATAAGATCGAAGGAAAGCCAATGAACGGGGAGAAAAGAAATTGTGCAAGACTGGCCATGCATGCAAAAGCCAACATAAACCTAGAGGATCAGAGCATCGAAGGTGAACTGGAAAACGTAAGCATGGAAGGAGCCTTTGTGACGGCAATCAAGCAGACGGAATTGAATGACGTGGTGAAGTTCACTATCTGCGACACCCCCATCAACGCCAAAGCGAAGGTGGTCAGGGTGACGGACAAGGGGATGGGGCTGCAATTTGAAAAGACCCTTCTCAATTGAAAAGGTGTACTGAATCGTTCTTGGAACTGTTGACCGTTGGAGAGACGGACCAGAACCTCAATTCCGCCTTGGAATCCTCCCGAGAATGCCCCGTACCAGCACAACAGGTTGCTCGGCATAGAACTTTCCCTCCCTTGCGACAAAGTCGCAGTACATTGCATCTTCAGCCTATGGACATAGATGAGCGACTTCCGACATGCCACTTGACCGTCAAGGTGAGAAACCGTATGCTGCGGCTCGGAGGAACCAATTCGTGAACATCATATTCATCCATGGGAAAGAGTCAGATCCGAAGAACTCTGCCAAGGCTCAGGAGATACAAGACAGGTTTCCTGAGTCGATAGTGTCGGTTCCAGACTACAGACCCAAGGAGAGATCATTCGAGGAGATCGATGATTTCTTCAAGGATTATTTGGACGGATTCCCTTCCTCCATAACAGGGTGCTGTATATAATCGGTAGCTCCCTCGGTGGCTACTGGGCATTGAAATGGGCATCACAACTGAACGCCTCGGGCTGCATCCTTCTCAACCCATCTCTCAATTACTACGGAGAACCACCGACTCGGGAACCATCGTTGCCGGTTACCCTACTCGTGTGCAAAGACGACACCGTGGTCGATCCCAAATTCGCTGTAGAGTTTTTCACTGGGAATGCAAAGGTCGTCATCTTTGAAACTGGTGGACACCGGATGGAGAACACGGAAGAGATGCTGGCGGAGATAGAGAAAGCCATCAGTAGTTACCGCGATTGACGATTAGACGGGATCGATTCGAGATCCAGAGTAGCGGGTAATAGGAAAGGCCACCCATCGTCAATAACAATGGGTGGCCTTTTTTAATAAATGCACCTGTTTCTTCGGTAGCTCGGCTACCTGTTACTGCGAGATAACGGGTCCGTCAGCTTTGTGTCTTTGGAATTTCTTCCAAGTTTACTCTTTCGGAAACAGGCTGATACAAACATATCATACTTACAGAAAATACAAAATAGTTTTTTCCAGTGGAGCGCCCATCCGCTGATCACCGCCATCGATCAACTGAAGTCGTAGATCTCGCTCCTGTTTTGGACATTCGGACAACCAGTATCGAGAATAGTGGCGGCGTTCTCTACCGGAGTAACGAGATCAGCCGACTCGTTCCTTGGGCTATTGACGAGCGGCGACACCGGCCACATCTCCATCCATGAGACAGAATCTGCATCAAGGCGATCCGGTATCCCCAACGAGTCGCCGTTAGTGGTGAGGATACTTTTGCAGCATTAGCACGTTTTCCAACTTGTCCACAATACAGCCAAGTGTTTTGTCTGACCGAAGACCCAAGTTATCTTGATGGTTCCATTTTTTGAGCTTTATCGTCGTTAGAAAATCTGCGGAGCTTGCTACAAGTTTCAAACGGCCAGTTTCGGCGAGGTGCCGGTCGATGCAACCGGTCTCACCCAAAAATATGCTGTATGAAGGCACTCCCAATGCTGCCGCTTCTCGGATCATCGTGCCGCCACCGCTTACTACTAAATCTGAGTGCCAGATGAGGTTGAGACCGTTTAGTACGTTATTGGGGATAATTAGCTTGTTCGTCTCCACTAACCCCTGCCATGTCCCCCTGATATCCCTGACCTGTTCCTCGTTGCGCGGCAGCATAACAATGACTGTGCGCGGATCTTCTGCCACGAACGGGACAACGTCCCTAAAAATACTTTCACTTTTGACGTTATGGTAATGGGCGTTGGTCGCTGGCGGTCGTATGGTCACGACAATCTTATCTGGACTTATGCCCAATTCATCGAGAATTCCCTCCGTAGGCTCAAATCTCGGGGCATAAACATCTTCTTTTATACCGGGATATCTCCAAATGTTGTCACATTTTGCTCTGATCGATTTTTCAGGTATGGCATCTGGGATGAAGATATTGTCGTAACGAAGAAACGGGAAATGTAGCCTGACAAATTCATAATCAATCATCATTACCGAGGGGATACCTGCTATTTTTGAAGCGATCACCTGTGATCTTGAACCATGAGAGAGAGCAATGGTCGGTTTATCTCGCAATACTAATGGCACCAGTTGGAACGCTCTGTACAGCAATCCCGAGACTTTGATAAATTTATTTTTCCCATAATCCCTGCCAACCATGACATGAGGGATGTTGTGCATGGTGGCTAATTCACGGAGTTGAAACCTATCACGGGACGTTACCCATACGCGATGCCCTCTGCGTTCCAATTCGGAAATTATTGGAGCGAAAAAAAGCACGTGCGGAGAATTGTCAAGATCTATCCAAATCTTTGATTTCAAATTTCCCATTGGTTCTCCGATCATGATATCAGTCAATAACGCTACAGGCGGCAAAGTGATTCGCGACAGATCTTTTATTAGACCACCCCGAACGTGCGACACAGGGGTATATTCTAGTATTTCACCCTGTATTTGAGCATTTGCCATCCGCGTGTAAACCAGAGGATGCAATATCGGCTGGTTACGCAGTTGGCTAGGATGGAGGTGTTAATGATAAATTATCCAGAGGTTAATAGCAGGAGCAGATAGACCGCATATCTTAAAGAAGGTTATTAGAAATCTCGTGGAGGAGATATACGATCTTACACACGAGCGGTCGCAAAGAACGCCCCAGAAGCCTGTGACACATCCCTAAAGGTCATAGCGAAACGCCAGAACTGGATCGAGCAGGTGACCTGAGTCGTTCCTGACGCTATTGACCATCGGCGATACCCGCTGCATCTCCATTAGATCAGCAGGGAACGATGAAACATATGCGCCAGACCTGCAGGATTGG
>Ga0209125_1000959_pt1 | contig 31236 bp, 29 predicted proteins | sample BarGraIncub1131A_FD_184503 | JGI IMG/M metagenome (GOLD analysis project Ga0209125, IMG submission 184503) | Arctic peat soil microbial communities from Barrow, Alaska - Barrow Graham LP Incubations 11-31A (SPAdes) (version 2) | ecosystem: Environmental > Terrestrial > Soil > Wetlands > Peat... | reverse complement strand
ATATATCCGGTATTTGTATGCCTTGTTTGCCAATTTGTCACTTCCTTTTTATGCGTTAATTATACCATAAATGAGGTTGTTTGTATAGTTTTGTGGCCTAACTCACGACTAAAGTCACGAGAATGCGGCCACTACTCTTCAAAGAAAGGGGGAAATACATGAAAACATTGGTCGTATTCTATTCTTTGGAAGGAAATTCCGAATTTGTCGCGGGAATAATCGCAAAAAAGCTTCAGGCAGACATTGTTAAGTTGGAGACCGTTAAACCGTTTCAGACGGAGGGCTTTGGAAAGTTCTTTAAGGGCGGCATGAGCGTCGTATTTAAATCCAAGCCAAAGTTAAAAAACCAAAATGTTAACGTAAGCCAGTACGACAATATCATAATAGGAACTCCTGTTTGGGCAAGCGGATACTCTGCACCCGTTAACTCTTTCATCAATCAGTATAAGTTTACTGGGAAAAAGGTTGCACTGTTTTTGACCAGCGGAGGGCCGGATGTTGAAAAGTGCTTTGCAAAATTGAAAAAGGCTCTCGGAGAAAATGATTACGTCGGTCAAATCGATTTTATCGAGCCGCTCAAAAAGGGCAAAGACGAAGCTGCCAGAACGACGGAAAAGTGGGCTGAAGGTCTAAAATTCTGAAATTCGGGTTTCCAATTACAGAATTGATATAAAAAAGAGAGAAGAAATTGCTAAATCCGCAATTTCTTCTCTCTTTTACGGCTTTATATTACCACAAATCGAGCAAAAATACAAGTCTTGTGTTCCAACATATTTGGGAACATACTATATAATAGAGGTGATGATAATGGAACAAGACTTTTCTCTGGAACCCGTAAGGATACAGATGCTAAAGGAAACTCAAGAGCTTCGCGATGCAAACGAGTTCAGCACAAAATACGGACTGTCATTATCCGAAAATCAAATTCAAACCCTTGTTCAGCGGCGCTTTGACGCGCTGAAAGATGTGGGGAGGATAGAGTTCGGCGAGGGAATTCTTAAAAAGCTTATCTACGCTTTCTCAGACTCGACATATATCTATCAGATAAACTTTGAGGGCACCATTCTGGAGCTGCAGGATGCTTTCTATTATTTCAAAAACGAAACTGACGACAGTCTTTCCGATGATGAGTTGATTGAGTATATGAAAAAGACCTTTGAAGGAAAAGCGCAGGGCTCGATTGAGTTTCTTATCTCAACTTCACTGGAGGAACTGCGGCGTGATGCGCGCCACGGATTTATTGACGATGTGGCGGATGACAAAAGCGACGATATGGACGAAGGTGTGTAATGTCAAATAACGAGCTAACAATATCAAACGGCGGACTTGCAGAGACCTTAACCGAGCAGGAGGAAATTAAAATCCAAGCCAAACTCTGGCAGCTTCTCGCAAGGCGCACCGAGCTTTATACAATGGGTGAGCACAGTTCCGTTCGGGTTGAAACCGCTCAGGAGCTCTTGCAGTCGATTTCATTCTGCCTTGATCTTTATCTGAAGCAGAGCGGGAACACGAAAAAGCTTTTTGTTGGGGCCGACATGGAAGAGCTTTTCGAGCGGGGGCAAAAGATACTCGAGGAAAAGATTGAACTGGGAAAGCGGCTTTACAGTAAGGCTTGCCTTACCGCGCCCGAAATTGAAAACATTTCATACAGGGACACGCTCCGCAATATCGGCGACTTTTTCAAGCATTACGATTATCGATTTTTTGCCCACCTTATCCCCTGCGACATCGACTATCAGCTTTGCCATGCCGTGAAGGATGGCCTGCAGGGTGTTGAATTTATCAACCAGTATCTGGGGCGAATCATAATGGAAAACGAATTTGTAAGAAAATTTGAAAAAGAAAGAGTGGAGAGCCTTCTTAATAGCTACTGCTCAGACTACAAAGGACTTCTTATTAACATTTGTGAGCCGATAGCCGTCAATGCCATTGGGCTTGCGCTTTTACGGGAGGACTGCAAAGCACTGAATATTAAGGCCTCGGATAGAGAACGCCTAAATTCGCTTCTCCACCCGATTACTGTGACTCCCACGAAAAAAGAGCTTACCGATGCTGCGCTTCGAGTCTGTTCGGAGCTTGGAATAAATGACGCTTCCTCAGTGAGATATTTGCGGAGAACAGCCGAAGGGCTATTTCCCCGAATCGAAGCCGCGCTTCCGCACGGAAATCTAGGCGGCATTTTCCTGTCGTTTGATGTTCCGTCAAACGGCACTTGAGGGAAGCGGCAAATGGTGCTGTCATAATAAAAAACATGTTTGGAGTTGGGAAGATGCGCAACTAATCTTGCTTATGTTGAGCATAATGAAATCAAATGCGGTGACACGATACACCGTTTGTTTTGTTACGCTTCGGCAAGAAAGTTGACGTTTCTTATCATATTATATCCATATCATGCCCTGTCCGGGGGCGTGGTATATGCTATGGGCTGCGGGAATTAACTTTCTTGCAGCTTATATTTTTTATGCGACAAGACGCTTCAAGGTCAAAAAAAAGCCCGTTGCCTGAGTTCAGGCATACTTCGGTAATATAAGTTACACGCGGTAACGGGAATGTTTCCCGTTACCGCGTGTAACTTATATTATGACCTAATGATTACTCTTCGTCCTGCAACGCGTCATAGCCTTCTTCGCCGGTGCGAACCTTTACGACATTCTCAACATCATAGACGAAAATCTTCCCATCGCCGATGTGTCCGGTGTAAAGGACTGTTTTGGCCGTTTCAATGACTGTTCTGACGGGAACCTTAGCGACCACGATTTCAACCTGTACCTTAGGCAGAAGATTAACCTCGGTTTCAACGCCGCGGTAGTACTCGGTCTTGCCCTTCTGCATGCCGCAGCCGAGAACCTGAGTAACGGTCATGCCTGTGACGCCGATTTTGCTCATCGCTTCTTTCAAAGCCTCAAACTTGTTCTGCTTTATGATAATTTCAATCTTTGTAATCTTAACATCAGAAGCGACTTGAGTTACAGGAGCTGTGACAAGTGTAACGGGAATTGCCTTATCCACATCAACTTTGAGAGCGGGAGGCGTTACTTTTACGCCGTAATTCTTAAATCTCCTAAGCTGCTTGATTTCCGCGTTATCTGCGGAATCAAAGTCCAACTCTCCTCTGATAAGCTGCTGGTCGGGATAAGCTAGAATGCCCATTTCGGGAATATCAAGCCCTTCAAGCTCATCCTCGGGCGCAACACGGAGCCCCCAGACCTTGTCGAGAATCTTAAAGAAGATGAAGGACACACCGAAACCGTAAACGAGAAGAACCGCGATGCAGATGAGCTGAGCTGCAAACTGGGAAGCGTCTCCGAAGAAAAGACCTGTGACACCACCGGGAACGCCGTTAATGCCGTCACCGTATTTGCCGTCTGCAAAAAGTCCCAAAGCAATTACGCCCCAGAAACCGTTTATGCCGTGGACGGAAATTGCACCGACGGGATCGTCGAGCTTCAGCTTGTTCTCAACAAAAGGTACTCCGATGCAGACCAGAAGACCTGCAATTAAGCCAATGATAAGAGCAGAGATCCCGTTTACGAAAGCGCAGGGGGCGGTTATAGCAACAAGACCGGCCAATGCGCCGTTAGCTGTCATGGATGGGTCGGGCTTCCCAAACTTAATCCACATATAAAACATTGCAACGAGACCGCCGACTGCGCCTGCTACCATTGTGTTTGTTGCGACGACAGCGAGCCTGAAGTCAGATGCGTTAAGTGTGGAGCCTGCGTTAAACGAGAACCAGCAGAAAAACAGTATAATAGTACCGATAATTGCCATCGGAATGTTGTGTCCGGGGAAGGCTCTTGCAGTTCCGTCCTTCTTGAACTTTCCGATACGAGGTCCAAGTACGATTGCGCCTGCAAGTGCGAGCATACCGCCCATGGCGTGAACAACTGCGCTACCTGCAAAGTCAACAACACCGTGTCCTAAGCCGAAGTTTGCACCAAGGGTTGCCATCCAACCACCGCCCCATACCCAGTTGGCAAAGAAAGGATACAGGAACATCGAAATAAAGAACGATGTAATTACGACAGCAGAATATTTGACTCGCTCGGCCATTGCGCCGGTTGGAATTGTAACGGTTGTGTCCATAAACACCATCTGGAAGAAGAACAGTGCATATATGCCTGCATCATAAGTACCGCTGAGCATGAAGCCCTTATAGCCTAAAATTCCGCCGAGACCCGGAATTGAGAGTAGGCCGTTAAGTGCCGAACCACCAGTGCCAAGACCCACAGCGCCGCCGGACCCGCCCATCTGAAGAGCAAAGCCTACTAGGAAATAGCCGACTGCGCCAACGATGAAGACCATGAAGTTCATCGTCATCGTGTGGGCGGCGTTTTTTCCGCGGCAGAAGCCGGTTTCAACCATTGCGAAGCCGCACTGGAAGAAGAAGACCATAAACGCGCAAATCATAACCCATGTAAAGTTTGCACCGTAATAGGCTTTGTTCGCTACGGTTGCGACATCGCTGAGAGTTTCGCTACCCGTTGGAATTACATACGATGCGCCTGTCGGATCAGCGCCCTGTGCGGACGCGGTAATCACGAAGAGAGACGCGATTAACATCACAACAAACAGAACACCAAACATTTTTCTAAATACTTTCATTTTCTACACCCCATCTTATATAATTTACAAATTGCCGATTTGTTTTGCCTATGACTTTGATTTTTTTGCTTTTCTGAAATTGCTCCAGGAGAAAGTGGAGGTGGACTTGTATACCTCGGCTTTCAGCTTTCTAACCGACAGAAAATATCTGGCTCCGAGGAACACTACCACCACTCCGAAAACAACGCCGGGAATTTGAGACGTTAGAACCGGAATGCTGATGTTATTTACCAAACTGTAAACGCTGAAAGCCGCTCCGATTAGAATGATAACAATCGAAACCACGTAGAGCGTCCAGATGGCGGTCAGCTTTTCTTTTCCCACATAGGGCGAATATGCCTGATTCTTCATACTAAAACCTCCTATATAAAAACTTAGTGTTTTCTGCGCTGAATAAAAAAATACAGGGTCAAATCGACAGCCGGATTTTCGGCTGAAACGATTATGACCCCTTTGTCATGCTATAACGCAATATATGCAAGTATATAGCTATTCTGTTTGCAAAAATCGAGAGCAAGAGACTTTTTGGAAAGAAGCAAGGGCGCTGTAAAGAAATTTACAGCGCCCTTGCTTGCAAAAATAATATGTCATACACTCGAAATTGTCAAGGCTTTTTGAACAACATTTCGGTAATTTTGGCTATATGACAGAAAAAACTTGCGTGAAAGTCAGTTCTTTCCGTCGATGAGTATAATGTTTTTGTTCAAATCAATACTTTTCAGTTCACCGGTAACAACGGTTTGTGTTCCTAAAAGGGTCGTGAGTCTAACGGTATTTCCCTCGACGACGACATTTGTAATCCGGTCGGCGATGAATTTTTCGCTTCCGCCACTGACTTCATATGCTGTTGAAAGACACATGGTGTTTTCTCCTATTCTGCCAAAAGCTTTAACGCATCTTCAAGCTTTTTGGTACCGTGATCGTAAAAATGCATAGCTTCCGCGACCGCTTTGGCGGCGTCTTTTTTGTCGGCTGCTTCAAGAGAGTGGAAAAGCTCGTGCAAATCTTCCCCGTGGTGCCGGTTATGGTCAATCATATAGTTAAGCATAGCCGTATTCTCGACTGCACTTGGCTCTTTATGTTCTCCGCCGCAGCAATGATCGTGCTCGTGTACGTGGGTGTGGTCTTCATGCATATTAAAACTCCTTCCAGTTTACCGATTTAAAAATTCAAAACCAACATTTACAAACCATTATAAGGCATAACGTTCGTATTCACAACCCACCCGGGGGGTAGTTTGAAAACATTCCCGTCTATGTGCCAAATAGTCTTTATCCACATTCGCTGCAGTCGCCGTCGCATTTGGGTCTGTATTCCTCCGGCATTATCTCGCCGCGCTTTGTGTAGTAGTCGAGCAGCGCGGTCCTGACACCCTCCTCGGCAAGGAGTGAGCAGTGCATCTTAACAGGTGGCAGCCCGTCAAGTGCCTCAGCAACCGCCTTGTTTGTGAGCTTGAGAGCCTCGTCGATGCTTTTGCCTTTTATCATTTCGGTTGCCATCGAACTTGTTGCGATTGCCGCGCCGCACCCAAAGGTGTTGAATTTAGCGTCAGAAATAATACCGTCATCTATCTTTAGATAGATTTTCATAATATCCCCGCATTTAGCGTTGCCGACTTCACCGACGCCGTCCGCATTTTCTATCTCGCCAACATTTCTTGGATTTGTGAAGTGATCCATAACTTTATCGCTGTATATCATAATTATTACCATTCCTTTCATTACGTTCAGAACACAAATGACCACAAGATGGAAGGGTCATCAGTGTGCATGTTTTTCGGTAGTCCGCAGTGCTGGCAGCACGCAATTAATATCAATGAAGCTTGAAATTTATTTCAGACTTTTTCCGCCATCATCCTTTTCCAAACAGGGGACATTGATCTGAGACGTTCCACTATCGGAGGCAGCTTCTCCAGAATGTAGTCGACTTCTTCTTCTGTGTTATATTCGCTGAGGGTAAGCCGCAGAGAGCCGTGCGCGACTTCGTGAACAAGGCCGATGGCAAGGAGAACGTGGCTCGGGTCAAGTGAACCCGAAGTGCAGGCAGAGCCTGAGGATGCGCATATTCCCACATTGTCCAACATCATCAGCAGGCTTTCGCCCTCAATTCCCTTTACTGAGACATTGACGTTGCCGGGAAGTCTGTTTTTCCTGTCACCGTTCAAAATGACTTCGGGAAGAGGCAGAATTCCGTCGATAAGCTTATCGCGTAATGCTTGAACTTTGGGCATATTTGTGGACATGTTGTCGCAGGCTTCTTTGAAAGCCGCGGCCATGCCGACAATTGCGGGGACATTTTCCGTTCCGGCGCGCTTTCCGCGCTCCTGAGCGCCGCCCTCTATAATCGCGGTTATCGGCAGTCCTCTCCTGCAAAAGAAAACACCTGCACCCTTAGGTCCATGGAATTTGTGAGCGGAAATGGACAGCATGTCGATGTTCTGCTCTTTTACGTTTATGGGAAGATGTCCTGCAGCCTGAACGGCGTCAGTATGGAAAATTACACCCTTTTCGTGGCAGAGAGCGCCAATCTCGCTGATGGGCTGAATTGTTCCGATTTCATTGTTTGCGTACATTATGGTTACAAGTGCTGTATCGGGGCGTATTGCCGCCTCAAGGTCAGAAAGTCTAACCAACCCGTCCTCATGCACATCCAGAAGCGTAACTTCATAGCCCTCTTTTTCGAGCTTGTTCAGCGTATGAAGAATGGCGTGGTGTTCAAATTTGGTGGAGATGATATGTTTTTTGCCTTTTCTGGAGCCTAATACCGCGGCGGTAACGAGAGCCTGATTATCCGCTTCACTTCCGCCGGAGGTGAAGATTATTTCACTTGGTTCTGCGCCGAGATAATCGGCAATGGTCTTTCTTGCGTCAATAAGAAGCTTTGCCGCCTCATTACCGATGTGATGAGGACTGGATGGGTTGCCATAGCTTTCTGTAAAACACGGAAGCATTGCGGCAAGCGCGGTAGGACAAACTTTTGTCGTTGCCGCATTGTCTACATAAATGTTCATTTCCATTCTCCTTTTTAAAGTGTTTACTATGTTATTTATCCGAGCTCGATCATTCGGTCGATGCAGTTTTTTGCCTTTAGGCGAATGTCCTCCGAAAGCTCAATTATTTCTCCGCCGCTGCCCTTAAGGCAATTTAGAACATCGGTCAGCGTGGTAATTTTCATGTTGTGGCAGACGAGGTCTATAGAAAGGGGATAAAAGCTCTTTTCCGGGCATTCATACTGAAGATGGCCGAGAATCGAAAGTTCAGTTCCTATAATGAATTCCTTTTTATCGGAATTTTTCGCGTAGTCCATGATTGCAGTTGTGGACCCGACAAAGTCGGCAAGTGCCGTTACCTCGGGAAGACACTCGGGGTGCGCCAGAAGCAGTGCGTTGGGATGAAGAGCTTTTGCCTTTAACACTTCGCGTTTACCGGCTCTTATATGCGTTGGGCAGCCGCCGGACAGTAGCTTTATGTTTTTTTCGGGAAGCTGATTAGCAACAAATGTTCCGAGGTTTTTGTCCGGAATGAAGAGAATATTCTTGTTCGGAAGTTTTCCGATTATCTTAACCGCCGAGGACGAGGTTACGCACACGTCGCAAATCGTTTTCAAATCGGTAGTAGTGTTAATATAGCAGACAACTGTATAATCAGGATACTTTTCTTTGACCTGCGAAATCAAATCTTTATCCATCTGATCCGCCATCGGACAGCCGGCAAGCGGATTAGCCAGATAAACGGTTTTTTCGGGCGATAGAATCTTAACCGTTTCCGCCATAAAGCGAACACCGCACATTATAACAGTTTTCTGAGGTGCTTTTGCAGCCTGAACGGAAAGCCCGAAGGAATCCCCCGTGAAATCGGCAATTTCGGTTATTTCCCTTGCCTGATACGCATGAGCAAGTATGCAGACATCATTTTCTTTTTTAAGTTGTAATATCTCTTCCTGAAGCTCTTTTATTCCCATTAGCACACGTCCTTTTTGATGTTTGCCCCGTAAGTGTCTTCTGAAAATGCGGGGGTTGTTGTTAACCGCTTAATCCTATAGTACATATAGGACAGCACCACTTATCCTATATCTTGTCAATACTGTGAGAGAGATTATTTTCCTATAAGGCAGATATGTTTTGTCACGAATTATGTGATTCAATGCAGGTGTCGCCTCCTGCGGAAACGGTCTGTTTTGCGAGATCCGCAACAGTAACACTATTAAGATATTCTTCAATTCTCCGCTCCAACTCTGTCCACATGGGTAGCGTCGCGCAAGCTCCGGCATTAGGGCAGATGTTTTCTGGGAATTCCAAACATGTAACCGGAGCAAGACTGCCTTCCGCCGCCTTTAGCACGGAGCCGACAGAGCACTTATCGGCGCTCTTTACAAGCTTGTATCCGCCGCCTTTACCTCTGGAGCTGAAAACAAGCCCAGCCTTACCCAATAGCCCGATGATCATTTCGGAATATTTCTCGGAAATTTCCTGACGTTCGGAGATTTCCTTCAGCGGTGTAAAAGCATCAGACTTTTGCTGAGCCAAATCAACCATGATTCGCAGCGCATAGCGCCCCTTGGTAGTTATTTTCACTCTTATCGCCTCCTTTCATTGACCCTATTATACTATAGGGTTTATAGGAATTCAAGTGGCATTTATTATTTCTCTAATATTTTGCAATAAAGCTGATTTGTTTATGAGATAAAAAAACAAAGCTTGCAATTTCCTTTTAATATAGGATAATTAAAACTCAAGGTATTCAAACTGTTTACTGTTACACCCCAACGAATTTGGGGTTTTGGAGGAATACAAAATGGCAGATGTAATCAGCCGCACCGAGCGAGTTTTAAACGGAGAGATGACGATTATCGACTATATATGCGAGGTTTCCGAGTTAAACTCCAGTCCTGCCGACGGGAACGACCGTCCAAGCGATTTGGACTATTGGCAGACGGTTCGTGATGCGCACAAAAACGGCAAGAAACTTGTTTTTATATCAGGACCGGTGCCGACGGAAATTATTTATGCCATGGACTGTGTTCCGCTTTATCTCGATCTTATTCCCTCTCGCATTTCCGGAGACACCGTTCTGACGTCAAAGCTAATAAACGAAGCCGAAACGCACGCTAACCCCAGCCTGTGCTCGCTAAACAAGACAAACACGGGGATTCTGCTTAAAGGAAATCTCGGTCTTGCGCCCGATGCATATGTATCCTTGCCGATTTCCTGCGACAGCGCCCGCACTGCATGCACCGAATTGGGCAGAAATATTTCTGCGCCGACGCTCCATTTTGATATTCCTCTGCGAAAAGACGTGAGAAGCGTAAAATACGTTGAAATGCAGTTTGGAAATTTTGTTGATTTAATTGAAAATATCAGCGGAGAAAAGCTTGATTGGGAGAAGGTTAAGTACCGAATGGAGCTTTCAAATAGATCCGGAATGCTCCTTGAAAAGTGTGCCATTCTTAGAGAGAATAAGCCTTGCCCCATGTCTTCGCGCATGACGATCTGGAACGAACTCATGAATGCCGCGGCGCCGACGGAGGAAATGGAAAAACAGCTCACACGGGAGCTTGATACTTGCACAAAGCGTGTGACGGAGGGATACAGCCCCTGTGCTGACGGCGAAAAGCACCGGGTTTTACTACTCCACAACCTGCTATGGCAGGGCATAGATTTGACGCAGTGGCTCGAGAGCGAATACGGCGCCGTTACTGTGCTGGACGGATTTTGTTACAAAAAACGCGAATATTTCGAGAAGCCCGACGATAAACAGGACTGCATAAGAATTATGTGCGAAAGGATGCTTTCCGGTTCACGGGCGCACGCTGCGGGAGTTAACGGCGAGGAGCTGCTGGAAACGATTGAAGACTTGATGCAGAGCTTTGCCCCAGATATATTTATATTTTTGGGCAGCGTGGGTTGCAGGCATGCATGGGCTGCCACAAAGATGGTCTCGGATGTGATTAACGAAAAGTACGGAATGCCGATGCTCCTGCTTGATATTGACAACACAAACAGATGCTACAAGTCCGAAGACGAGATTAAAACTGCCATTTCCGAGTATATTGATACGGTTATCAACAAGAGATAAGACAAAGAATAAAAGCCGGCATATAGTGGGCGTCGCCCAATGTGTAGGCTCATTCGTAATGCAAAACGACCCCCCTCAGTCACCGCGGAGACTGAGGAGGGTCGTTTTGCAGCTTTTTTTGAGCTCTAAATATATTGAAGAATCTTAATCAGACGATAGTAAAAGCGTATTGCGTCGGCAAGCTTTTCGACCGGAATTCGCTCGTCTTTACCGTGAATCATCTCACGTTCCTCTGTGGAAAGACGCATTCCCGAGAAACGGTAGACATTATCGCAAATTCGTAAGTAATGGCGCGAATCGCTGCCGGCAATCATTAGATAAGGAGAAACCAGAACGTCAGGGAAGCTCTCCTTGATTGCCCTTTCGATTGCGATATAGCCCACAGAATCCGACGGTGAGGACTTCGACGGATCGGAACCGACCAGCGGTATATATTCGATTGCGTCGCGCTTTACAAGCTTCTTAATGCGTTCCAAGGCGCTCTCCCTCGTGTCGCCCTCAAGCAGACGGACATTCATCGTAAGGCTAGCTTCACTCGGAAGAACATTTGCGCCGCGGCTTCCATCCGTCATCGTAAAGGCAACGGTTGTTCGCATCATGGCATTGAGCTCTCCGCCCTGCTTTTTGGTTAGAAGGTTGAGTACGGGAGTAAACAGCCAGAGGTTTGAGAAAATCATTCTGTAAAGAAAAGTGGAGTGCGGAGCTACGATGTGCAGCATCTCTTTTGTAGGAGCAGTTATGCGGAACTTAAATGGCTTGTCGTGGATTTTGCGGCAGGCATAAGCCAGAATATCAACGGGAGAATTTGCGGGAGGCGCTGAGGCGTGTCCGCCCTTTGATACGGCTTTAAGCTTTAGATTCCAGTTTCCTTTTTCGCCGATGCCGATTAGCGCGCAGGAGCGCGTAACGCCGGGAAAAACATTATCTACAATGGCACCACCCTCGTCCAAGACCAGAGCGGGTTTAATGCCGCGCTTTTCAAGCTCATCGACAATTGACGGAGCGCCGCCGCCAAGGACTTCTTCATCTCCGCCAAAGCAGAAATAATAGTCGCGTTCCGGCACAAAGCCCTCTGTGATTAGGGTCTCTGCCGCAGAAAGAACGCTGAGTAGCGTCGATTTTGTGTCCAGCGCGCCGCGCCCCCAGATTTCACCGTTTTCGATGATACCGTCAAAGGCGGGCTTTGACCATTCGGCTTCGTTTGCGGAAACGACATCGAAATGCGCCATAAATACAACGGGAGCGGCATCGGTTTCGCCCTTCCAGCGGAACAGCAGCGCACGGGAATTGAGCCTTTCATACTCACAGCCCCAGAATACACGAGGAAACAGCGAGGGTAAAAGCATCTCAAATTTTAAAAATTCCGAATCGTCGTCAAACGAGGAGTCCGCGTGAGATATGGTTTTGCAGCGAATCATATCCGCAAGATCGTGCGTGGCCTTGTTAACGTCGATTTCGACCGGAGTATGTTCAACTGGAGCTTGAGGCAGGGGCTTGAAACGCAACGCTCGTAAAACCAAAACTGTAATAAGTGCGATAAGCAATGCAAGAATTATGTAGCCAACCATTATTTTGAACATCCCTTTCCTGTAAATAGCATATCAGATATGCATAGACCGTCTTCAAATTAGTTCCGAAGCCGTTGAAATGATATTATTTGAGCCAGCCTTTTTTATACATCAGACGGGCGACGGCGATAGCTATAATAGCAGCAACGGGAACAAAAATCGCTCCGCTGGGTGCCAGTGAGGGCACGCAGACAAAAAGAATTACCATTGAGGCGATGGGCGCAATTGCCACCTTTAAGTTCTGACCGATGAGAGCGACGCCAAGTCCGCCGAACAGAGCGGGAAGAATCTGGTCAAAGGCCGGTTTAAGAGTCGGGCTGTCTAGAATCGGAGTTAGAGGAGCGATGAGCAGTACGCCGATAATGATAATCAGAGTAGTAACGATGCTTGAAATCGCCACGGCTATAGTTCCGACAACCTCGCCCTCGGGTGTGCCGGGTTTTGCGCCGACCTTGTTCAGAGCGGTTATTGTGCAGGGAACCTTCAGATTAGTTAGGTTTCCCGTGATAAAGCCCAGATAGCTGCCGCCTGCGCCGAGCATCGGAACATAGGTAATAACCTCTATTGTTCCAACTACCCAGAACATCGGAGCGATTGCAAGTAGCCCTTTCAGAAAGCCACCTGCTTCGGGCCATGCGTTGTAGTAAAGACAGATCGCGGCAGGGAAAGCGAGCAGAAGAACGCCCATGCCCCACATCCATATACGTCCCCAGAAGTGTGTTCCGTCATCGTAACTCAAATTTCGTGTTTTCATGGTGTTACCTCCTTATGCAATATATGCGTTTACAGCATTTGAAATAGGAATGGCTAGCGCCATTGCGCCAATCATTGAAATCGGCAGGGCGTAATCCTCAACCCATTTGAGTTTAAGCTTCTTTATAAGTACCGCGCAGACTAGCATGATTACCATTGATGCGAGCATAACAAAAACGGGTATCCAGCCGACGAGGCCGGTTCCGACCTTGCCGAAAATCATACCGAGGAAGGCGGATATCATGCCCATGAAGAGCGCGGACATAAGTATTTCTCCCCAACGCTTGTCGCGCTTTTCCAGCTTATCAACGCCGCCCAAAAGCTTTCGGGAAATGATAGGAGTGATAATAACGCCTGCCATAATGCCGAGAGTCATGACCCAGGCTATTGTTGTAAACTGGCTTGCAGTAAGAAGTGTTGCCGTGTCGCCAATACTCGTGCCGACTGCGTTTGCGGCGGCTCCCGCGGCGGCAGTTTCATAGGTAAGCGCGCCGATAACCGACAGACGCAGCCACGGCAGAGGAAGTCCCAGCTTTTTTGAAAGCGCAATTACGCCGATGAGAATGGAGATTGCCGGAACAATGGTGAAAATCGCGCTGGATTTGACAACGCTTTTCAACTTAGCCGTGTCGATTCCGAGCTTTTTCGCCTGTTTCCACGCGCGTATCAGGAAGAAAAATGATTGCGCTATAACCATTGCAATAATAATTGCCACAATGGTAAACATAAACGGGCTGTTGACGTTGAATTCGTGATTCAAATTAGTCACTCCTTACATATTTATGGGAAAACACTATAAAGCCATAATAACACACAAATCCGAGCGGGAAAGCACAATTTAATAGGTTTCACAAAATTAGTGAAAATGCATGAAGAAATGGCGCTGGATTTGGCTAATGAGGAGAAAATAATGATGGCATACCCTAGATGTCGTATGTGCAAGCATTATAGACAGTGCGAACCACAAATAGTTGTTTTTTACGGCCGAAAAATGATGTAAAAAAAAGAGTTTTGCTGTTGCATATTGGTGAAATGTGTATTACTATGTAGATAGGAAAAGCCCTAGCTCTTAAGACTGCATTCTATAGATGTCTTTGACATGGCAGAGTGTGGCAAGTTAGATTAGTTCCTTGCAAATGCTCAAGCACCGATAATAGCAAATTTACCGAAAGGTAAAGACGCAAAGCTATGGGGTCTAAGGTCTTATGACTATGACAGCCCGGTTGCCGAATTGTTTTAGTGCTATATTACGCTTTAGCTCTATTCGTCAACCAAAAAGTTGCCGAATGGAGATTTTTTATTTCCTCAGTGTGTACCGAGAAATCTCAAAATACATCTTATCATCGATAATAGCAAATTTACCGAAAGGTAAAGACGCAAAGCTATGGGGTCTAAGGTCTTATGACTATGACAGCCCGGTTGCCGAATTGTTTTAGTGTTATATTGCGCTATAACTCTACTCGTGCAACCATAGGCTGCACGAGTAGAGTTATTTGTTTATAGTGCTCATTGAATATTAGGAGTAGATGGGAGGCGCAGTATGAATAAGGGAATAATAATCAGAAGAACAACATGTACGATTATTGCAATCGCGCTTTTGGCGTGCATTTCCCCGTTAGGCATTGCGCACGCGGCAACCCACTCCTTCAAAGACGTGAACGAAACGAACTATTTCTATAAAGAAGTTACCGAAATGTATGAACAGGGCGCGATAAGCGGCTATGGAGACGGAACTTTTCTTCCTGAGAACCCTGTTTCGCAAGCCGAAGCGTTGAAGCTTGTTTGTGCAAAAGCAGGAGTTAGCTTTGTCGGTTTCTCAGGAAAAACAGAGCCGTGGTATTCGGACGTTATGGCATGGGCGCAGAAAAAAGGAATAGTTTCAGCTGACATCAATCCAAATGAAGCGGCAACCAGAGAAGAAATCTGCGGATACGTTGTCGATGTCTTTAACTTTTCAACCGATACATATACCGACGCGTTTTCGGACACCGATTCGGCTGTTGCCAATACGCTCTTCGATTTGGGAGTTATCAGCGGCATTCCAAACAGTGATGGGTCAATTTCCTTTGGCGGCTCACAAAAGGTTAAGCGCTGCGATGTCTGCATTATGCTTTGCCGTCTGGACAATGTAGCCCAAGAATCCACTACCGGAGTAGGCACTGTTAGCACTTCTACTATTCTACAAACATATGTATTAGACAGAAGTCATTATGAGGTTTCTAAGCCCGCGTCGTTATCCGACTTTGACGACTTCGTAAGCGCTTGGTGCTATATGCTGACGAATGCGGATACAAGCGAAAGCTTTTCTCTTAGCATGACCTGCACAAAGTCTCAGCTTCTTGGGATAATGAGTAGCGTGCAAGATGCATTTGCTTTTGCGAGTTTCGACTACATGGAATACTACTCCTTCCTAAACAAAAGCAAGGTAACTGCAAAATATAATGAAGATGAAAATGGTAACTGCATAAACCCCACAATCACACTGCGGCTATCTAACAGCTTAGGTCTCTCGGAGAGTGCGATTACAAGTGAGATTGCGGCTTTCAATGAGACCTGCGCCGCGGTTGTTATGAATCTTTACAGTGAAGGCTCGCTTAAAAGCAGCATGTCAGTGAAAGAAAAAGCCTATGTCCTGTATAAATATTTGGCGCGCCACACTCAGTACGACACAAGCTATAAGTTCTACAATGGTTATGACGCCGCCGTCCGTGGCACCGCCGTCTGTCAGGGCTACACCGCAATGTACAACTATCTGTGCAATTTGGCCGGAGTTCCGATGGAGGCGATGACGGGAAAAGTTGGTAGTAATGGACATGCTTGGTCGAGAATCTACAGCGACGGAACGTGGCACAACATCGATACAACATGGTCGGACCCTGTTTCCAATGATGCAAGTTTTTGTGACGATACATGGTTTTGGGTTTCAGACGGATTTTTGAAGAGCGCGGGCAAGCCCCGAACTTTCGACTGTGACACGCTTATTTACGGACAATAATATAATTAAACTGCCGCAAAGACTAAGTCTATGCGGCAGTTTCGTTTTTCATGTTTGCCGAGCAAGTTAACATTGGACAGCAGATGTAAACGGCACATTATAAATCGATAAATATCGGCTTGTGTTCCATTGCAGGCAGCAGCTTATCGAAAAGCTCCGATGTCAAAAATTTCAGACTGCTTGTATTTATACACGGATGACAGGCGAAGTGTTCCTGATGCTGAATCTCCCTGTCGATGAGAACCTGCACACGGTGCCCCCTGTCATTCATAAGTCCCAATACGCTGACGCTGCCCGGACGAAGATCCAAAAACTGCTCCATGTACGTTTCGTCGGCGAAGTGCAGATGGGAGACTGCGAGCTGCGAGGAAACTATCGAGGTCTTAAACTGCTTGTCGGCGGGCATTAGCAGAAGATAAAACACGGTTTCCTGACTGTTGCACAAAAAAAGATTTTTGCATATGCGCGTACCGAGAACGGCAGAGCGTTCAAGACAGACCTCAATCGTTTCAGCGGCCTCGTGGTCTACGCGCTCATATTCTATATGCAGACTGTCCAAAAGGTCATAGGAACGTATCTCCTGAGGGATGCGTTCCTCGATCTTTTGCGGTCTGCCCATTAACATATCCATTATTTCAATATTTCCTTTGCAAATCAGTGTTGCAAGACGAGTTTATTTAATAAGGATAGCACATCGAAAGACTTGGAGCAAGCGGTGAAAATAAAAACAAGCTATCAGAGCGACGGTTGAATATCTTGCGGCTTCAATGTATAATGAACTAACAGACATCTCATTAATTGCGCAGTGAGGCGGATATGAATCCTTTTCCATATTCAAACGACAACAAGCGCTACAGAAGCCTTGCTTACGAGAACAGCTTGCAGGGAATGAAAATTTATAAAGCGGTGATTGACGCCGGGCTGAGCTGCCCAAACATCGACGGAACAAAGGGTAAGGGCGGCTGTATCTATTGCGACGGAGGAAGCGGATATTTTACGGCCTCTCCAGCGATACCCATTGAAACGCAGATTGACGATGAGCTGAAGCGCATACGCAAAAAGGCTCCTCACGCATCTGCAATCGCCTATTTTCAGGCGCATTCAAACACCTATGCCCCAGTATCGAAACTGCGGGAGACCTTTGAAAAGGCCCTCAATCATGAGGGAATCAGCGGACTGTCAATTGCCACACGCGCGGACTGCCTGAGCGAAGATGTGTTGGAGTATATAAGAGAGTTAAACGTAAGGACACACCTTACCGTGGAGCTTGGACTTCAGACGGTTTTTGACGAAACTGCCGTGTTGATAAACCGCGGGCACAGCTTTTCTGAATTTGTCGAGGGCTATAGTTCCTTAAAAGAGCTTGGAATTCGGGTGACGGTGCATATAATAAACGGGCTTCCTAACGAAACTGCGGACATGATGGTTGAAACCGCGCGGACTTTGGGGAAAATGCGACCAGATGGTGTAAAAATCCACCTCCTGCACGTGATTTCGGGAACGCCTCTCTGTGAAATGTATGAGCGCGGCGAATATTCACCTATGAGCTTTGCCGATTACACGGAAACGGTTGTGCGCCAACTTGAGGTCCTGCTGCCTGAAACGACGATTGAGCGCCTGACCGGCGACGGGGACCGAAAATCGCTGATTGTTCCCCTCTGGAGCCGCGATAAAATCCGCGTTCTGGGAACGATAGATAAGCTGATGGTAAGCCAGGACACCTGGCAGGGCCGATTGTTTCAATGTTTGTAAAGAGATTTTGAGGTGGAAAATGAGCCTTTTTATTTGTCCGATTTGCGGCGGAAAACTTGAAAGGGGCGAAAAATGCTATGTCTGCACTTTGGGACACAGTTATGATACTGCCGCTGAGGGCTATGTTCACCTTCTTCCTGTTAACAAAAAACACTCGAAGCTTCCGGGAGATGACAAGAACATGGTGCGTGCGCGGAACCGCTTTCTCTCCGGCGGATATTACGAGCCGCTGCGAAGTGCTATTATAGGAATTGTGCTGGAGCTTTCTGTTGGAAATCCAGCAATTCTGGATTCCGGCTGCGGTGAGGGCTATTACACCGAGGGAATTTACGAGGCACTGGAAAGCGCGGGAAAAGTGCCGCGCGGCGCTGGTATTGATATTTCAAAGGAAGCGGTTAAACTTGCCTCAAAGCGAGTGAAAAACGCCGAGTTCGCCGTTGCCTCCGCCTATCATCTGCCTGTGGCTGATGATAGCATGGACTTCGTTGTTGACTGTTTTTCTCCGCTTTGTGTTTCCGAATTTAGGCGTGTGCTCAAAATGGGCGGGTATTTTATTTATGTGGTTCCAGGTCCACGTCACCTGTGGGAACTAAAATGTGCTGTCTATGACAGCCCGTATGAAAACGAGAAAACCAGAGTCGAATACGAAGGCTTCAGGCATGGAAAATCTATGACGGCAGAGGGACGGATTCTAATCTCGGATAAGCAGGCTATATCGGATCTTTTCACAATGACCCCATATTTCTGGAAAACTCCGCAGGAGGGAGTATCAAAACTCCTAAGCCTTGATAGGCTCGAAACGGAAATTTCCTTTGATATATATCTTTACCAAAAGACCACGTAAAAGGCATATCACGCACAAAATAGGGCAAGATTTGTTGGCGCAGAAAAAACTTTAAATAATAATAAAAAGGCTTGCAAATTCTAAAATGAGTGCTATACTTAAATCAGTAATAGTTACTGTTACTGATTAAGGAGACTGTTATGGCTATCAAGCGATATTCAAAGCAGCGAGAGCTTATTCTCGAGGCTGTTATGAATACAAACGAGCATCCGACGGCTGAAACGATTTACATTTGGCTTAAGCCCGATAATCAGGCGCTAAGTCTGGGCACGGTTTATCGCAACCTAAATCAGCTTGTTGAAGAGGGCGATGTTATGCGCCTTCCCTTCCCTGTTGAACGCTTTGATGCAAACACGAAGCCGCACGCTCATTTTATGTGCCGCGTCTGCGGAAGTGTATACGATTTGATGGGCATAAGCTACGATTCCTCATTGGACGAACAGGCACGGGTTTCATCCGGCCACGCCGTTTGTCAGCACGAACTTATTTTCGACGGAACTTGCGTTAATTGCACAGGAATAATCTAAAATATTATTTTAATTAGGAGGTCAAATCATGGAACTCAAAGGCAGCAAGACAGAGGCAAATCTTTTAAAGGCGTTTGCAGGCGAAAGCCAGGCTCGTAACAAGTATACTTATTTTGCAGGTCAGGCACGTAAAGAGGGATATGAACAAATAGCCGCTATTTTTGAAGAAACAGCAGGAAACGAGAAAGAACACGCGAAGCTTTGGTTCAAAGCACTGGGCGGAATCGGAAAAACGGCAGAAAACCTTGTAGCCGCAGCCGAGGGCGAGCACAATGAATGGACCGACATGTACAAAAAAATGTCGGAAACAGCACGCGAAGAGGGCTTTTTCGCTTTGGCGGATCAATTTGCAGAGGTTGCCAAGATTGAAAAAACTCACGAAGAGCGCTATGTTAAGCTTGCGGAGAATGTTTCTAACAGCGAAGTCTTCAAGCGCGACAACATTAAGGTATGGTATTGCCGCAACTGCGGTCATCTTGAATATGGCACGGATGCTCCACAGATCTGTCCCGTTTGCAGTCATCCGCAAGCATATTTTGAAATCAAGGCCGAAAACTATTAAATATTGAACTCAGAAATTCAGAAATATAGGTTTATAATTTTCTCACCCGCCAAATATTCAGCGCTTATAAGCTAACAACTGTGCCGGTTTCGGCGTGGTTGTTAGCTTTATTTGTTTGTGGTATAATAATTATAAGTACATGTGTTGTAATTATTATACGCATAATAGTATATGCGTTATATTGCTGAGGAGGTATGTAGTGAAGAATAAAGAGATTAGAGTGGGTATTGGGTTCGCAACCGGAAGAAAACATTTTCAACGGGTGCTTAGGAGTTATATCCACAATTGGAAAGAATCCGGACTTATTGATAACGAAGATATAAGTCTTAACCTGTTCGTTGCGTACGATTTGAGTTATATGGGCACGAAAAGAACCGATTATACGGCAATACCCTTAGATGTGGCGGAGCTTATCGACAGTACGCACTTCATCGGTATCGAAAAAGTGGAAGAAATCAAACGGTTTCTCGTAAAAAACGGCATAGTCGATTCTAATGAAGTCTCAATGGTTTTCGGAAAGGGTTATGCAGCTTCACGAAATGTAATATTGTATCAGGCGATAAGAAACAAAATGGATTATCTGTTGTTTCTTGATGACGACGAATACCCTTTGGCCGTTACAAAGAATGTAGAAACCGCCCTCTGGAGCGGACAGCATGTTTTAAAGCGACACCTAGAAAATATTGAAAATGCTGATATCACATATGGATATCATTGCGGTTATATTTCTCCCATACCGAGCGTCAAATACTCTGACATTCTGACAGAAAATGATTTTCGCATGTTTATTCAAGCAATAGGCAATGATATTGTTAATTGGGAAAACATAAATAAATTAATTACCAGTGGCGGCGTTACCTATTCGGATACAAAGGTTTTAACGGAAAGAGAAGTCGTGGAAGTTCCTGAAATAAACCATGCAAAGTTTATCTCAGGCTCAAATCTTTGCATCAATCTCACGAATCCGGGAAGAGTATTTCCCTTTTACAATCCTCCCGGCGCACGAGGAGAGGACACCTTTTTAAGCACCTGCTTGAGCGAACGAAAAGTATTACATGTCCCGTGCTATGCCTTCCACGACGGTTTTGCGGCTTACAGCCATCTGCTATCCGGGGCTCTTCCGACTGCTCTTAAGCCGATAAGGGCGGATTCAGAGCTGGTTATCAAGCGTTTCTATTCCGCCTGCATAGGCTGGGCACGATATAAGCCGCTGCTAGTATACATTACTAATCAAGCGGAATATGCCGAAAAAATGAGCGAAATGAATCGTAGACTGGATTGCACCCTCACGCCTGTTTGCAAGTATTTTGGCACGGATGCTTTTTGTAATATAAAGAGAGAACTGAATAAATACGGCAAAAACGTTGAAAAACATTATGATGAGTTTACGGAAACCAAAAAAATATGGTCGAGAATAATCGAAAGCCTGTAAAGAGGAATTTGCAAAAAGGTAAAAACCGCTGTCAACAAGTTGTTGACAGCGGTTTTTTTTAACCCTGCTGTTCTGTCTGTCTTTTTTGTTGCGTTTTCAACTGCTTTGTCGTAATATTAAAATATCAGAATCAACAGGCAATATTAAAATCATACGCACTTTAAGAGCTAATAACACATTCTCGTCTTTAGTGTGGATGCTTGCCGTATATACATATTAGCGGAGGGAAACGGAACAATTGGATACAGATTATATATCACGATTCAACATGTCACAGCCTGCCGAGAGACAAAAAAACTATCTTCGTCCGCTTACATGGGCGGTTGCCTTTCCTGAGGTTTGGAGCCATAAAACAAAAATAATAAGGACCAATATGGAGGAACTGAAGCCGCCATACATTCTGCTTTGCAACCACAACGCCTTTCTGGACTTCAAGGTTGCCACAGTAGCGATTTTCCCCGCCCGCGCAAACTATGTTGTGGCGATTGACGGCTTTATCGGGCGCGAATGGCTAATGCGAAAGGTCGGCTGCATCTGCAAGCGCAAGTTTACAAACGACGTAACGCTTGTCCGGCAGCTTAAAAGAGTTGCGGATAACGGGGACGTTGCTGTAATATACCCCGAGGCGAGGTATTCGCTCTGCGGGACAAGCGCAGCTTTGCCTGAGTCTCTTGGAAAGCTCGCAAAGCTATTGAAAGTTCCTGTTGTTACCCTTATCTGCCACGGGCACCACGTGAATTCGCCGTTCTGGAACACTGCGAACCGCAAAGTTAAGAGCACAGCGGCCGAGCTTACGCAAATCGTCACGGCGGACGAATTGAAAGAGCTGTCCGTTGAAGAAATGAACAGGCGTATAAACGAGAAATTTGTCTACGATGATTTTGCGTGGCAAAAAGAAAATAACATAAAGGTCAAGTATGCATTCAGGGCAAGTGGATTGCATAAGGTGCTTTATAAATGCCCAAACTGCGGCAAGGAATACCGCATGACCTCCTCCGGCAAAAAGCTTAAATGCAGAAGCTGCGGCAAGGAATGGGAGATGACGGAGCTCGGAGAGCTTCGTGCCTTGACAGGAAAAACAGAGTATTCCCACATTCCGGACTGGTATGAATGGGAGCGCGAATGCGTCCGTGAGGAAGTTGAAAACGGAAGTTATTTTTTCAATGCGCCGGTAAAGGTATGCTCGTTACCAAACTCCAAAGGATATATCAGACTCGGAAAGGGCTCGCTTACGCACGACATGAACGGCTTTGTGCTTGAGGGTAAATACGGAGGACATTCTTATCGAGTGGAGAAAACCGTGCCTTCGCTGTATTCCTGTCATATCGAATTTAATTATCTGAAAAAATACGGTGACTGCGTTGATCTCAACACACTGACTGATACTTATTATATATACCCATATGACTGCGATTTTTCCGTAACAAAAATTTCACTTGCCACGGAGGAAATGTACTTTGCCGACAAAAGAGAAAAGGTCGCCGGTAAAGCGTCTTCTGTGTAAGCCATTCGCAACATACGGATTTCAACATATGACACATAAAGAACCCAAGCCTGTTAAAATTGCAGGCTCGGGTTCTTTATATAAATCCTTCATTATAGGAAAATAACATTAAGTGCCTACATGATTTTGCTTCTGATTACAATGATTCCCTTTTTATAGTAATAACGGAATTTTGATAGTTTTTGTCCTATGGCGAAAAGTTTATCAATGTCATTGTCGAATTTTAGAGGATCAGCCGCGTATTGCTCTGTCTTTTTGCGCAAGGGTTTGAACTGGAGACAGTAAATCAGCTGGAACCAAAGCTGACTTTCGCGGCTTTTGTTCAAAGCCCAATAAGCGCTGAACTGATTTTCCATCGGAGCGTACATAATGGCGTCAATCTCTTCTTGTGTCAGCAAGCCTTCTTTGACAGCCATAGGAACAATGTCTGTTCCCGGCAGGAAGTTTAGGCCGTGTAGTTGTAACTCAAAGTGCCCGTCCATTTTCTGAACCAAATAAAAGGTGTCCTTAAGGTCTTCCAAAGACTCAAACGGATGCTGGAGCATGAAATCATAGCTTGCCCAGAATATACCAGCGTCTTTAATATATTTGGCGGCGTTCAAAATGTCCTGAGTGGTTTCATAACGATGAAAAACATCTTTACGAATATGCTCTGAACCGGATTGAATGCCCATAATGACTTCCATTAATCCGGCAGCTTTCAGCTTAGCCAGCATATCGGGATTAACCATTTTAGGATGGGACCAGATTGTAAAGGGCAGTTTAATTTCTTTTTTATATTCCGCCACAAACTGCTCGACCCAGCCGGGAGTGGTCGGAAAAATCTCATCATAGAAATGTACAAAGGCCAGTTTTGGAAAGGTCTTTTTTGCAATTTTCAGCTCGGAAATTACACTTTCCACAGAACGGCTGCGTACGCTGGGCGTCCCTTTGGGCATCAGGCGGTGGAGGTTAACACAGCAGCAATAACTGCAGGTGTAGGGGCAACCTCTTGAGGCGATGACCTCATAGCTTCTGGTGAGCAATTGAGGGTCTCCTGCGCGGAGTGTGTCGTTTTCGATGTAGTATCCGTTGCTGCACTGTAAGGCGGGCAGACCATATGTATCGATATTGTCCGGCAAACCGCCAATGTCATTGAGAACATTTCCTGTTTCACCATGATAGCCGAGCGAGAGAATGTTTCGGAAATCCGCGCCTGAGCGAAGGCAATCCGCAAGCTCGGTTATTGCGTTTTCACCATCCGAGCGAATTACAAAATCTGCGCCGAGGTCAAGAAGTTTCGCTGGAAACATTGAAACATAGGCTCCGCCTGCCACAAGAGTAACGTCGCATTTTTCCTTCAAACTGTTCATAACGGCGTGAACGGTGTCCATATACATGGAACTCATGGCAGACAATCCGACCATCAACGGCTTTTCGCCCGCGACTAAATCGCAGAGCAGCGATAGCTCTTTTTCGGTGGTAAGGCTGGGACGTACGCTATTGAAGTCTTTATAAAAAATCGTGACAACGCGGTAGCCTGCCTTGCACAATGCAGTTTCTAAATACCGTACTCCCAGAGCCTTAAAATTATAAAAGCCGACAAGTACGATGGTACCTTTTGTATTTTCCATTAAGTTTCTCCTTTGACAGAACACGATAATTCCGTTAGTGGCTATTAGCACAGGAATCCCCAATAAATGTATATTTGTATAATATCACAAGCAATTCAAGAAGTCCACAACTGACAGCAAACAGAAAAATACTGGAGAATGAAAATGTCCGTTGCGCATAAAACATAGCCCATCGGCACGAAAAGCACAAATAGCCTTTATTCATTTTCTCCGGAAGAGAGGTTGTAGGGCTTGCGTAGCTGAGTATAGGCCGAGAATATGCCGCTCAAAAGAAGCATGGTATAGAAGTTAATAAATCTGGTAAGCAGCATTGCAGTCAAAATTGTGCTCCCAAAAAGCGGTCCGAAGAGCAGGACAAAACCACTTTCCGCGGCACCGACGGACCCCGGAAGCGGAAACATGTTAATTGCCACATATAGAATGGCGCTGATTGCTACAAAGTCGAATAACGAATACCCCGTGAAGCCTAAGGCTCTGTAAACGAAAAACGGAATCATATGATATAGCAGAAAGTGGGCGCTCGTTGAAAGCAAAATTAAGTAGAAATGTCCTTTGTTTTTCTTAAGCAGTTCGACTCCGCTTTTGAATTCCTCAAGGTAATCTTCTATACGGGAATGCGCATTTTCAGGATTTTTGATTATTTTTATTTTGCTTAGGAAAGATACGAAGCCGTTAAGCACTTTTCGCAAAAGGTTTTCCGATAACAAAGCACCTGCAATAATTAACAGGATAAAAAGATTTACACTCAATCCTAAGAAGAAAAATATTACAATTGTGCTATTCACCTTTGATACATAGTTATACTTTGTAATAAACATGACAAGACCCAATACTACGATAACAATTTGATAGGTCAAGTTCGTGACGAACAATACGAGCGTTGCCTTGGAGGCGCTCATTTTATCGCGGCGCATGTGATAAAATTGCATGGGTTGCCCGCCTACTGCGGACGGGGTGATGCCGCTGTAAAAAAAACTGACAAAGGAATATTGCATCATTTCCCAAGGTGTAAGCTTGATTTTTACGCATTGAGCTGACAGATCGATAACTATCCCTTGAAACAGAAAGAAGCCCAGCATTGCGAGCAATCCGCCTATTGCGTAGGAGAGCCTTACGTTTTTGAGTACAGCCCAAATATCATTAATCGAGGTATCTTTAAAAATGACATAAAACGTTACCGCCATAAGCACAAGGAGAAAAGCACCGCTCAGCAGGTATTTGACCCTCTTGCTTAATTTCTTTTTTGGCTTTTCAGAAGACGTAAACTTGCGGATGTCTTCGCAGTATATTGTGGATGAAGGTTTGTTTACTTTCATAAAGAATAGTGTCCTTTTGTCTTTTCAGCAAAGCTGATTTTATATCTATATTCTTGCCAATGAAGTGGGGTTTTCGCAAAAAAGAGCTTGAAGCATTTTACATAATGATGGCATACTCGAAAAAAAGGACTAATTTATCATGTCGTGTCATTATACATAACAAAAATGAACAGTTCAAGAACAAACGTAATCAGCCAAACCCGATGCTTTTCAGAAAGCCGAAAATAGCGATAAATCGGATTTACCGCCGCGGGTCGAAGAACAAAATGCGCCAACAAAAGAAATAAATACAAAACTTTTGCCTTACTGCGACAAATTATTCATTTCTTTTTTGCTTCAATCTGTTATAATGCTTGAAAAAGCTAGGTACACCGACTGAGGAGGAATACCAATGGAATATACTATTCGCCCGATGAAGACTGACGACTGGAGTCAGGTCGTTGAGATTTACTATCAGGGTATTCAAACAAATAACGCCACTTTCAACACTTCCTGCCCGTCATATGACGAGTGGGACAAGACCCATGTCAAAGATTGCCGCCTTATTGCGGACTATGACGGCGAAGTTGCTGGGTGGGCGGCAATTTCATCGATTTCCAGCCGTGAATGCTACAAAGGTGTCGCTGAAGTCAGTATTTATGTCGACGTTAATCACAGCGGCAAAGGCGTTGGAGAAATGCTCATGAAAAATCTATTAGAGGAATCGGAAAACAACGGATTTTGGACGATTCAGTCTAGCATCATGCAAAACAACTCCGCAAGCATAAGGCTGCATGAAAAATGCGGCTTCCGCACGGTCGGATTTCGGGAACGCATTGCCAAAGACCGCTTTGGCTTGTGGAGAAACACAGTCATTATGGAACACCGCATTACAAAGGACATAGCCGGCGGCTGCGACTGCGAAATGGTAAAGGCAATGCAGAAAGAGCGTCAAGAGAATATAGACTAACTTATTCCAAAAAAGTCCAAGGGATCTCGCCATCGGCGATATCCCTTGGATAATTTGATTTTTCAAAGAAGTGTTTTTATGAGTATATTTTACGCCTGGAAGAAGAGGGAATGCCAAGCTCGTCACGGTATTTCGCCACGGTTCGACGGCTGACGGATACACCCAAGGTCTTCAGGTCTTCAACAATGGCCTCGTCACTCTTTGGGGACTGCCTGTCCTCGCCGAGGATAATCATTTGGATGCTGCCCTCGATGGTGTTTTTTGTTATCATCGGGTGTGCTTCAATAGAGGGCTTTGGGAAGAAGTAATCTGTGGGGAACATCCCCCAGTCACATTCAACATATTTACCCTTTAGGGCCCGGCTTATGGTCGATTCGCTTCGACTGAGCTGTTCCGCCATGTCCTTGCGGCTGTAAGGGAGAAGGTATTCAGGTCCATATTCGAAAAATGCCTTCTGACTTTTCAGCAACTGGGTTGCGCAAGCCATTAGAGTTTCACAACGCTGACGTATGCTGTCTCTGAGCCATTGAGCCTTTTTCATGTTATCGCCTAAAAAAGTGCGAACAGTATCGTTATCCGTCTCTTTGTAGATTTTTGAATACGTGTCGTCGATTATTATGCTGTCGGAGCTGAGCTGGTTCAGCTCAACGGCGAAGGATTTTTCCTTTTTGAATATACGTATATCGGGGGCGACATACTCGCTTGTTCTGTGTGTGGTCTCCATCATTAGCGGTTTGGGGTTCAAGGTTCGGATGAGCTGTTGAGCGTTTACGACGCGGTGAAGCGGAATTCCGCTTTTTTTGGCTATCTGGGGCAGTTGGTTTTTTCCTAAAAGCTCCAGATGATTCTGAGCGACCTTCCATGCGTCACTGTCTTTAAGCCCCTTTCGCTCGAGCTGGAGCAAAATGCACTCTCTGGGGTTGAAGGCTCCGACGCCCGCAGGTTCAAGGGATTGCAGAAGGTCAATTGCAGTTTTGAGATTATCAAGCGAGATGTTTGAAGCCTGAGCTAGGCGCTCAACATCGTCGTAATATAGGTAGCCGTTTTCGTCCAGGAGATAGATAAGAGCATAGCCGATATGCTCGATTTCCGGAGAAGGCTTAAGCATTGCAAATTGGATGCGCAGAGAAACCATCGGAGAATTGTTGTCGTCCGCAATTATATCCATAAGCGCCGAATCATCGTTTGCGCCAGTAACATAATGGGAATTACGGCGGCATTTTTCTGCATAATCAATGCTGTCAAAGGTAATAACAGGGTTTTCCTCAAGCTCTTTCATCAGATAGTCGTAAAGCTCGGTCGACGGCATCTGCAGAACGCGCAGAGATTGCATCATACGAGGGGAAAGCATTTGCACCTGCTCTTGATCCTGCATCTGATGTGCGCCGAAACCGTTTTCCATTGGCATTACCTCCTATCCCTTGTATTGAAAAGCCTTTTAGCCGGCTGTTAATTCCCGTCGGCTTTTTATTAAGCTCGGCCATCGGCACATGAATTTTGTGAGAGTTAAACGATATACAAATATGCGTTGGAAATTCTGTCGAATGAGCACAAATATTTTTGCTCATTTCAAAGGATTATAGCATAATAGCTTGTTTTTAGCAAGTCGGTACTTTTTAATGGCAAAGAACAACACCACAACTCATTTTTGAAAAATTAGTGGTCGCATTCTCGTGACTTTAGTCGTGAGTTAGGCCACAAAACTATACAAACAACCTCATTTATGGTATAATTAACGCATAAAAAGGAAGTGACAAATTGGCAAACAAGGCATACAAATACCGGATATATCCGACCTCAGAACAAGAAACCTTGATTGCCAAGACTTTTGGGTGTGTGAGGTTCGTATACAACCAATTCCTTGCGTTACAAGAAGAACAGTATGCGGAGAAACTTCCACACTTAGGTAAGAACGCCATGAACAATATGTGCAATCAAATACTTAAAGACGAACATCCTTGGCTCAGAGAAGTAGATAAGTTTGCTCTTACCAACAGCGTTTTTTCTTTGGATGACGCATACCGGCACTTTTTCAAACAACCTGGTAAATGTGGGCATCCAAAGTACAAGAGCAAGAAAAACCTGAACAGTAGTTACACGACCAATATAACTAACAACAACGTGGCTATACTGGATGGGGCGATAAAGCTCCCAAAGCTTGGATTAGTTAAAGCTAAGTTGCACCGGCTCCCACCGGAAGATTGGACATTAAAGAGCGCCACGGTCTCCATGACCGCCAGTGACAAATACTACTGCTCCGTATTGTTTGAGTATGAGGAAAGACTCGTTAAGCCGGTTGTGCCTTCAAAGGAAACAACTCTGGGACTCGATTATAGTAGTCCTCACTTCTATGTGGCCTCGAACGGCGCTGTAGCTGAGTACGACCATTATTTCAGGGAAACGGAAGCTAAGCTCGCAAGAGCGCAACGACGCTTGTCGCGCATGCTGCGGGGCTCAAACAACTACTATAAGCAAAAACGTCGCGTCGCTTGTATCCACGAGGAAATCGCCAACCGCAGAAAAGACTTCTGTCACAAGGAAAGTAGGAAGATAACCAATTCTTACGATGCCGTATGTGTAGAAGATATTAACCTCCGCAGCATGGCACAGTGCCTCAAACTGGGTAAAGCAACAAATGACAACGGGTTCGGGATGTTCCGCACTTTCCTACAGTACAAACTTAGAGAACAAGGGAAACAGCTTATTGTTATAGACAGGTGGCTCCCAAGTTCCAAGTCTTGCCATGTATGCGGAACAATAAACAGTGAGCTCACGCTTAAAGACCGGCACTGGACCTGCGAGGGTTGCGGTACATTCCACGACAGGGATGTCAATGCAGCAATCAACATTAGAGACCAAGGATTGTTACAGTTAGAACTAACTATGGCAGTTTAACAATGGACTTACGGTACGGCAGGGACTGTCGAAACCTAACGCCTGTGGAGACTATGTAGGACCTACCTTTAGGTAGGCTATGGTCTGTGATGCAGGAAGCTCGTGACTTTAGTCATGAGTCGTTCACTCAAAGGAAATAATAGTATAAACTTGACCTGTAATAAAAACTGCATAAAGAGAGAGTGATGGTATGAAGCTGAATTATAAGCGCACAATCTACGTTGGATTTGCTTTTTTCCTCATCAGCGCCTTCTGGCAGGGCTATGACACTATTATCCCCAAAATACTTACGGACAAATTCGGCATGTCACAGAGCTGGTCCGGCGCTATCATGGGACTTGACAACATTCTGGCTCTGTTTATGCTCCCGCTTTTCGGTATGCTTTCAGATAAATGCAAAAGCCCCCGGGGCAGGCGAACGCCGTTTATCATAACCGGTGCCTTATTAGCCACCGCATTTCTAGTCATGCTATCCTTTGCAGACGGCTTGCAGCTAAAGCACATTTCCGCCGTTGCTCCCGATAGTCCGACCGCGCAGGAAATCCTTTATGACGCTGACCTTTCCATAACCACTCCCGACGGCGAAACTATTGCAATACAGGATATGTTTTCAAAGAATGGGTACGAGTCCATAACAATGACCATGGCGGACGGCGGCACAAACCCTAACTACACCGACTATGTTGTGCCGGCTCGTCAGGCATACGCCGCCGCAGTGGTTGCGACCGATAAAACGCCGCTTATCATCTTTATGGCCATCCTGCTAATGCTTCTTCTATCCATGTCAACCTTCAGAAGTCCTGCCGTGGCGCTGATGCCGGATGTCACAATTAAGCCCCTGCGCAGCAAGGCAAACGCAGTAATCAACCTTATGGGCGCGGCGGGTGGAATAATCGTGCTCGTAATGGGCACGGTGTTCGGAACCGGTAAGGCAATTAACGCGCTCATGAGTTATAAGCTGTTCTTTATCTGTATAGCAGGTCTGATGCTTGTATCGCTTCTAATTTTTCTCTGGAAGGTAAAGGAGCCGAAGCTCGTCAAGGATATGCACGAGGAGAGTCGCAAATATAATATCGAGGAGAGGGACGATGACGGGTCAGGCGGCCGAAGGCTGACAAAAGCCGAGAGGCGCTCGCTAATTCTTATCCTCGCTTCGGTTGTTCTCTGGTTTTTCGGCTACAATGCGGTTATCAGCAAATACTCCGTCTATGCCAGCAGCGTTTTGAATCTCGACTACAACACAACGCTGACCATAGCTACGGGAGCGGCCATCCTTTCGTACCTGCCCGTCGGTATGGTAGCGTCGAAAATTGGGCGGAAAAAGGCCATATTGGCAGGAATAATCATCCTGGGAACAGCTTTTCTGTGCGCCTCATTTATACGCGCCGGAAGCTCCACTTTAGTTATGAACATTCTCTTTGCGGCGGCAGGCGTAGGCTGGGCGACAATAAACGTCAACAGCTATCCAATGGTTGTCGAGCTGTCCCAGGGCAGTGAGGTTGGCAAATATACCGGGTTTTACTACACCGCGAGCATGGCCGCCCAGACTCTGACGCCGTTTATTTCGGGTCTGCTTATGGACAAGGTCAGCATGACCACGCTCTTCCCCTATGGTTGCGTTTTTGTGCTTCTTGCCTTCGTCACCATGATGTTCGTTAAGCACGGAGACAACAAGCCAATCCCCCGTTTCAAAGCTTGAGGCCTTAGGCGGAAACAACTGTTGACAACTCCCCACGGCTAAAGCGGGGGGATTCTTGCTTCATTGTCCATAGCCTTCACGAGAGAGGTCTTATGTGGACTCCACAAGCGTTTAGTTCCCGTGTGTCCCACGGTACTGCGTTTTTGCT